>ERZ827452.57-NODE-57-length-162581-cov-6.142150_pt1 | contig 162581 bp, 157 predicted proteins | sample MGYA00519866_ERZ827452 | MGnify/ENA primary metagenome ERZ827452 (study PRJEB31778, sample SAMEA3449307) | human gut metagenome | biome: human gut; feature: human-associated habitat; material: faeces | place: United Kingdom | collected 2010/2012 ... | reverse complement strand
AATGCAAGTTTTATTAATTCAAGATAAAAAGTTGCATTTAACTTTTTAAACAACAATAAAAGTTAATTAATTTGACTTTTATATCTTTTTTGAATATAATATAGTTCGTTTGAAAAAGGGTGATATTATGAAAGAAAACTTAATAAATTTAAAAAATCAATTAATTGAAAGCCAAAAAAATAATAGTGAACCAGGATATGTTTTTGTTAATGTAAATGATTCACTAGTAAATGGTGATACACATTATAGTGAGGAATATTATAACAATATGATTGTACCTGCGAATATAGCGGCATATAAAGTTATAAAATATTATGAAAGCCAACTTGAAAATCATAAAAAGTTAAAACATACTACTTCAGATAAAGTAGATTTAGAAATAGGTATAGAAGTAGTTGTCAAAGGAAAAACATATGAGGCTGAAAAAAGAAAACATTATAAATATGAAGATATGGTTGTAATTGCGCCATATGCATTTACAGACTTAGGTCCTGGTGAAGATAGAATATATTTAGAAGATGTAATCGTTCCAGAAGAAGAAAGAGTAAAAACGCCATATATGGCGGTTAATTACGAAGAATTTTTTAAAGAAATGAAAGATTATGGATACGATTTTGGTGCTTCAACATATGTTGATTTACTTACAAGATTTAAAAATTTAGAATATATATATGATATATGGGATGATAAAATTTTAAATCCATCATTAAGTATTGAAGCAAGTAAACAAAAGAAATTAATATAGTTCTAAACTATAGGAAATATTCATTTATATTATTAGGTGATAATAGTGGATATTTTCTATAGTTTTTTTATTACTTCTTTAGCAGGTTTAGCAACTATGTTAGGTACATTTGTAATATTTTTTTCATCAAAAAATAAAGACAAAATAATTATTTCTTCATTATCTTTTGCAGCTGGTGTTATGGTATGTGTTTCACTTTTAGATTTAATGCCAGAATCATTAAATATGCTTAATAATAACTTAAACTTATTTTTAAGTATTATATTATTTTTAATATTTTTGTGTATTGGTGTTTTAACATCTATGGCAGTGGATAAATATTTACCAGAAACAAAAGAAAATACAAAACTATATAGAGTTGGAATAATATCTATGCTTGCGATTATACTTCATAATATTCCAGAAGGTATCGCAACATTTATGGCATCAAGTATGGATAAAACACTCGGAATAAGTTTAGCAATCGCAATAGCTATGCATAATTTACCAGAAGGAATAAGTATCGCAGTACCAATTTATTATTCTACAAATAAAAAATCAAAGGCATTTATTTATACATTTATATCTGCTATTTCTGAACCATTTGGTGCATTAATAGCGTTTATCTTTCTAAAAAACTTTGTAAATGATATATTCATGGGATTATTATTTTCATTTATTGCGGGAATAATGATACATATATCATTTTATGAATTACTTCCAGAATCTAAAAGATATAAAAACTATAAACTAACATCCATATTCTTTATTATTGGAATTATATTTATGTGTATTAATTTATTTTTATTTTAAAAAAATATCATTTTGTTATAATGATATTTTATTTTTTTACTTTTTCATCGATTCGTGAATAATTTGTTATATGGTTTTTGTTGTATTTTATTAAATCTTCAAATGTAATATTTGCATTTTTATCGAATTTATTAATATTTGAAGTAAATTTATCAATAGTTGATGCCTTAACATCTACTTTTTTATTTTCAATTTGATTAAGATAAGATAAAGTTGTACCCAAAATTTCCGCAAATTTTTCCTGTGATAACTTGTACTTTTTTCTATAATATTTTAAATTAATTGCTAAAACTTCACATAAATTCATAATTTAACACCAACTTTACAAATATAATTTTATAATTGAGCAAAAGAAAAGTCTTTATTACTAAAACGAAAGAAAATGTTGACTTATTATATTTTTATATGTTAAAATTTAATTGTAAAGTAAAATATTGACATGTTATTTATTTTTATTTTATTAAAGGAGAGTTAAGATATGTATTGTAAAAAATGTGGTAGTAGTTTGCAAAATAATGAAGGGTTTTGTCAAAATTGTGGTGAAAAAATAATTTATGAAAATAATCAACAAAATGATTTAAATACGAATAATAATTATAATAATGAAAGTGTTTCACAATTTTTTTTAAGTGAAAATAATAATCAAAATTCAGATATAGTTAATGATAATTTTCAAAGTCTATATAATCAAAATAATAGCAATTATATAAGTGATGAAGAATTAATTGATGCTTATATTGGAAAAAATTCACAAAAGATAAAGAAAAAAGTTTTTTCATTTAGCACATTTTTCTTTGGTGTTATATATTTCTTTTATAGAAAAATGAACAAATTTGCTTCAATATGGTTTTTGTTTAATATTGTAATTGGTATGTTACTAAATACCTTTGAAAATGGAATGTTAAGTTTAATTTTAACTGTTGTTTCGTCAATTCCAAATATAGTATTTGCATTTATGTTTAAAAAAATATATATGAATAAAGTTCAAAAAGAAGTTGATTTAATTAAGAAAATGAATGAGGGAAAGACAAAAGAAGAATTAGTCGAAATATGTAAGAAAAAGGGTGGTACAAGTAAAGCAGCAATTATTTATGGAATAATTGTGTTTATTTGCATTGTTTTTCTTGTATATGTTCAAGTATCTGATGAACTAAAAAATAATCAAAGTTCAAGTTATGATAATATTTATAATGATTATGAAAATGACAATAAAGAGAATAATAAAGAAGACTCTGAGTCACTTGAGTTAATTTACACTATTCCAAATGGTTTAACTTTAGAAGGTGGTAATACATATTCTGATGGAGAATATTATACTTATAAAAGAACTGATACAACAGGAGATATTTATAGCATTGTAATAGCGACTAGAGAAAGTAATAATAGTATTTTAAGTGAAATTATAGAATTCCAACAGTCTTTTAAAAATAGCTTTAAAACAGAATTTAATAACGCAAGTGACTATACTTATACAACTGGTTCTGTTCAAATTAAAAAAATCAATGAAAATTCATGGTATTATGTAAATGATATTGCATCTTCAGATACTGTTGGATTAAAAATTTATTCATCTATATATGCAATAAGTAAAAATGAAAAACATTACATTGTAGGTATAATAAAATATAAAGATGATGATACAATATCAAGTGATTATTTTGATTTCATTAATTCGATAAATTTTAAGAAGAAAGTTGAAAATGATTTATGAAAAGAATAGGATTATTAGTAATATTTGCTTTGTCATTATTTTTGATAACAGGTTGTAATAATGTCAAAAATAACGATAATATTAACTCAAGTTTTAAGGAAAATACAACTAAAACTACGATGAAAAAAATTACAGTTGGTAGTCTGAATTTAGAAATTCCAAGTTATTTTGAAGGAGATAATAATTTATATACATTTTGGCCATCATCGAATGAAGAAAATTGTTATATTTCAGTTCATGAATATGATTATGAATCGGATGATTTAGAAGATGATATTAAAGATGACTTGTCAGATAATTCATATGATAGCAAGGTTGAATATCAAGAGAAAGAAATAAATGGAGTTAAATGGGGATATGGAACTACAACATATTTAAATGATTATGGAGCTAAAAGAAACAATAGTATATATATGATAAATTATAATGGTAAATCATATGTTGTTAATTATGAAATAACAATGTATAAAGATAATGCAAAACAATGTATTAATACTTTAAATTCTATAGAAAAAAGTTTTAAAATTATACAAAATTAAATCTCATTTTTGAGATTTTTTTAATACCTAAAAATAATGTCGATTAAAACTAGTATTAATTTAAGAATTATCCTCGTAATATTTTTTAGGAGGAATAAGAATGAACAATTATTTTAATAGTGGACTAAATGATGAAGAAGTAATTAAATCTAGAAAAAAATATGGTAGTAATAGTATTACAGAAAAAAAACAAAATAAATTTATAGACTTTTTACTTGATGCGCTAGCAGATCCAATAATAAAGATACTACTAATTGCACTTGCGATAAAACTAGTATTCTTATTTAAAGACTTTGATTTATTTGAAACCCTTGGAATAGTGATTGCTATATTTGTCGCAACATTTATATCATCACTTTCAGAATATGGTTCAGAAAAAGCATTTAATAAAATGCAAGAAGATGCATCTAAAATAAAATGTAAAGTAAAAAGAAATGGAAAAATAGTAGAAGAAAAAATAGATGATATAGTTGTAAATGATATTGTTTTTTTAGAACCAGGCGATATGATTCCTGCGGATGGTTATATAATTGATGGAGAAATAAGTGTTGATGAATCATCACTTACTGGTGAAAGTGCTGAAGTATATAAATATAAAGTAGATGGAAATATTACTGATAAAAATAAAGTATTTAGAGGAACAGTTGTATATTCTAAAAGAGCATGCTTTAAAGTAGATAAAGTTGGAGTTAATACTATGTATGGTGAAATAGCAGAAGAGTTAAATGAAAAGACTGAAGATTCACCATTAAAATTAAGACTTGCAGCCTTAGCCAAAACAATAAGCAAAATAGGTTATATTAGTTCATTTGTTGCTGCTTTTTCATATCTTTTTGCAGTCTTTGTAATTCAAAATAATTTTGATATAAATTTAATAAAAGAAGATATAGTAAATATTCCATTTTTATTTAAAAATTTATTATATGCGCTTACATTATGTGTAACTATAATAGTAGTCGCAGTTCCTGAAGGACTTCCAATGATGATTACTTTAGTATTATCTACTAATATGAAAAAAATGCTTAAAGATAATGTTTTAGTTAGAAAATTAACAGGAATTGAAACATCTGGATCACTTAATATTTTATTTACTGATAAGACAGGTACACTTACAAAAGGAAAATTAGAAGTAACAAGCGTAATACTTGGTAATTTAAAAGAATATAATGAAGAATTTGAAATGTTAAATAATAAAAAATATCATGATTTATTTTCTCTTAGTGTTGTTTGTAATAATGATAGTAACTATGATCCAGAAAAAGATGAAATATTTGGAGGTAATATAACAGATAGAGCACTTTTATCATTTGTTCAAAATAAAAAAAGTGCTGTAAGAAGAGTAGACAGTATTCCATTTGATAGTAAAAATAAATATGCGGGAGTTAAAATAGATAATAAGTATAAGATAAATTTAGTAAAAGGTGCTCCAGAAAAATTACTTGACTATTGTAAGTATTATGTTGATGAGTTTGGTGAAAGAAAAGAATTTAAAAATAAGGATAAAGTAAAAGAAAAAATAGAATCATTAACAAGTAAAGGAATAAGAGTTATAGTTCTTATTACAAATAATAATTTAGATTTAAAAAACTTTAGAAATTCATCTTTAGTTGGAGTAGTATGCTTAAAAGATGAAATAAGAAAAGAAGCAGTGTCAGGCATTAAACTTATGAAAGATGCTTCAATACAAACTGTTATGATAACAGGTGATAATAAAAAAACAGCGATTAATATTGCGAATGAATTATCATTAATTGAAAAAAGTACAGATATTGCACTTACTTCAGATGAATTAAATAGTATGACAGATGAAGAAATAAGAAAGATTTTACCTAATTTAAGAGTAGTTGCAAGAGCACTTCCAAAAGATAAAAGTAAACTTGTAAAAATTGCTAAAATGAATAATTTAGTTGTTGGTATGACAGGGGATGGAGTAAATGACGCTCCAGCACTAAAAAAAGCAGATGTTGGTTTTTCAATGGGAAGTGGAACAGAAGTTGCTAAAGAAGCAAGTGATATTGTAATACTTGATGATAACTTTTTATCAATATCAAAAGCAGTACTTTATGGTAGAACAATATTTAAAAGTATAAGAAAGTTCTTAATTGTACAACTTACAATAAATATGTGTGCTGTTTTTATATCTGTAATATGTCCATTTATAGGAATAGATACACCAGTAACTGTTATTCAAATGCTTTGGATTAATATGATTATGGATACACTTGCGGGACTTGCATTTGCATTTGAACCACCACTTATTGACTATATGAAAGAAAAACCAAAAAAGAAAAATGAGTCAATAATAAATAGATATATGATTAGTGAAATTGCTGTAACAAGTATTTATTCTAGCTTCTTATGTTTATTTTTCTTAAAATCAGATTTTATAAATTCATTATTTAGAACAAGTGCAAATAATGCATATATAATGAGTGCTTTCTTTGGATTATTTATATTTATAGATATATTTAATAGTTTTTCGGCGAGAACATCAAGAATTAATATTTTTTCAAATATTGAAAAAAATAAAACATTTATATTAATTATGGCATTTATTACAATTGTTCAAATAATTTTAATTTATTTTGGTGGTACTATGTTTAGAACAAAATCACTTACTTTATTTGAATTTTTAGTGATGCTTACACTTGCTATAACTGTTATTCCAGTAGATTCATTTAGAAAATTTGTATATAAGAAAAAATATGGTACTGAAAATGTATAATGTGTTGACTTTTAATTATATATATTGTATATTTAAACTGTAATTTTTTGTTAAATGAAAGGAGGGTGAATGCTATGAGATTACAAGAAATAAACAAATTAAAAAATATAAATAAATTAAAAAAATCAAAATGGGCATTTCATACCTTCTTATTTTTTAGTGCATAAAAAATCTCTTTTTTGAAAAGCCCATTTATAATGGGTTTTTATTATGCATGAAAGGGAGTGTTTTTATGAAAAAACAAAAAAAGAAAAATTTAGGTAAAATATTAGTATATTTTAAAGATTATAAATTTATATACATACTATGTTTTTTAATTATGTTAATAACTGATTTTGGTATAGTTATATATGGAGGATTAATTGGTGATGCAACGCAAAGTCTAATTAATAAAAAGATAGATAATGCAGTTAAATTACTTATTTTATATTTTATAATTGTTATAGTTAATAATCTTTTAAATAGATTTAGAGAATATTTATCAAGAAAATCACAAATAAAAATATCTAGAAAAATAGGTTATGATACATATAATAAAGCGATGAAATTGCCAGCATATGCTTATGAAGAAATGTCATCAGGTGAAATAATAAATAGAATAACAAATGATACAGAAACAATTGTTGGAAGTATTGATGAACTTATGGATATTTTAGCGTATGTATTTGCGGCATCTGTACTTCTTATATATATTTACATAAATTCGTACTTACTTGGTATTGAAATAACTATATTTTTGATATTATTTAGTTTTGTAACAGGATATTTTCAAAAGAAACTTAAAACTATAAAAAAAGATAAGAAAAAAGTAATTGATGAATACACATCTTTAACAAACGAATCTATAAGAGGATATAGAGAAATTAAGACACTAGGTATTATAAAAAATATACAAAATGATGTTTCTAGTATTATTAAATTTTTATTAAATAAATCAATTAAAGAAAATAATATAATTGTTATATCAAATTTAGTATCACAAATATTTAGAGGTATGCTTGAAGTTGGAGTATTTTTAACATGTGCTATTCTTATTGGTAAAGATAAATTATCTATTTCGTTTTTTATAGCAATGACTTATTATATTTATCAATATACATATATAATTCAAGCAGTAACTGATTTTGGAAAAAGATATCAAGAATTAGATGTTTCTATGTCTAGAATAAATGAAATTTTATTTAATGAAAAATATGAAGATGTTAAATATGGTAATAACGCATTAGATAATATTAAAGGAGTTATTAAATTTAATAATGTTTCATTTAGTTATCCAAATGAAAAAGAAATATTAAATAATTTTAATATTACATTTGAGCCTAATAAAAAAATTGCAATTGTAGGATCATCAGGAGAAGGGAAATCCACTTTATTCAATTTAATAACTAGACTTTTTGATCCAACAAGTGGAACAATAACTTTAGATGATGTTGACATAAAAGATTTAACTGAAGAATCATTAAGAAAAAGTATATCGATAATAAGACAAGAACCATTTATTTTTAATAGAACTATTTTAGAAAATTTTAAATTAATTGATCCAAAGGTAACTTTAAAAGAAGTAAAAAAATATTGCAAAATGGCGTGTATTGATGAATATATTGAGTCTTTACCTAAAAAATATGATACTATTTTAGGAGAAGGCGGAGTAAATTTATCTGGAGGTCAAAAACAAAGACTTTCAATCGCAAGAACATTACTAAAAAAATCTAAAGTAATATTATTTGATGAAGCAACAAGTGCACTTGATAATGAATCACAAAGATATATTAAAGATTCAATTGATGCTTTAGCACATGATCATACAGTTTTAATAGTGGCTCATAGATTATCAACTATTGTTGATGCTGATATTATATATGTAATAAAAAATGGAGAAGTATTTGATCATGGCACACATGAATATTTAATGAAAAATTGTGAATTTTACCAAAATTTATATACAACTGAGGATAAAGCAATAAAATGATATAATTTATTTTATATTTTACTAATGTGTTAATTGACAAATATATGTGTTTTGTGTTAAAATTCTATTGTTTGTAAAGCCTCTTGGCTCTACAACCGCACTAATAAGGTTTAAGTAAGCTTAGAGTAAGCACCTTAAAGGGCGAGTCTTAGAATATTAAAGAAGGAGGTACTAATATGAAAGCAATAATCGAAACTGGTGGAAAACAATATACTGTTACTGAAGGAACTGAAATTTATGTTGAAAAAGTAACTGGTGAAGCTGGAGATACTGTAACATTTGACAAAGTATTAATGTTAGATGGTAAAGTTGGTATGCCATATGTTGAAAACGCTAAGGTTGTTGGTGAAATTGTTAAACAAGGTAAACAAAAGAAAGTTGTAATTTTCAAATACAACGCTAAGAAAAATTACCATAAAACTCAAGGTCATAGACAACCATATACTAAAATTGTTATTAAATCAATTAAATAGTTAGGTATAAAATGATAAAAGTTGAAATAGAAAATAATAAAATAGAAATAAAAGGACATGCTAATTATGATGATTACGGAAAAGATATCGTTTGTGCATCAGTTAGTTCAATAGTAATAACAACAATAAATGCTATTATAGAATTTGATCCTGAATCTATTTATTATGAAGATTTAAATAATAGAATTTTAATTAAAAAATTAAAAGACGATGATATTACTAATAAACTTATTAATAATATGATAGAACTTTTAGAAGAACTTGAAAAAAGTTATAAAGATAATATAAAAATAATAAGGAGGTAAACTATGTTAAAAATGGTTTTAGATATACAAAGATTTGCCCACGTTAAAGCACAAGGTTCAACTCACAATGGTCGTGATAGTGCTGGTAGAAGATTAGGTGCTAAAGCAGCAGATGGTGAATTTGTTAGTGGTGGATCAATTATTTACCGTCAAAGAGGAACTAAAATTTATCCAGGTCACAATGTAGGAATGGGTGTTGATCATACATTATATGCTAAAGTTGCTGGATATGTTAAATTCGAACGTAAAGGTAGAGATAAAAAACAAGTTAGTGTTTATGAAGAAAAATAATATCATCTTAGGGTGATATTTTTTTATTTAAATTAAATATGTGAAAGTATTCTTGAATATGTAAGTAAAAAATATTATAATATTGATGTGGTAAAGAAATACGGAGAAACTATATGAGAAAAACAGATGCACAAAAACTTATTGATAATAAGAAAATAGAATTATATAAAGAAAAACCTAAAGAAGGAGAATTCTTTGGATATATAGGAGATATTAATTTTGTAATTCCTAAAATATATAATAATGATACAGAAGAATATGTTGATTTTACTTTTTCAAAACATGAAAAAAATGATGAAGTATTCCCAATGTTTTTTAAGATGGTTAGTAATGAACTTGCTATGGAAATATCAACCGGTATACTATTTTTATATAATCCAAAAATTCATCAAGAAAACGATACTATCATTAGTGACTTAGATTTTGAAAATAAATATGATAAATATAAAAATGTTAATTTAGCAATTGAAGGTAGTGCTATTATTCCAAATGATAAATTTAAAGAAGAATATGCTAAGGTTATTAGAAATAGTTTAGATGAATTTAATAATATTTTAAATAAAAAATCACAGGAAGCACGTCATATTTTTAATTATGAAATGCAAACGATAATAGATAAAAAGAATATTGAAACAGTCAAAGTTATTAAATAAATTCATATTTGGTTGAAATATAGATATAATATGTTATAATTGTTCCAAGGAGGTTTTTATGATAGTACAAGAAATTGATGAAGTATTTGCAGAAGCAGAAAAAGCATTTTTAAAATTAGAGTTATTGGAAGAAGAACCAAAAATTGGTGAATATTTTGGAATAATCACAAACGTTGAGTACCTTACTCCATATTATTCTGGCAAGTCATCATATATTTATGAAGCTAATAATTTTGATAATGGTCAAGCATACCCTTTATTATTTAAAAGAATTGGTGAAGAAACTATTATTGAAGTATCAACGGGTATTCCTTTTTTACTTAATCCATATTATTATAAAGCAGTTAGCGAGGATGCATTGGGAAAAAATAAATTTTTTCAAGAAAAATTCTTAAAATACAAGAAAGTTGGATTATTTATAAATGATTCAAATTATTTAGATGTAAATGATGACTTTAAACTATTTTATTCTAAAATGATGAATCAAGAATTAAAAGACAAATTAAAAGGTTATGCCAAAACAGCACACGAACAATTTGACAATGCTTTCACTGAGATTATAGATAGAGCTCAGGTTATTGCTTCAGTAGATAATGCGATGTATGATATTGAACGAAAGTACAAAGTTAAATCATTAACAAAACCAAATGATGATCAAAAGTAATCATCATTTTTTTTACTAGTTTTTTTAGTGAATTTATGGTAAAATCTTCTTTAGAGGTGAAGTTTATGCGTTATAATGTTGTTAAAAATGCAAATAGGATTATAGATAGTAGTTCATATTTAGTTAAAAATCCTGAAAGTTATAAAGGAAAATGGAAAGATGTATTTTCTAATAATAATCCAATATGCTTAGAATTAGGTATGGGAAGAGGAAGTTTTATAATTGAAATGGCCAAAAAACATCCTAATATTAATTATATAGGACTAGAACTAGATAGTTCACAAACAGCAACTGCGATTAATAATATAAAAAATCAAAATATAAGCAATCTTAGAATAATATGTGCAGATGCTAGAAATATTATTAATTATTTTGGTAAAGAAATAGATACAATTTATTTAACATTTTCAGAGCCATGGCCAAAAAAACAAGATGCGAAAAAAAGATTTTCAGATGAAAGTTATTTAAGACTATATGATAGAATATTTAAGAAAAATAAGCACATAATCTTAAAGACAGATAATAAAATATTATTTGCGTCTGCTTTAGAAAGTTTTAGTAATTATTGGTATACATTTGAAAAGGTTAGTTTAGATTTACATAATGATGAGAGAAAAATAGAAAATGTCATGACTGATTTTGAAAAACAATATTATAAAGAACATAGACCAATATTTTATGTTGATGCATACTTTAAAAATTAATAGAAAGGATATGGTAACATGTTTGTTGATGAGGTTATAATTGAAGTTAAAGCAGGCAATGGTGGAGATGGTTGTACTGCTTTTAGAAGAGAAAAATATATTCCAATGGGTGGACCTTTTGGTGGTAATGGAGGAAAAGGTGCTGATATTATATTCAAAGTAGATATGGGACTTAGAACATTACTTGATTTAAGATATAATAAACATATTAAAGGTCATAAAGGATCAAATGGTCTTGGTAAGAATATGAATGGTAAAAATGCAGAAAATATTATTATTAAAGTACCACAAGGAACAACTGTAACTGATTTAGATACAGGACTTATTTTAGCAGATTTAACTCATGAAAATGATGAAGTTGTAGTTGCTAAAGGTGGAAGAGGTGGAAGAGGTAATACTGCATTTGCAACTCCTGCAAATCCTGCACCTAACTTTTCTGAAAATGGTGAACCAGGTGAAGAAAGAAGATTAAAAGTAGAATTAAAATTACTTGCGGATGTTGGATTTGTTGGTATGCCAAGTGTTGGTAAAAGTACACTTATAAGTAAAATATCAAAAGCAAAACCAAAAATAGCAGAATATCATTTTACAACTTTATCACCTAATTTAGGTGTTGTTAAAACTATTGATAACAGAGTATTTGTTGCGGCAGATTTACCAGGTTTAATAAAAGGTGCTTCACTAGGTGAAGGTCTTGGAGATAAATTCTTACGTCATGCAGCAAGAACAAAAGTAATTGCGCATATTATTGATATGAGTGCGTATGAAGGTAGAGATCCATATGAAGATTATATTACTATTAGAAAAGAACTTGGAGATTTTGATAAAAAATTATTAGATAAACCAGAAGTAATAATCGCAAATAAAATGGATATGGAAAGTGCTAAAGAAAATTTAAAAGAATTTAAGAAAAAAGTAAATAAAGAAGTATTTGAAATAAGTGCTTTAACAGGTGAAGGCATTGATAAAGTTTTAGTAAAAATAGCGGATGAACTTGATAACATTAAAGATGAACCATTATATGAAAATGAACAATTTGAAAAATATGTTTTATATAAATTTAAAGAAGAAAAACCATATAGAATTTATAAAGATAATGATGTTTATGTAGTTAGTGGTGAGGAAATAGAAAAACTTCTTAGAATGACTAAGTTTACTGATGAAGGAGCAAGAAGATTTGCTAAAAAACTTAGAAGAATGGGTGTTGATGAAGATTTACAAAAAATGGGCATACAAGAAGGAGATACTGTTAGAATACTTGATTTTGAGTTTGAATATAAGGAATAGTTAACTATTTCTTTTTCTTTTAATAGAATTTTACTTAAATGTATGATATAATACATGTATGTGAAAGAGGTGAATGTTATGGATTCAAATACTACATTTTTATTTGATGTATCTGAAATAGACAATGTTTTAGTAGATCAAACAATTAAAGATGTTTATGAAGCCCTAGAAGAAAAAGGATATAATCCAATAAACCAAATAGTAGGATATTTAATAAGTGGAGATCCAGGTTATATCTCATCATACAAAGAATCAAGAAAGAAAATTTGTAAGTTAGAACGTACTCAAATAATTGAGGTTTTACTTAGAAATTATTTAAATAAATAATGAGATATTTAGGACTTGATTTAGGAACAAAAACACTTGGGGTATCATTAAGTGATAGACTTGGACTTATCGCATCAACTTATAAAACTATTAGATTTAATGAAAATGATTATGAATCAGCTTTGAATCAGTTAGAAGAAATAATAAGTGAATTTAAAGTAGAAAAAATAGTGTTAGGTCTTCCAAAGAATATGAATAATTCTTTAGGTTTTGCATCAGAAAGAAGTATGAACTTTAAAAAGATGATAGAAGAAAAATATAATATTGAGGTAATACTTCAAGATGAAAGGCTATCAAGTGTTGAAGCAAATAATATTATGATTAAAAATGATACATCAAGAAAAAAAAGAAAAAAAAGTGTTGACTCACTAGCGGCTAATATAATTTTGCAGAGTTATTTAGATAAAATAAAAAAGGAGTAACAAAAGTATGAATGAACTTACTAAGGGAAGCAAATTTACCTATATAGATTCTAATAATAAAACAAAAGAGTGTGACATATTATGTGACCTTGAAACAAATGATAAAAACTATATTGTTTATACAGATAATTCAAAATGCGAAGATGGTAGCACTAAACTTTATGCAGCATCATACATATTTAATGAAGATGATAGAGTATTAAATAATATAGAAACAGAAGAAGAATGGAAAATGATTGAGGCTATTTTGTCTTATTTAACTAGGAAAAACTAAAGGAGTAGTAACAGATATTTATGGATGACGTTATAAAAGAAATGGAAAAATATGCAGAAGAAAAAGGAATTCCAATCATGCAAAAAAGAGGAATGAATTTCTTGTGTAAGTTTATAGAAAAAAATAATATAAAAAGTATATTAGAAATAGGAACAGCAATAGGATATTCCGCTATTAATATGGCACTTGTGAATGACGATATAACTGTTGTTTCAATAGAAAGAGATCAAGATAGATATATTGAAGCTATTAAAAATATTAAAAAGTGTAAACTTGAAAAAAGAATTACACTTGTTTTAGGTGATGCATTAAATATTGATTTAACAGGTAAATATGATATGTTATTTATAGATGCTGCTAAAGCGCAATATATTAAATTTTTTGAAAAATATAAGGAAAATCTTGTTGATGATGGATTTATTGTAAGTGATAATATAGATTTTCATGGTTTTGTTGAAAATAAAGAAGAAATTAAAAGTAGAAACTTAAGACAACTTGTAACAAAAATACAAAGATATATAGATTTTTTAACAAATAATGAAGAATTTGATACTAAATTTTATAAAGTAGGTGACGGAATCGCTATCACATATAGAAAAGAGGTAAAGAGTGAATAATATTTTAATACCTTTTCCAGATAAAAATAATTTTAAATTTTTTATGGAAAATAATATTGATGGTTTTATTATTGGAATAGAAGGATATAGTGAAACATTTAATCATTTGGTAAAAATGTCTGAATTAAATGATATTTGTAAAATGTTAAAAGAAAAAGATAAAAAAATATATATAATGTTAAATAAAGTATATTTTAATGAACAAATGGAAGAATTAAAAAAAGTTGTTAGAAGTATTGAAAAACTAGATATAAATGCTCTTATATTTTCGGATATGGCTATATTAAATATTGTTAGAGAAGAAAATTTAAATATCAGACTTGTTTGGTATTCTAAGTTAACTACAAATTCTAGTACAATTAAATTTTTGGAAAAAAGAGGTGTATCAGGTTTTATAATAAGTCCTGAAATAACTCTTGATGAACAAATTGAAATATCAAAAAAAGTAAATTCTCCATGTTCAATTAAACTATTTGGTTATAATATTATGGCAACTTCTTCTAGAAAACTTATTACAAATTATTTTAAATATTGTAATATGGGTAAACCCAAAGATAAAAGGTATTATTTTAAAGAAAAAAACTCTGATGATTTTTATCAAATTATTGAAAAAGAAAATACGACATTCTTATCAGGTAAAATATTAAATGGACTTTTAGAATATAAAAGATTAATTAATGAAAATATTAATGCTTTTGTTATTTTAGATGATTACTTGATTCCAGAATCTTCATTTTATAATGTAATTGAGGCATTTATTGCGCTAAAAAATGCACCTAATGATGATGAATTTGCAGAGAAATTAAAAGAAGTTGTAGATGCGAATAATTATAACAATACATATAATGGATTTTTAAATAAAAAAACAATTTTTAAGGTGAAAAATAATGAATAAGATTGAATTACTTGCTCCTGCTGGAGATTTAGAAAAATTAAAATGGGCTATTATGTATGGTGCAGATGCAGTATATTTAGGTGGTAAAAAGTTTAGTTTAAGAGCAAATGCAACAAATTTTACAATTGATGAAATAAAGGAAGGCGTTAAGTTTGCACATGAGCATAATGCAAAAGTTTATGTTACAGTAAATATTCTTTTCCATGAAGAAGATATGAATGGACTTTTAGAGTACTTAAAAGAATTAGAAGAAGCAAAAGTAGATGCAATAATAGTTTCTGATTTATTTATAATAGACTTAGTAAAAGAAAATAATATTAATTTAGAAATCCATATAAGTACACAAGAATGTACATTAAATAGTGAAGCAGTAAAATTTTATAAAGAAGAAGGTGTAAAAAGGGTTGTCCTTGCTAGAGAATCATCAAAAGAAGATATTAAAAATATAATTGCTGAAACAAATATGGATATAGAAGTATTTGTTCATGGTGCTATGTGTACATGCTATAGTGGTAGATGTATGCTTTCTAATTATATGACTAATAGAGACTCAAATAGAGGTGGATGTGCGCAGGTTTGTAGATGGGTATTTGACCTTTATGATGAATATAAAACAAAAATATCTGGTGATACAGAGTTTGCAATATCTCCAAAGGATTTATCTCTTTTAAAATATATTCCAGATTTAATTGATATTGGTGTAACATCCCTAAAAATAGAAGGAAGAATGAAATCTATTTATTATATCGCAACTTTAGTAAGTGTGTATAGAAGAGTAATAGATAAATATTTAGAAGATAAAGAAAATTATAAATATAATAAAAAAGATGAAATAGAATTATATAGATGCGCAAATAGAGAAACACTTCCTCAATATTTTGATAAATTTCCTGGAGTAAATGAACAATATTATATAGGAAGAGAAGAAAACACAAATCAAGACTTTTTAGGTGTTGTACTTGATTATGATGAAGAAAATAAAGAAATAATTATAGAACAAAGAAATTATTTTAGTAAAGGCGATGTTATTAATATATTTGGACCTAAAAAGGAACCTTTTAATATAGTAGTATCATATATTAAAAATAGTGATAATGAATTAGTAGATGCTGCAAGACATCCAAAAGAAATTCTTAGAATTCCATGTGATAAAAAGGTTTCTAAAAATGATTTGTTACGTGTTAATTTTTTAGGTTGACAAAACACTTAAATTGTAGTATCATTTGTTCATGTAAAAATTTATAGAGGTGATAAAAATGAAAGCAACTCAAGAACATTTCATAACTAAAGAAGGACTTAATGATTTAAAAAAAGAATTAGAAAATTTAACTACTGTCGTAAGACCAGAAGTAGTTGCTGATATAAAAGAAGCAAGAGCACAAGGAGATTTATCAGAAAATGCTGAATACCATGCTGCTAGAGAAAAACAAAGTATAGTAGAAGCAAGAATTAAAGAACTTGAATATTTAATAGAACATGTAACAGTAATAGAAGCAGGAGATACATCTGAAGTTAGAGTTGGATCAACTGTTGAAATAGAATATATTGATGATAATGAAACAGAAGAATATTCTATAGTAGGTAGTACTGAAGCAGATCCTTTTGAAAATAAAATATCAAATGAATCTCCAATAGCAAAAGCTATACTAGGTAAAAAAGCTGGAGAAACAGTTTCAGTTGAAAGTCCTAATGGTAGTTATGATGTAAAAATAATTTCAATTAAATAATCCATTTTGGATTATTTTTTTGTATATAAAAGGTAAATCATAAAAATATTGATACAAAAAAACTTGATAATTAATATTTATAATTGTAAAATTATTATAGTAAAAGGTGATAGTAATATGAAGAAAAAAGGTTTTACATTAATAGAATTATTAGCAGTAATAGTAATATTAGGAATAATAACGGTAATAGCAGTACCAAAAATATTAGATATTATAAATAAATCAAGAGAAAGTGCTTCAAATAGTAGCATTAAACTTATAAAAGATGCGATTAAAACACAAGTAGCATCAAGTGATTTAACAGGGCCAGTATTTACAAAAGAAACAGATGGCTGTTACATATTCAATTTTGATGATCAAACAAGTGGTAATACAAAATCACTTGAAATAAAAAATAAAGATAAAGTATCAGGAAGTATTAAATATTGTAATGGAAAATTCTCTAATGATACACTTGTCTTTAATGGTATAAAAAATACGAAAAATTGTCCATATGAGATTGGTAAAGCATTTGAGTTTGATTACTCAGGAAAAGAAGATACTTTTATAGTTCTTTGTAATGGTGTATATAAGCTTGAAACATGGGGAGCATCTGGAGGAAATGCTACAAACACCTATATCGGAGGTTACGGAGGTTATTCTTCAGGATATGTAACATTAAATAAAGGCGACGTATTGTATATAAATGTTGGTGAATCAGGTAAAACAATATCTGGTTCAAATTGTGATAAAACAGGAACTTATAATGGTGGTGGTAGCTGTTATGTATCTGATGGTCTTGGAAATTTGGGTGAAACATACGGTTCTGGAGGAGGAGCAACGCATATTGCTACTAAATCTGGACTTTTGTCAACATTATCTGATTCAATTGATTCAGTATTAATTGTATCAGGTGGAGGCGGCGGTGGAGAATATTATAATCATGATAATCAATATATATCTACCGCTTCTGGTGGTTCAGCAGGGGGCTTTGTCGGAAATGATTCATATTCATTATATAGAGTTTTTAATTCATCTGTAGTTGATGTGTCAGGTAATGCAGGAAAAGGCGGTTCTCAAAGTGAAGATTTAAATTCAAATATGAATTTTAAAGGAAGTTTTGGAATAGGCGCTGTAATGAGTGGAAGCGGATATTATGGTGGTAGTTCTAATGATTATGGTGGAGGCGGTGGATCGAGTTATATAGGTAATTCAAAATTAAGTAACAAGCAAATGTATTGTTACAATTGTGAAGAATCAAGTAATGAAACCACAAAAACAATAAGTACAACTGATGTATCAGAAAAACCGATAAGTAATTATGCAAAAAAAGGTAATGGCTATGCAAAAATAACATTAATAAAATAAAAATTATATAGACCAGGCAAATTTAAAAAGTATGTTATTTTTTTAGATATCTATGTTGTTGTTCATCCTATAATAGAAATATCAAAATCTAATATAGAATATTAAAATATGATTTAAAAGTCATATTTTTTATTTGCTAGGTTATAAATGATAAATTATATCTTTAAAAATTTAATTTTAATTTCATAAATATTGTATATAAAAAGTAAATATAACAATTTATCTATTGATAAAGATTGTAAATTATTATATAATAATATAGATTTTTTGTAAGGAGGAAGTTTATGAAAAACGTACATGAAATAGAAATAAAAGTAGAAGGAAAAGAATGGGAAGATGCAATTACTAAATCATTTAATAAAAATGTTCAAAATGTAAAAGTTGATGGATTTAGAAAAGGTAAAGTTCCAAGAAATATTTTTGAAAAGAAATTTGGTAAAGAAAGTTTATATAATGATGCAATTGATTTTGTATTACAAGAAAAATATGCAACAGTTATTAAAGATAGTAAGTTAATACCTATAATTCAACCTACAATTGATATAAAAGAAATTGATGATGAAAAATTAGTATTAACATTTAGAATTACAACTAAACCAGAAGTAAAGGTTGAAAAATACACTAAATTAGGTGTTAAAAAAGGTGAAGTAAAAGTAACTGAAGAAGAAGTAAAATCAAGAATTAACAGTTTACTTGAACAATATGCTGATATCGTTATTAAAGATGGTAAAATTGAAAATGGTGATACAGCTGTTATAGATTTTGAAGGATTTAAAGATGGTGTAGCATTTGATGGTGGTAAAGGTGAAAACTATCCATTAGAAATTGGAAGTAATACATTTATACCAGGTTTTGAAGAACAATTAATTGGTCTTAAAGCTGGAGATGAAAAAGATATAAAAGTAACATTCCCAGAAGATTATGCTTCAGAAGAATTAAAAGGACAAGAAGCAGTATTTAAAATAAAAGTTCATGAAGTTAAAACTAAGGAATTACCAGAAATGGATGAAGAATTCTTTAAAGATTTAGGTTATGAAGGTGTTGAAACTGAAGAACAATTAAAAGATTTAGTAAAAGCTGATCTTGAAGCTAAACAAGAATATGAACTTGAAAATAAATATGTTGATGATTTACTAGAAGAAGCTGCTAAACATACAGTTGTAGATCTTCCAGAAGAATTAGTTCATGAAGAAATTCATAGAATGATGCATCAATATGAAGAAAATTTAAAAATGCAAGGAATAACACTTGATATGTTCTATCAATTTACAAATTCTACAGAAGAAGATTTAGAAAAACAAATGCATCCAGAAGCAGAAAAAAGAGTTAAATATAGATTTATGCTTGAAGAAATAGCTACTTTAGAAAAAGTTGAAGTAACTGATGAAGAAGCAAATAAAGAAGCAGAAGATTTAGCTAAAAAATATAATACAACTAAAGAAGAATTACTAAATCAAATTGGTGGTCTTGATGCATTAAAATATGAAGTTGAAATGCAAAAAGTAATAGAAATATTGAAAAAATAATTAAAGTAGTTTAAATACTACTTTTTCTTTACACTTATTTGTCCCAAAATTATTATTTTGATTTTATTTAAGTTATAAATATTGTATAATATTATTTAGGATAGGTGATAAATATGAATAAAACTAAAATGATTGCGACAATTGGTCCTTCTTCTAGATCAAAAGAAACTATTAAACAAATGATTTTATCTGGAGTAGATGTAATTAGAATAAATATGTCTCACTCTAGTTTTGAAGATGCTAGAGATGTAATATTAAAGGTAAGAGAATTAAACAGAGAACTTTCAGTAATAACAGGTATTATGATTGATACTAGAGGACCAGAAATTAGAATAACAGAACTTGAAAAAAATAAAATAAAGTTACTTGCAGGTAATACTATTAGAATTGTTAAAAATAATATCAAAGGAAACGAAAATATGATTTCACTTACTTTACCAGAAGTTATTAACTATATAAAAATAGGTGAAAGAATTTTATTAAATGATGGTAATGTTACTCTAGAAGTAGTTAGCAATAGTTCAGATGCAATAATATGTGAAATTAAAAATGATGGATACATAAAAAGCAATTGTAGCGTAAATATTCCAAAAGCAAACTTTAATCTTAAATTTTTATCAGAGTATGACAGAGAAACAATTAAATTTGCAGTATTAATGCAAGTAGATTATTTGGCTTTATCACATGTAAAGGATCAACTTGATGTACTTGATGTAAATGATTTATTAATAGAGTTATCTGATGATCATATACAAATTATAAGCAAAATAGAAAATAAAACTGCTATTGAAGAGATGAAAGGTATTTTAAAAGTTAGTGATGGAGTTATGATTGCAAGAGGCGATCTTGGAATTGAACTTGAAATAGAAAAAATACCAAGTATTCAAAAGAAAATCGCAAATGCAGCTAAAGAAGCAGAAAAAATATGTATAATTGCAACTGAAATGTTATCTACAATGCAAGAAAATCCAAGACCAACAAGAGCAGAAGTATCTGATGTTGCGAATGCAGTACTTGATGGAACAGATGCTGTAATGTTATCAAGTGAAACAGCAATTGGTAAATATCCAGTTGAAACAGTAACTACTATGAATAAAATAATTGATGAAATAGAAAATGAAATCAATTATAATGACTTACTTTTAGAATTTAGTAGAAAAGATAAAACTGATATACCAACAGCAATTGCTTACAGTACAGTTGATTCTGCTAATAGAATAAATGCAAATGCAATAGTATGTTCTACTATGACTGGTTTAACTGCAAAAAAGATAAGCCATTTTAGACCAAGCGCACCAGTAATTGCAATTTCACCAATAGAAAAAACAGTAAGTGGACTTACAATTAATTATGGTATTATACCTATGAAAGTTCCAATGCTTGAATCAACTGATGAAATAATTGAAAAATCTACAGAAGTTGCAAAAGAAGCATTAAATTTAGAAAAGAAAAATAGAATTGTAATCGCAGGTAGTTTTCCATTAAATGTTGAATATACTAACTTTTTAAGAATAGAAGAAATTAAGGAATGATGAACTTTGGAAATAAATAAAGAATTATTAATTAAGGCTAAAGAAGATATAATAAAAAAATATATGTTTCCTGAAGAAAAAAAACAGATTGAAGAAGAAATCAAGGAAGAAATAGATAAAATATTACTTGAATTTGAAGAACAAAAGGAAGAGGAACCAATTGATGAATAATGAAATAAGAGAAGATTTATATAAAGAAAAATATAATGAATATGTTAATAATTTCATTAAAAATATTATAATGGATAATCCTATAATATTAAAAGAATATCCAATACTTGAAGTTGAGTATAATGTAGATGGTACAAAAAAAGATATATATTCTTTAGCATCAGAACGTGATATTAAAAAAATGCAGATAAAAAGTGATGAAAATGAACTTGATTATAAATTTAGCCAAAATAAAATAAGTAAAAAAGAATATGATGAAAATGTTAAAAAATTAAAGAAAAAGGAAGAAGAACAAGATTTATTATATGATGATTTAATATTTGAAATAATTAATTTAAATGATTCTAGAACAGTAAAAGAATCAATAATTAAATATAATTTAAATAATATTGATTTATCAAGACTTGCAGAAGCAATAAAATCTGTTTCAGAAAATAAAATAGAAGAATTTAGAAAAAATAATAATGATTTTATGATAGATAAAGTATCATATTGGAATTATAAATATAATAAAATTTCAAAAGGAATAAGTAAAGCAAGAGAACTTGAAAGTTTTATACTAAATCTTATATAAAAAAATAAATTTGAATAAAAATCTCTTTTCAGTACAAAAGAAAACTGAAAGGAGATTTTTTTATGGCTAAACATAAAGTAGAAATTACTGGTATAAAAACATCTGAATTAAAAGTATTATCAAATGAAGAACAAATGGATTTATTTAATAAAATGAAAAATGGAGATATATTTGCTAGAGAAAAATTAATAGAAGGAAATTATAAACTTGTTTTAAGTATACTTAGAAAGTTTAATAATAGATGCGAAAATATGGATGATTTATTTCAAGTTGGATGTATAGGACTTTGTAAAGCAGTAGATAATTTTGATTTATCATATAATGTAAGATTTTCAACATATGCAGTACCGATGATAATAGGTGAAGTTAGGAGATATTTAAGAGATGATAATATGGTTAGAGTCTCAAGAAGTGTTAAAGATCTTGCATATAGAACATTAAAAGCAAAAGAAACATTTATGTTAGAACATGGAAGAGATGCTACAATTGATGAAATATCAGAAATAATAGGAGAAAGCGCAATAGACATAATATGTGCTTTAGAAGCAACAAGAGGAACAGTAAGTATATTTGAACCAATATATAATGATGGTGGCGAAACAATATATTTATTTGACCAAATAGAAAATAAAACAGAATCAAGTAATAATTGGAATACAAAAATAATTCTAGAAAATGCACTTAATAAACTTAAAACAAAAGAACAATTTATTTTATTTCAAAGATACTTAATTGGAAAAACACAAATGGAAATTAGTGATGAACTTGGCATTAGTCAAGCACAGGTTTCAAGAATAGAAAAAAATGCTTTAAACAATGTAAAAAAACTTATTAAATAAATTTGCATTATTTAAAAAAATGTGATAGAATACCAAACGTTTGTGAAAAAAAATTAAGGGGGTTAAAATATGAAAAATACAAGAGAAAAAATAATAGCGTCTGCGGTATTACTAACACTTGCGACTGGGTGTGTACAAAATTATAAAATGTCAAAAGAAAAAAATGAATCAGTAAAAACAACAAATATTAGTAGTGTTTTAACTGAAAAAGAAGAAATAAAGACAAATTTTGTTATTAATGAATTTAATAAAAGTCTTGAACTTAAAAATAAAGCTGATGAGTTAAAAAGACAAAAAGAAGAATTAGAAGAACAGAAAAGAAAACAAAAACAAGAAAAAATTGATAAAGTTAAAAAAGAATGTGAAGAATCAATAAATTTATACTCTTCAGTTTATAATATAAAGTCTGAGGTTGTTAAAAAAATAGTTTCGGATTATACAAATAACTTTTCTAATAAAGATTTTATAAATAATAAAACTATTAATGATGGTGAAAAACATGATTCATTTGATTATGAAATAATAATGTTAGTAAGCCATTTAAATGATTATCCAGAAGAGTTTGGTTATGATTATAGTTCTATAAGAAAAGAAGATATAAATAGTAATTTAGATAATTTTACTATTAGAGAATTTGTAAATAGGACAAGCACTGCATTAAATGTTGATCCAATGTTATCTCTTTCAATCGCATGTGCTGAATCTGGTTATTTTGAAGCAGGTATTGCGACTAATAACTGTAATCCATTTTCTCTTAGATCTAGTGGAGATTTTTATACATTTGATAATATATATGAAGGTATAGCAGAAGGTATAATTAATTTAAAAGTAGGTTATATTGATGAAGGAGCAACTACACTTGATTCAATCGCAGTTTCTTATTGTGGTGGATCTAGTTCTTGGATAAATTTAGTAGAAGATGTTAGATATGACTTAGAAAATGGAAGAACAATTTATGATGAAGATAATATGAAACTTACTTTAAGATAAAGAGAAATATTTGTTTCTCTTTTTTAATATATTTTTATTAGAGGTGGGTTTATGAGGTTGTCAGAAATACAAAATAAAGACGTTATTAACTTGAATTCAGGTATGAAAGTAGGAAATATTATTGATATAAAAATTAATAGTGAAACAGGTAAAATAGAATCATTAATTTTAGAAAAGAAAAAATTTTCATCTATATTTAATAGTAATGATGAAATAGAAATATATTGGACACAAATAAATAAAATAGGTGAAGATGTAATTTTAGTGGAAAGTTTAATGTCTTAGTGTTATAATTAAAAAAGAAAGGTAGGTAGTTATGGATAACAACAGAAAAAAACTTTTATGGTCAATAATATTAGTTATACTATATTTTTTATTAGTTTTTTATATAGGAGGATTTAATGTAAAAGATAAAACTGAGTTAATTACAAATATAATTACAATTGTTTTATCAGTTATTGGTATTGTTTATGAATGCGTTTTAATATTTAATAAAAAAATTGATTTAAATAAGCATAAAAATGGAGTATTAGCATGTTCAATATATTTCTTATTAGTAAATATTATATCTGGAGTAATGGGATTTAGCGTAACAAAAGAATTAAATGGTAATAAAAAAGAAAAAAGAGAACTTCCAGAAATAGAATTAAAAGAATATACAAATAAATATATTTGTTTAATAGCATTTATCATATGCCTTGGAATATTACTTTTTGGTAGTAAAATAATTACTAAATTTTGGATGCTTATAGTATTTTATGTAGTTATATTATCGTTAATGATAGGAGTATTTTATAAGCAACTTATTCATGATTTTAAAATATTTAAAAGTTATTTTAAAGAATACTTTGTTCTTATATTAAAAACATGGGGTAAAGCACTTGTACTTATTATGATTACAACAATTATTATTCAGCTTACAACAAATACAACGCAAGCTAATAATCAAATAGCACTTCAAAATTCATTTAATTCAAACCCAGTTTTTATAGCAATTTTAGCAATGTTCTATGCACCAATTGCAGAAGAATTAATGTTTAGAGGTGTATTTAGAAAATTTATCAAAAATAAAAAACTATTTGTAATAGTAAGTGGAGTAGTATTTGGTCTTATGCATGTTATTGATGACTCTAAAACACTAGCAGAATTCTCATATGTATTTGTTTATTCAATACTTGGAATATATCTTGCTGGAATATATGCTAAAACAAATAACTTATGTACAAATATATTTATGCATTTTATGCAAAATACACTTAGTGTTATAGGTATGATATTATTAATGTTTATGTAAAAAAAAGAACTTTTCAGTTCTTTTTTTAATATAATTCTTCTTTTAAATTATCCATGTTTTCATTCATAAGTGAAATATAATCTTTATTAGTATTTTTATCATCCATTGATATATTATTTAATGTATCAATTTCAAGAGTTTTTACATTATATGTTTTCTTAAGTTCTTTAACTGTATCAGATTCTGTTTCACCTTTTTTAATAAATATATAACTAACTGTTTTATTAGCAAGTAAAGACTTTGCAGTTGCTAAATCTTTATCAGTCATATGTTTTTCATCAATACTAGTTATTTCAAGTCCATATTTAGATAATACTTTTAAATCATCAGAAGTAACTATAATATTTTTATTTTTAGCATTTTCTGCCATTGATTTAAATTCTGCATCTATAGTAGATAATTCTAGTTTTAAATTTTCATAATTTTCATCAATTTCTTTTTCGATAATTGTACTATTAATATATTCTTTTAATCCATTTCTAGTGTTATTAGCTATTGTAAGCATTGTAGATGGATTTATCCAAAGTTCATCCATACTATTTGTATATTCTATTTTAGCAGTTGCATCAATTATTTTTAATTTCTTATTTTTATTAAGCATTCCAGCAATATAATCTTTTTCAGTATCAAGTCCATTATATATAATTAAATCTGATGAACTATAATCCTTAATTTGTTTTGCAGTTAATTTGTATTCATATGGATTAACATCACTAGGATAAAAACTAAGTACATTTGCATGTTCTCCATATAACTGTTTTGTAACATATTCAATAGGGTACATACTAGTATATATTGTAATATCTTCCATTGAATCTTTACTTTCACATCCACTTATAAAAACAAGTGCTAGCCCTAAACATAATAATTTAATAAATTTTTTCATTTTTCCTTCTTCCTTTTCTTTTCTTTTTCTGGTACTGGATCATATCCAAATTTTCCAAAAGGTCTACATCTAAATAATCTTCTAATAGTTAAATAACTTCCATAAAAAAAACCATATTTTGTATAAGCTTCTTTTGCATAATTTGAACATGTTGGTGTAAATCTGCAAGCATTATGCATACTAAGTGGTAATTTTTGATAAATATTTATTAACATAATCATTAGATGTTTCACTTTTACCTCACCTAATATAATTTTAACATAAATTTTATTAATATAACAGAGTATATTTAAATTTAATTTAATTTATGGTAAAATGATAATGGTGATTTTATGAAAAGTGTAGAAGAATATAATATAGACTTAAATAATGAGTTAATAAAAAGAGCATTTACTCATTCATCTTATGTTAATGAAACAAAAAAAGGCGAAGATTATGAAAGATTAGAATTTTTAGGAGATAAAGTATTAGATTTTTTAGTTAGTGAATATCTTTATGTCAATGAACATTTACATGAAGGTGAAATGACTAAACTTAGAGCAAATTATGTTTGTGAAAATGCCTTATATGAATATTCAAAAGAACTAGGACTTAATAATTATTTAAGACTTGGTAAAGGAGAAGAAGCATCAGGTGGAAGAGATAGAAAAGCAGTAGTTGCGGACATATTTGAAGCTTTTTTAGCAGCAACCTATCTAACATATGGCCTTGAAAAAGCAAAAGAAATTGTATATGATGTTGTTATTAAAGCAATAGAAAATAATGAAAATTATTTCTTACATGATTATAAGTCTGTTTTACAAGAAATGCTTCAAGCAGATAAACAAGGTGCAGAATATGTGGTAGTAAATGAAGAAGGACCATCACATAATAAAACATTTACAACAGTTGTAAAAATAGATGGAGTTATTCTTGGAGAAGGAACTGCAGGAAGTAAAAAAGAATCTGAACAAGAAGCCGCTAAAGATGCATTAAGCAAAATGGCAAAAGTAGATAAAAAAGAGGAGTGAAAATAATGAAAAAAAGAGTAATAAGCGCAGTTGTTGCACTTGCTATTATAATTCCATTAATAGCGCTTGGGGGTATATATTTTAAGATAGGTATGGCAGTTTTATCAATACTATCAATGTATGAAATATTAAAATTAAGAAAAGAATTACCAATATTTATAAAAGTAATATCATATGTATTAATTACGCTTAGTGTGATATTTAGTGATGTATCATTATTGCCAATAATACTAATTACAATGTCTGTTTTATTAGTATTCTTTGATAAAAGTGAATATAATGTTAATGATTTTACATTTGTAACAGCATTCTTAGTATTATTAAGTACTGTATTTACATATTTTATATATATTAGAAATGAAGATGTTAATATATTAATTTATTTACTATTAATAACAATTTTAACAGATACATTTGCGCTTTTTGGAGGAAAATTATTTGGTAAACATAAATTAATTGAAAAAGTATCACCTAAAAAGACGATAGAAGGTTCTATAATAGGAAGTGCTTTTGGAACAATTATTCCAAGTATTTACTACATTTATATGGTAGATCCAGGTGCAAATATACTTACTGTAATATTTATGACACTTATTTTATCCATAATTGGACAACTTGGAGATCTTGTGTTTAGTAGTATAAAAAGATATTTTAATATAAAAGATTTTTCAAATATTATGCCAGGTCATGGTGGAATATTAGATAGAATTGATAGTATAACAATGGTTGTACTTGCTTATCAAATAATAATTAATATAATTTAAAGGAGAAAAAATAATGACAATAATACTATTTATATTAATTCTTGGAATAATAGTTTTTATCCATGAATTAGGACATTTTATATTTGCTAAAAAAGCAGGGGTTTATGTATATGAATTTTCTTTAGGATTTGGCCCAAAATTATTTTCATTCAAAAGAAAAAATGATGAAACAGAATATATGGTAAGATTAATACCACTTGGTGGATATGTTTCAATGGCTGGTGAAGAAGATTTAGATGAAGATAATAAAGTACCAGATGATCAAAGATTATGTAATAAATCTTGGACTAGACGATTACTTGTAATGGTTGCGGGAGTAATTAATAACTTTATATTAGGATTTGTTTTACTATTTATAATGGGATTAATATATGGTACAACTTCAACAACTAATACACTAGATAGCATCCCAGAGTCGGGGGCACTTTATAAAGCAGGCGCAAGAAATGGTGATGTTGTAACAAAAATAAATGATAAAAAAGTAAAAAATTATGATGATATACAAACGTATTTAGCGCTAGTTAAAGAGGGAGACGCTATCAATATTAATATAAAAAATAAAGATGGAGTAGAAAATACATATAAAGTAAAACCAGAAAAAAATAGTGAAGATGGTAAATATTATTATGGTATATCAATAAAAGTAAAAACTGATAAAGGATTTTTACCAGCACTTAAATATGCTAAGGAAAAATTTGTTTCAATATATAAAATAATGATAATAACAATAAAAAGTTTATTTACTGGTGAACTTGGATTCGATAGTTTATCAGGCCCAGTTGGAATATATAACGTAGTAGATACAGTTAAAGGCTCACTTCAAATGATACTTTATTTAACTGCGTATTTATCAATAAATATTGGATTTATGAACTTACTTCCATTTCCAGCATTTGATGGAGGAAGAGCATTTCTTCTTATAATAGAAAAAATAAAAGGATCTAAAGTAAATCCAAAATTTGAAGCTACTATAAATAGTATAGGATTTGTATTATTAATGGCTTTAATGATAATTGTTACAATAAAAGATATAATTAAGGTATTTTAAGGTGATATAATGGAAAAATTAAATATAGTTTATATGGGAACACCAGATTTTAGTGTTGGTCCTTTAGAAAAATTAATAGAAAAATATAATGTAGTTATGGTTGTAACTCAGCCTGATAAAGAAATAGGTAGAAAAAAAGAAATTAAATTTTCACCTGTAAAAGAATGTGCGATAAAAAATAATATAAAAGTATTTCAGCCAAGTAAAATTAGAGAAAACTATAAGGAAATATTAGATGAAAAGCCTGATATTATAATAACTTGTGCATATGGTCAAATAATTCCAAAAGCATTACTTGATTATCCAAAATATGGATGCATTAATATACATGCATCACTTTTACCTAAATTAAGGGGTGGCGCACCAATACATAAAGCAATCATAAATGGTTATGAAAAAACAGGTGTAACTATAATGTATATGGATGAAAAAATGGATTCAGGTGATATTATATATCAAGAAGAAATCAAAATAGAAGATGATGATAATGCTGGAACACTTTTTGATAAATTAAGCGTTTTAGGATCAGAAATGATAATAAAAGTATTACCAAGTATAATAGATGGTACAAATAAAAGAATAAAACAAAATGAAGAAGAAGTAACATATGCATATAACATTACAAGAGAAGAAGAAAAAGTCGATTTTAATTTAAGTACCAAAGATGTATATAATAAAATTAGAGGATTATATCCTTGGCCTATAGGATACACAAGTCTTGATGGTAAGAAAGTTAAATTACATTTATCAAGGGTAGGAACAAGCAAAAAAGAAGGATCTATAGGAGAAATTATTAATATATATAATGATGCATTAGGCGTTAAAACTTTAGATGGTGAAATACTATTAACTATGATTCAATTTGAAGGAAAAAAGAAAATACTAGTAAAAGACTATTTAAATGGTGTTCATGATAAAGAAAGTCTTCTAGGTAAAAAATTTATATAAGAGATATAAAGCGACAATATTTATATATAACTTTTTTTATAATCATAATGGTGATATAAAAATGAAAGTTTATATAGATATTGTTTTTTTTACCAACTTTTTATTTGATTTTATACTCCTTTTATCAGTAAATATTATTCTTAAAAGAAATATGAAAATATACAGAATAATACTTGGAGCGCTTACAGGAACCTTAACACTATTAATGTTATTTATAAGAATGAATTCGCTAACGCTTTTTCTTTATAAATTAGTCATAAGCATCATAATGGTTCTTATAACATTTAACTATAAAACAATTAAATACACATTTAAAAATTTATATTTTCTATATATAGTAAGTATAATAATGGGAGGATTTTTATACTTTATAAATAATCAGATAAATGTAAAAAATGAAGGACTAATATTTATAACAAGTAACTTTTCACTTAATTTAATTTTAGGGTTTATTCTTTCTAGTATTTTTATTTATTTTTATATAAAAGAAACGAAAGACTTAAAAGAAAATTATAATAAATATCACAAATTAACTTTATATATAAATGATATTACACTAAATATTAATGCTTTTTTAGATACAGGAAATAAACTAAAAGATCCATATAAAGGTAGACCAATCGTACTCGTCAAAGAAGAATTAATAGATTATAAAGATATTAAATATATTCTAGTGCCGTATAATACAGTTTCAGGAGGAGGCTTATTAAAATGCATTAATATTTCTAAAATGGAAGTTGATGGAATAAAATGTAAAAAGAAGTTTTTAATTGGACTAGTACCAAGTATAAATATAGATGGTGTAGATTCAATAATAAATGAAAAGATAATGGAGGGATTATAATGATTAAATTATTAAAAATATTATTAGGCAGGTTATTTAAAAAATACAATGAGTTATTTTTTGTAGGAAGTACTGATATACTTCCAGAACCTTTATCAAAAGAAGAAGAAGAAAAATATGTTGACATGTTTCAAAATGGAGATTTAAAGGCAAGAGATAAACTTATTGAACATAATCTTAGACTTGTTGTTTATTTATCAAAAAAGTATGAAAATACTAAAGTTGAATTAGAAGATTTAGTATCGATAGGTACAATAGGTCTAATTAAGGGAATTAATACATATAAAAATGATAAAAATATAAAACTTGCAACATACGCATCTAGATGCATTGATAATGAAATACTTATGTATTTAAGAAAAAATAAAAAAAGAAAAGCAGATGTATCTTTAGATGAATCACTTTCATTTGATTCAGAAGGTAATGAACTACATTTAGAAGATATATTAGGTACTGAAAAGGATATTGTAACTAAGGATTTAGAAGAAAATGATATGAGAAAAATAATGCTTAAAGAAATAGGTAAATTAAATGAAAGAGATAAACAAATAATGGTATTAAGATATGGACTTAATGATACAAAAGAATATACTCAAAAAGAAGTTGCGGAACTACTTGGTATATCACAAAGTTATATATCTAGAATAGAAAAGAAAGTAATAAGTAAAATTAGTTCAATGATAAAAATATAATTCTGGTAATTTTATCCAGAATTTTTTTCTTTAAAAAATATATTAAATATTACATAAATTCATTGACAATTTTTTTAAATAATTTATAATAAGCATTGATTATTAAATTACTTGATGAGGAGGCAAAATATGATAAAGACTAAATTACCAGTTATTGTATTACGTAACCTTGTTTTGCTTCCTAATGGTGAAATAAAATTAGAACTTTCAAACGATATTGATAAAGAAATAATTATAAATTCTGTAAACAATCATGATTCATATGTAATATTAGTTTCTACACTTAGCCTTTCAAATGAAAACATTGATATTAGTGAATTACCTAATACTGGTATAATTGGTAAAATAACAAGTTATTTTGACTTACCTAATAACCATTTAAGAATAACTATATCAGGAGTTAATAGAGCAAATATATTTAATTATGTAGATACTGGAAAAAGTAAACTTGATGCGGTTATTGGTCCCGCTATATACGAAGAAGAAAGTGTAGATGAAACAGAAGCAAATTTAAGATTATTAAAAAGAGAATTTGCAGGATATATATCAATTACACAGTCTATATCTAACAGCATAATAATAAAGATGAATGAAGAAGTATCACTTGATAAGTTAACAGATATAGTTGCGAATATATTACCACTTAGTTTTGAAAAAAAGAATAAATTTATATATATGACAAGTCCAATAAAAAGATCAAACGATTTGATAAAGTATATTGCTGAAGAAAAAAACATTAGTTATATAGAAAAAAAACTAGATGAAAGTGTAAAGAAAGAATTAGATAAATCACAAAAAGAGTTTATATTAAAAGAAAAGTTAAGAGCAATTAAAGAAGAACTTGGAGAAAAAGACGATAAAGATGAAGAAATAAATGAAATAAGAACAAAAATAGATGATTTAAATGCTTCAGATTCAATTAAAGAAAAATTAAGAAAAGAATTAAAAAGATATGAATCTATGAATGCTTTATCGCCTGAAGTATCTATAGTTAAAAATTATATTGATACAGTTCTTTCATTACCATTTGGTACTTATACAAATGACTTAAAAAATATTTCAAAAATAGAAAAGTCACTTGACGAAACACATTATGGATTAAAAGATGTAAAAGAAAGAATATTAGAATATATTGCAGTAAAAGAACTTACTAATGATATTAAAAGCCCAATAATTTGTTTAGTTGGTCCACCAGGTGTTGGTAAAACAACATTAGCTTATTCTATTGCAAAAGCGTTAAATAGAAATTTTGTTAAAATATCTGTAGGTGGAATTAACGATGAAGCAGAAATAATAGGCCATAGAAGAACATATATAGGTGCTAAACCTGGTAGAATTATAGATGGAATGATAAAAGCAAAATCATCAAATCCAGTATTTTTAATAGATGAAATAGATAAAATGACAAAAGGAATAAATGGTGACCCTGAATCATGTTTATTAGAAGTTTTAGACCCAGAACAAAATAATACATTCTATGATAATTACATAGATGAAGCATTTGATTTATCTAAAGTTATGTTTATTTTAACAGCAAATACAGCATCAGATATTCCATATGCTTTAAAAGATAGATTAGAAATAATAAATTTATCAAGTTATACGATATTTGAAAAACTAGATATCGTTAAAAACTATATGTTCTCTAAACTATTAAAAGAACATGGACTTACAAGAAGTAATATTATAATAGATGATGATACTATTAACTTTATAATAAAGTACTATACTAAAGAAGCAGGTGTAAGAGAGCTTCAAAGAGTTTTATCTTCAATTATGAGAAAAATAGCAAAAGAAATAATTATGAATCCTAAGAAAAAAAGATTTACATTAAAAGAAGAAGATGTAATAAGATTACTTGGAAATGTAAAATATTCTAAAATTGATAATAATACTTATAATAATAGTGGAATAGTAAATGGACTTGCATATACAGCCTTTGGTGGTTCAATACTTCCAATAGAAGTATCACACTATAAAGGCAAAGGCGGAGTAAATATGACAGGATCACTTGGTAATGTTATGATTGAAAGTGCTAAAATAGCAATAGGTTATGTTAAAACAAATTATAAAGAATTTGGTCTTGATATAAAACAGTTAAACGAAGATGATATTCATATAAATTGTGTACATGCAGCAATTCCAAAAGATGGACCATCCGCTGGTGTAACACTAGTAAGTGCAATAATAAGTTCATTTTTAAATAAAAAGGTAGATAATAAAATAGGTATGACAGGTGAAATAACATTAAATGGTAATATACTTGCTATTGGTGGACTTAGAGAAAAATCAATCGCAGCTTATAACGCTGGAATAAGAAAATTATTTATTCCAAAAGAAAACGAGAGAGATATATCAGAAATACCAATTGAAATAGCGTCATCCTTTGAAATAATTTTCGTTGATAATTATATGGAAATATTTAATAATTTATTTAAATAAAAGTTCTATTTTAGGACTTTTTTTAATATTATTAATTAGAAGTGAGGGATAAAATGAAAAAGATAGTGCCATTTACTAAAGATATTAAATTTAATACAAAGATTTATGAAATAACTAGTATTTCACTTGAACACAATTTAACTATAGAAGAAAATAATTTAGTTTCAGGAGAATTTATTATTAGTGGTGAATATAAAATAACAGATTCATCTATTAATTCTGAACCATTTATATATGGTCTTCCTTTTGATATAACTTTAGATACAAAATATGATATGGATAGAATTAAAATAGATATAGATGATTTTAAATTTGAAATAGTAAATGAAGAAATATTAAGAGTAAATATAGATGTTTTAATAGAAGGAATAGAATTTGTTGAAATAGAAGAGGAAAAAGAAATAAGTGAAGAAATTAAACCAGATCTTGTAATTGATTCTAGAAGTAATAGTGAAGAAGAAATAGAAAAAGAAGAAGTAAAAGAAGAAATTAAACAAGAAGAGAAAATAGATAATGATGAAGAAATTGATAGATTTAATATTTTTGAAAATATGCTTAAAAAGGAGGATACTACTATGAATAATGATTCATCTGATTTATTTTTACAGAAAGATGAAAATATAGTAAAAGTAAATAAAAGTGAAGATTTTATTGATAATGAAATGAATTCAATATTTAATAACTTTAGTGAAAAAGATGAAAAATTTGTTAGTTATTATGTTCATATTGTAAGAGAAAATGATAATATTGATACTATATGTTTAAAATATGGTGTAAGTGTTGAAAAAATAAAAGAATATAATAATATAGATCAAATTGCCCTTGGAAGTAAAATAATAATTCCATATATAGTTAATGAAGCTATTTAAGAAAATATTAGATAAGAATGACCTAAAGGTAGATAAATATACTATGAAAGGTAAAACTATGATAGTAAATACTCCTTTAGGTCAATTTGCTTTAAAAAAGGGTAATTTAGATAATATATATAAATATCTATTATCTAGAAATTTTGAATATTTTCCAAAAGTTATAGATAGTAATGAAGATAGTACAATATACGAATTTGTAGATGATGTAAAATATGATAATGAACAAAGAGCATTTGATTTAATTCATACTATTGCGCTTCTTCATAGCAAAACAACATATTACAAAGATGTTGATATTGATGAATATAAAAAAATATTTGAAGAAACAATGGAAAAGATAAATTATATTTATAATTACTATATGGATGTTATTAATATAATAGAATCCAAAATATATATGAGTCCATCAGAATATTTAATCGCAAGAAATATTTCTAAAATATTTTCTTGTATATATTTTTGTAAAAATGAATTAGAACAATGGTATGAAATTGTAAAAAATGAAAAAAGAAAAAGAGTTGTTACTCTTCATAATAATTTAAAACTTGATAATATTATAAGAAATAAAAGTGTATACTTAATAGGTTGGGAATATAGTAAAATAGATAGTCCAATATATGATTTTATTAATTTTTATAACAATTATGCATTATATTTTGATTTTAGAAGTTTACTTAACGAATATGAAAGAATATTCCCATTTAAAGAAGAAGAAAAGAAACTATTAAGTGTACTAATTTCAATACCAAGTAAAATACCAAATACAGAAAAAGAATATAATAAAGTTAAAAATGTTAGACAATTACTTGATAAAATTTATAAAACAGAACTGCTTTTAACACCTAAAGAAAAAGAAGAAACTAAAAGTACACAAAAGTAAAAATACAATTAAAAGTAAAACAGCATTAAGAGGTGTAGTTATAAATAATAAAATGATTATTTGGTATGTTAATATTATTAAACAAGAGGTGGCTAATAAGAAAAATATTAGTCTTTTTGTACTTAAAAATAGACCTTGTAAAAAATTCATCATATAAATCACTCCTAGTAATATAATATTCTTATGTCAAGAAAATGTAATAATAAAAACAAGCAAGTAGTAAATATAAAAAATATGATATAATTCTTATAGTAGGTGGTAATATGAAAAAGAAAGTATTATGTTTTTTATTTTTAATTATGTTTTTATTTCCAATAAATGTAGATGCAAATGAAAAAAAAGAAGTAAAGTTTTCATCTTGTATAGATGGAGATACAGCAAGATTTATAATGGATAAGGAAGAAATAAAGGTAAGGTTTTTAGCAATTGATACACCAGAAACAAATCATCCTAAAAAAGGTGAGGAGCCATATGGAAGAGAAGCAAAAGAATATACATGTGACAAAATAACAAATGCACAAAAGATAGAACTAGAATTTGATGATGGTAGTGATGAAAAAGATAAATATAATAGATATTTAGCTTGGGTTTATACAGATGGGACATTACTTCAAAGTGAACTTGTAGAAAAAGGATTTGCAAAGGTCGCATATATATATGGAAATTATGAATATACAGATGAATTAAAAGAAAAAGAAGAACAAGCAAAAGATGAAAAAGTTGGTATGTATTCAGAAGTAGATAATTCTTACTATACAACTCATAAGGAAGAATTAAGTAAGAATGAAAATAAAAAGAATGAAAAAAAAAGTGATAATTCTAAAAGCGAATTAGAAGAAAAAGTATATAATAAAATTATGGCATCAATAGAAAAATTTGTTAGTAAATTATTAAATGAAATATTTTAAAATAAAGTTATAATTTTGTTTAATTATTTGTAATAATTTGGTATAATATCACTTAGTGGGTGAAACGTATGAAAGAATTAATAGAGGAGTTAAAATTAAATAGAGTAGCGTATTTACTTGAAATAATGGAGAAGAAGGATTTTGATTCGAAAATAAATGCTTTAAAAAAATTAGAAAAGATGAAAATAACACCTAATATAGGTTTATTTTTGATACAAAATTCTACTAAAAATTATGGCGTAAATGATAATAATGGTGGACTTAATGCATCAATATTATCACTATGTTTTAAAAATTATTATGATGTATATACTGATGCAATAGAAAAAGTTTATAAAAATTTATTACCAAACGTACAAAACAAAGTAGTATATTTACTTACTACAGTAGATTCAGAAAGTGCATTAAAATTATATGTTGATTTAGTATTAAAAAATTATAAAAATAGTGATTTCATTCCAATAAGTAATTTATTTGAAAGACCATATTTATATGACTACTTATTTCCGAAGTTATATAAAGCTTTGAAATTTAAAAATGCTAAAAATAATATTTTAATTTTATTAAATGATTATTTAGCCGCAGGAATAGTACCTGTTGAAGACTTAAAAAAGAATAAAAAAATCATTTGTGATGCATTAATGAGAGTATTTAATATTGCACTTAAAACAAACTTTAAAAATACATTTGATGCATTAAATGATGAAGAATATATTAATCTTAGATTTTTCTTGGAAATATGTATAAATATTGAATCATTTGTAAGTAATAAAGAAACAAGTGAAGCACTAGAAAAATTATTAAATAAAAAAGATAATCAACTAAAACTATTTATAATTGATAATTATTATAAGAAAAATAAAGAAGTAAAAGAATCAACAATTGAACAAATATCTAAAGATAAATATAGTAGATATGCATTATATGAAATGCTTTCTATATATGATAAAGTAGATATAATGAAAGATAAATATAAAGAAGCATCTACAATTGCTGAATCTGATTTTTCGATAAACTTTGGTATTTATTGTAATTATAAAGAAGATCCTAAAAATATTAAATATATTGATAAAATAAACGTTAATGGTTTTGATTATTATATATTTAAATTTTCATTAACATATACTTATAATAGTAGTTCTGAATTTTTAACTAATTATATATTTAATATGGTTGGAATGGAAAAATATAATGGAAAAGAAATAACAAGTGAATTTGTAGGTATAAGTGGTGGATATGATCCAAATAGTAAATTACATCTTGTATCAAGAAAATTAAATAAATTCTTATTTGCTAAAATAAATGATAAAGATGATATTGTTCTTGTAGCTCAAAAACTTATTTTAGATGAAACCAAAGTAGATGAAACTAAAAAAACAAATATAAAAAATAAAATATCAAAGAAATTAAATAAATTAAAAGAAAAAGAAAAACAAATTGAAGAATCAAAAAAAGTAAAAATAGAAAAAGTTGAAGTAAAAGAAGAAAATGTTAAAGAAGAAATAAAAGAAAAAAATGAAGAAATACCTCAAGAAAAAGAAAATACTAAAGAATCAAGTAAAATAAGTAATTTATTCGCACATTTATTACTTAGTTTATTTGCTATATTTATAATAATGCTTATTTCATGTATGTTTTTTGTAACTAATTTCTCTGGAATAGGAAATATTAAAAATCAAGATTCTGTTTCAGTAAAATCAGTTAAATTAAATAAAGATTATAAGTATACATTAATAGATGGTAAAGAAATATTTAATGAACCTGAAAGTGAATATTATGTATTACTTTATAAAAAAGATGGAGATAAAAGTAAATATTATACATATATTAATGAGTATGCTAAATATGATAAAAAGTTCTATTTTGTTGATTTAAATGATGAAAAGAATAAATTCTTATTTGAAAAAAATGACTTAAACTTTACTGTAAATGGTGATAGATTGTTAAAAGTAAAAGATAAAGAATATGATTACTTTGTAAATGGTAAAAACAATATATTAAAAGAAATGAAAAATGATATTGATTCTTTATCTAAAAGCCAGAGTACAAAAAAATAATATTTATAGTAAATTATACATAGATTAATTTCTATGTTTTTTAATCTTTTATAATTGAAAAACACATATAATAATTAAAATAAGTATATATTATTAATACTACCGTTAACGGAATAAAAATATTGACAAATACTACCGATATCGGTATAATCTTTAACAAGAGGTGGTATTCATGGAATATATGACTACAAAAGAAGCAGTAAAAAAATGGAATATTAGCGAAAGAAGAATTAGACAATTATTATCTGATGGTAGAATAGAGGGTGCAGTAAAAGTTGGCAATAGTTGGAATATACCAATTGATGCATTAAAGCCAACAGATAAAAGAATTATAAGACCAGATGAGAATAAATTTATAATTAATGTAGAAAATGATTTTTTTGATGAAGTAGATAATTTAAAAAAGAAACTGGATAGTAAAAGGCCAATTCCTAAAGAAACATTAAAATCATTAAAAGAATCTATTAATTTAGAATGGACATATAATAGTAATGGTATTGAAGGTAATACATTGACTTTAAGAGAAACACAAGTTGTTTTAGAAGGAATAACTGTTGGTGGCAAATCAATAAAAGAACATTTAGAAGCAATTAATCATGAACAAGCAATATTATTTCTTGATGAGCTTGTGAAAGAGGATAATCCAATTACTGAATGGAATATTAAAAACATACATCAGTTAATATTAAAAGAAATTGATAATGAAAATGCAGGTAAATATAGAAAAGAAAACGTTACTATAAAAGGTGCTGCTCATATTCCTCCTGATTATATTACTGTTCCAGAATTAATGGAAAAATTAATATTAAATTATAAAACATGGAATATATATCATCCAATTGTTAAAGCAACATTATTACATGGGGAATTAGTGAAAATTCATCCGTTTATAGATGGTAATGGAAGAACTTCAAGATTAATTATGAATTTAGATTTAATGAATAGTGGATATAATCCTATAATTATAAAAAAAGAAGATAGATTAAAATATTATGAAGCATTAGATAAGGCACATGCAACATATGATTATACTGATTTTGTTAAATTAGTTACTAAGTTAGAAATTGAAATGTTAAAAAAATATTTAGAATTATTGTAATAAAATATATATTTTTTGTTTGAACATTGAAAAAATAATATTTACAATAAATCATAAAAATAGTATAATACGTATAGACTTGTTGATAAGAGGAGTAAAATAATATAATTTTCTTAGAGAGTTAGTGTTTGGTGAAAACTAACAAATTATTTATTTGAAGGTTGCTTATCTTATAAAAGTAAAATCGCATATCTGCGTTAAAGATTAAGTGCATAGAAATATCTATGAAGTAAGGTGGTACCGCGAACTAATCGTCCTTACATTCATAGATATTTTTCTTTTTGGAGGTAAAAGTGGTTGAAGAATTTGAAAAATATGTAAATAATTATGATTTAACTAAAGAAAAGATTATTCTTAAAAAAAATCATTCAATTAGAGTTATGAATTTATGCATAAAATATGCAAAAAAACTAGGATTTAATGATGAAGATGTATCTTTGGCAAAAGTAATTGGTTTACTCCACGATATAGGAAGATTTGAACAATTAAAAGAGTTTAATTCATTTGATGATTCTAATATTGATCACGCTGATTTGGGAGTAAAAATATTATTTGAAGAAGGATTAATAAAAAACTTTTGGAATAATAAAGAAGATTATGAATTAATTGAGTTTGCGATAAAAAATCATAATAAAATAAAAATAGAAGAAACAAATAACGAAAGATATTTAAAGTTTGCTAAATTAATTCGTGATATAGATAAAATGGATATTATATATTTACTTGGATATTTATCAGAATTAGATACTAAACCTAGTAATGATTTAATTAATCCTAAAATAATAAATTCAATAAAAAATCATGAATTATCAAATTATAAAGATATAAAAAACATAAATGATAGTATTGCATTAAAATTTGCATATACATATGATATAAACTATGATGAATGTTTAGAAGAATTTAAACAAAATTTATATTATTTCTATAAACAAATAAATTTTGATGAAAGATTCAAAGAAATCTTTGAAACCGTAAATAAATATATAGATGAAAGGATAGATAAATATGTTAGAAATTAAATATGATCATAAAAAAGTAGAAGAAGGAAAATATGAATACTGGCTTAATAATAATTACTTTATGTCAGGAGATAAAACAAAAACACCATTTTCAATGGTACTTCCACCACCTAATATAACAGGTAAATTACATATTGGGCATGCACAAGATGTATCAATTCAAGATATAATATGTAGATATAAAAGAATGGATGGATATGATGTATTATGGCTTCCAGGTATGGATCATGCCGCAATCGCAACAGAAGCAAAAGTAGTTGCTAAATTAAAAAAAGAAGGAATAAATAAATACGAATTAGGTAGAGAAAACTTCTTGAAAGAAGCATGGAAATGGAAAGATGAATATGCTGATAATATAAGAAAACAATGGTCTAAAATGGGTATTAGTTTAGATTATTCAAAAGAAAGATTTACCTTAGATGAAGTATCACAAAAAGCAGTAAATTATGCATTTATAAAAATGTATAATGATGGACTTATTTATAGAGGTAAAAAAATAATTAACTGGGATCCAGAAGCAAGAACAGCACTTTCTAATGAAGAAGTTATATATAAAGATGTTGAAGGAGCATTCTATCATTTAAAATACTATATTGAAGGAACAAATGATTATCTTGATGTAGCAACTACAAGACCAGAAACATTATTTGGTGATACAGCTGTTGCAGTTAATCCTAAAGATGAAAGATATAATAAATTAATTGGTAAAAATGTTATTTTACCTATAGTTGGTAAGTTAATACCTATCATAGGTGATGAACATGCTGATATGGAAAAAGGTACAGGTGTAGTTAAAATTACTCCTGCACATGATCCAAATGACTTTGAAGTAGGTAATAGACATAACCTAGAGAGAATAGTTGTTATGGATGAAACTGCTCATATGAATGAAAATGCTTTAAATTATAAAGGACTTGATAGATTTGAAGCAAGAGAAAAATTAATAGAAGAATTAAAAGAAAAAGATTTACTTATTAGTATTGAAAAAATAACTCATAGTGTTGGACATTCTGAAAGAACAGGTGTAATGGTAGAACCTTATTTATCAGAACAATGGTTTGTTAAGATGAGTGATTTAGCACATAACTTATTAGAAAATCAAAAAACAGATAATAAAGTTAACTTTTATCCAGCAAGATGCGAAAAAGTACTTGAAAACTGGATGAATGATTGTCATGACTGGTGTATATCAAGACAATTATGGTGGGGTATTAGAGTACCAGCATGGTATAAAGATAATGAAGTTAAAGTACAAGTAGAATCACCAGGTGAAGGATGGATTCAAGATGAAGATGTACTTGATACTTGGTTTAGTAGTGCACTATGGCCATTTAGTACATTAGGATGGCCAGATAATACAGATTTATTTAATAGATATTATCCAACAAATGCTCTTGTAACAGGTTATGATATTATATTCTTCTGGGTATCTAGAATGATGTTCCAATCACTAGAATTTACTAAAGAAGTTCCATTTAAAGATTGTATAATACATGGACTTATTCGTGATAAAGATGGAAGAAAAATGAGTAAAAGTTTAGGTAATGGTATAGATCCTATGGATATGATAGAAGAATATGGATGCGATGCACTTAGATATTTCTTAACAACTAATTCAGCGCCAGGTCAAGATTTAAGATTTGATGAAGAAAAAATGAAATCTACTTGGAACTTTATAAATAAAATATGGAATGCATCAAGATTTACATTAATGAATATAGAAAATGTAAAAGAATATGATTTTTCTACACTTACATTTAGTGATAAATGGATATTAACAAGACTCAATAAAACAATAAGTGAAGTTAGAAAAAATATGGATAAATATGAATTCCAAAATGTAGGAACAGAACTATACAACTTTATTTGGGATGATTTCTGTGATGGATATATAGAATTTTCTAAGTTCAATATGGATAATGAATCAACAAAAAGTACACTTTTATATGTATTAACAAATATATTAAAATTACTTCATCCATTTATGCCTTTTGTAACTGAAGAAATATACAGTATGCTTCCAGTAAAAGAAACAGAAAGTATTATGATTAGTTCTTATCCAAAAGTAAATGAAGAATTAAACTTTGATGATACTATAAAATTAATGGAAGAAATAAGAAACTTTATCACAAAATCAAGAATTGCAAAGAAAGAAAATAATATTCCAAAAGAATTCAAATATAGTTTAGAATGTAATAATTCTAATGCTGAAAAAATTATTAAAAACATGCTTAAATTAAATAATGAAGCACAAGATAGTGAATATAGTAAAGTAACAATAGAGTCAAATACAAATGAATTAAATGTTAAATTAACTTATTATTATGAAGTATCTGAAGAAGAAAATAAAAAACAAAAAGATGCTTTAGAAAAAGAAAAAATGACTTTAGAAAGTAATATTGCAAGAAGAGAGAAATTACTATCAAATACTGGATATGTTAATAATGCTCCAAAGAATTTAGTTGAAGAAGAAAAAATTAAATTAGAAAACGAAAAGAAAGAACTTGCAATTATACTTGAAAAATTAAAATAAAACTTAGATGAAATATTTCTAAGTTTTTTATTATGATATTTTAAGATTTGTCAAAAATAAATTTTTATGATATTATAAGCGTACTGAAAAAACATGGAATTATTGGGATTTTTAAAACATCGATAATAATGTGTTCATTAAGTATATAATTATAATGTAGTTATGTAGCATAATATACATATATTGGAGGCGCAAAATGGATATAAAAACAAGATTAGAAGATGATAAAGTTTTAGGTGTTTCATTAGAAACAAAAAGTTTCTTAAATTCCAAAGGTGTTTACACTATTGAGGATTTTTTGAATATTAAAGAAAGTGATATACCTGTAACAAGAAGTAATTATTACCTTGCAATGCAACATATTTTTAGACATGCATATCTAGATCAAGAATTGGTTTATGATGTATTATTAGAAAAAGAATACGAAATAAATAAAAAAGGGCTCGATGAATTTTCGGAAGATTACCTTAAATTAGGATTAGCAGATAAATTACGTGGTAAAAGAAATATAGCAAGAGATATGGAAGAATGGATCCAAAATAATAAAGAATTTTTAACTTCAGATAAAATTTCAATGAAAGTAATAATAGAAGGATTAGTTGATAGAAGTAATATACATAAAGAATTTTATGAATTACAACATGATCGTTCTGATAAAATTAGTCTTGATGAATATAAAACTAAAAGAGATGAATTAAAAAAGAAAGCATCAAAATACCCTAAAATATATTTAAATCACTCAAATATTTTAAAATATTATAAAGATTATATAGATGCAAAAAAAGAAATAAAAGAAGAAGATAAGAATGATACTTATACATTAATGTATTTAAAGGAACAAATAAGCCAATTAGTAAATCAAAGAGATAATTTGGATAGACAAATAGAAGTTCTTCAAAGCAGAGTTAACGAAATTCTTGGAGAAAGTAAAACACATGGAAAATAATTTAAATATTGAACAAATAAAAAAAATGATAGAACAATTAAAAATTGAAATAATAGAAAAAGAAAATAAAATAGAAGAACTTTTAAAAATAATTAATAAAGAATCTGATGAAGAAATAAGGTAATTTTATTAAAACAATTTAAAAAGATATAGAAAGGAATGATATCTTGGATACAATAGAAAAAACTTTAGAATATCATGAATTATTAATGACATATGATGATACATCTAAATATAGTAGTTATGAATTGCCAAATGGATTCCATTATGAATTCTTTAAACCTGGTGATGAAGAAGAATGGTCAATGATACATATAAAATCAGGAGAATTTATGAGTATGGAAGAAGGTTTAAAACATTTTCATGATTTTTATGATTATTTTTATGAAGAGTTACCAAAAAGATTATTTTTTGTGGTAGATGAAATTGGTGAAAAAATTGGTACAGCAACTATATCAAAACTAAAGAATCCAGAATTTGGATATGACGCTGTAGTAGATTGGTTTGCAATTACAAAACAATATCAAGGAAATAAACTTGCTAAACCTATGATCAATAAATTTATAAAATTAGCAAATGATTTAGGATATAAAAAAATATTACTTCATACTCAAACACATACATGGTTAGCTGCTAAATTATATTTAGATTTAGGTTTTGAAAGATTTAATATTGATGAAGATATAAAAGGATGGCAAATATTAAAAACAATAACTAATCACAAAAAACTAACTGATATTGATGTTCTTCCTGAAAATGAAATGTATTTTGATATAGCATTAAAAACAAAAAAGATTTTAGATAAAAAATTTGGTAATAATTATGAGTATTCAATTTGGCACAAAAATGGAAGACATGATGTTGAAGTTAATTGTAATGATACTTTATATAAATTTAAATATTATTACGAATCAAATGAATTTTGGTTAGAAGAAGAGAATATTCTAAAAAAATAAAGAAGGTGATTATATGGCAAAGGTTTATTTAATTTGCGGAAAAATATGTAGTGGGAAATCTTATTATTCAAAAAAATTACAAGAAGAAGTTAATGCTGTTATTCTTTCACCAGATGAGGCCACTTATGATTTAATTAATAATGAACAAGGTGAATTTTATAACGTGTTCTGTGATAGATTGATTAATTACATGAATAAAAAATGTGTTGAAATAGTTAAGGCAGGCGCTAATGTTATTTTTGAACGTGGTCTATGGAGTAAAGAAGAACGTGATAAAGTCAAACAATTTTTCAAAGACAATGGTATAGATTATGAATTACATTATATTCATGTATCCGATGAAAACTGGAAAAAACAAATAGAAGAAAGAAATAAGAGGGTAGAAGAAGGTAGTGGTGGTTCTGATTTTTATTTAGATGAGGGGTTAATGAAAAAATTAACATCTAAATTTGAAGAACCTACAGAAGATGAAGTTGATGTATGGTACGAAAATGATTATATGAACAGAAAGTTAAAATAATTTATTAAATTTAATGATTTAGTAAATTATAAAATATTTTATAATTACTTCAAGGAGGTTTAAAATGAAAATAGAGGGTTTATATACTGGTACAATATTAAAGTGCACATATATAAATGATACGTTAAAAGATGATATAGATGAATCTTACGGATTTTTTAGATATAATTATGAAATGTATAAAGAAAATGTACTTTTAGTAAAAATAGAAAACGGAGGATATGTTGAATTTGATAAATTAAATTCATTAATTAATAGAATAAAAATTGGTAAAGATATTCATAAAAATGGATGGCGTGAAGGATTTATGATGCCAACATGCCCAGGAAATGTTGGAGATCATTTTATTGATGCAAATTCACTCGAATCATATAAAAATGATGATGTAATTGTAAAAAGATATAGAATGAAGAACAATTAATATGACTAAAATATGAAAAATAGGCTTAGAATAAGATTTATTCTGAGTCTTTTTATGCTATAATTATGGAGAGGAGATTAATTATGACAAAAGAAGATGCTAAAAAAATTATTTTAGGTACAGGTAGTTATGAAGATGTTAAATGTGGTAATACAGTGTCAGTAACAGGTGATGGAGGTAATGCATGGAACTACTTTGGACCTGCATATAAAAAACTTGCTCCAAAACTTATAACATATGTTCCTTATTCAGAAAAGTATAAAAAATTATTAGAACTAAAAAAAGATTTATTAATGAAACAAGAATATATTAATTATAGAAAAGAAATAGAAGATGAATACATTAAAAGTTATTATGATATTAGATTAAAAGATTTGGATGTCAATGCATTACTAATGACACTAAAAAATAAGTTCGGTGAAAATATAATTCTTCTTTGTCATGAACCTGTTAATGAATTTTGTCATAGAAGATTAATTGCGGATTATATTGAACTTAAAACAGGAATATATATTCCAGAAGTATCTGTTTCAAATGATGGAATTATTAAAAAATTAGAACCAATAAGATATAAAGATAGACTTAAAAAATTAGATAAGTCCATATAGAATATGAAGAACATTTATTAAATGTTTTTTATTTATAACTTATAATTTAAAAATAATATATTTATGGTATAATTAAATAGTATTGTAGGATAGAGGGAGTGAACTTATGAACGAAAAATCAACAATAAATAATGAATATGATTATTCAAATATAATCCCAACAGAAGATTATGTTCTTTATTTAGTAAAATACTGTGATGGAATTTATAATCAAATGATAAGACTTATGAATGAAGATGAAGAAAAAAATAAACAGTTTAAACCAGAATATAAACAATATACGTATAAGAAAAATTATGGTACAAGATTTGAAATTTATATTAGAGAAAAAACATATAATAATATTTCTTGTAAAGATTTAGTTGAATTTGAATCTGCAGTAAAAGATGGAAATTTAAAAAATATTAATTCAATGGAAATAAAAATGGATTTGGATTTTAGAAGAGGAAATGGTAATAATTTAGAAGACCATGAAAATTCTTTTACCGTAAAGTTCGAACCATATAAAATTATATTTGCAAGAAAATCAAATTATATAGATCAAGAAATAAATCAAGTTGAATCTGCAATAAAACAAATTTTAGATAAATTTCCAAAAGTAAATAGCATCTTTTGTACAAAATAGAATGGAGTGAAAATATGTATAATGATACAATAAAGGTAGCAAATAAAATAATATCTGATAATGATTTAATAGATATATTTAACAAAATGGACGAAGATATAAGAAAATATGAAGCAGTCTGTAAAAAAGAAGAACAAGAAAATATTATGTATGAAAGAGAGTATCAGTCATGGACTGCTAAAAATTTTGATGGAAAATTTAAAGTTACAGTAAATTTTTATGACGATACGACAATTACTTTTGACAATTATAATAGTTTTATAGGTGTTTTTAATACTAGAATAGCAGAAATAAAAAGTTTGTGGTTAAGATATTCATATTTTTATTATGTTAAATATAAAGGCCAATATGAAAAGAATTTTAATCAAAGTATTGAAATGTCTATTTATGATAATAAAATGGATATTACAGTTAGATTAAGCAGCGAAGATAAAAAAATGGATGAAGTATATAATCTTATTAAAAGTAAAATATTGAATGCTCCAGAAAAGTATGACAGAATTATACAGAAAAAGAGTTCAATAATTAGCAAAATTGGTTTTTCTTTAGGAATTATACCATCAACTATAATTTGTACAGCACTTTTATTTGTTCCAACCATAAGAGAAATTTATTCTATTAGTTATGTTGGTTTTCCAATTGCAGCAATAGTTTTTGGATTCCTAATTGGATCAATGTTTTTTACAGGTGGAGTTAATTCTTTGTACGATTCAATAATGCCTGAGAAAAAATATTCACATTATGATGTTGAAAAGGGAAGAAGTGTTTACGTTGATGATCTTGATAAATTTAAATCTACAAGTGATATCTTGATAGGACGTAAATTAAATGTTTTAAAAAATAGGAATGAAATAAAAGAAATGGAAGAAAAATATTCTAAATTGATACCATATGAACTTATTATAGTTGCGGTATTATCACTATTAGCAGTAGTGGTAGGAAAATTTATTTAAGGCAAAATAATAAAATATGAATCAAGTATAATCAGGGACAAAAGTCCTTGATTTTTTAATTTTAATAGATGAAATTCTTTTAATTTATAACTTATAATAAAAAAATAATATATTCATGATATAATAAATATAAATCAAGGGAGTTTTAATATGAAGAAGGAAGAAACTAAAAAAGTAAATAATGATTTTGATAAATCTTTTGGTGTAATAAATAATTTAGTAAACAAAGAATTTAAAAATTGTAAAAGTTATAATGATTCAATAAAAAATCTTGAAACAATAGAAAAAATATTTAAAAAACTTAATTACATACCTAATCCAGATATAATAATGAAATTAGTTGATGAAAATTTATTGTTATCAGGAACAATAAAAATAATAGTTAATAATAATTTAGATATGATAACAAAAGGTGAAATTAATAAGATATTTGATAATGATACAATTATTTTGATTATTGAATCCTATTGTATGATGAATAATATTAAAATTCAAGAATCTGAAGAAGATAATGAAGAATTTGAAGAGAATATTATAAATTATGAAGGAGAAAACATAGATATTGTTAAATTATATTTAAACGAAATTAGTAGAAGGAAATTATTAACTTTAGATGAAGAAATTAAATTAACAAAAAGGATAAAAGATGGAGATGAAGAGGCAAAAAAAATATTTATTGAGAGTAATTTACGTTTAGTTATATCCGTTGCTAGGAAGCATTTAAATCAAGGTTTATCATTTTTAGATTTAATACAAGAAGGTAATATAGGACTTATGAAAGCAGTAGATAAATTTGATTCATCTAAAGGATATAGATTTTCAACATATGCTACATGGTGGATTCGCCAAGGAATTACTAGAGCAATTAATAATATTGAAATTTATAGAAAAAAGTATAAGAATGCAGGAACAAATACAAAATCATTTTTAAAAGATGATAAAAGAACAAATCAAAAGGAAGATGATAATATGGTAAAAACAATATATGAATATTTCAAAAACTATTCAAAAGAAGAAGTGGATAAAGTTTTATCAACTTTATCTGAAGAATCATTAGAATTAATAAGAATTAGATATGGAGATGATTTAACAGTTCCAGTGAATAATAAACTTACAGAAGAGCAAAGAAAAAAATTCTATGGTAGTGTAATGGCACAAATAAAAAGATTATTAGAAAATCCGGATATAAAAAGAAGAAAAGTTCAAAAAAAAGAAATAGAAGAGGAAAAAATTGAATCAACTTCTATTGTAGAAAATGTTCAAACTAAAAACAATTTGGTTGAAACTAATGAAGAACATACTAGTAAAATTACAAAAGATGATTATATAAATATGATTAAATTATTTAAAACATCAAATTTCAAACAAATGATAAGTAATTTAGGATCAAAAGAATCAATTATAATTTCTTTAAGAATGGGTTATATTGATGGAAAGTATTTTTCAGTAGATGCAATAGCAGAGTTTTTAGATATTGAAAGAGATGAAGTTTCTAAAATAATAAAAGAAGTATTATTAAATTATAAAGAATCAGTAATAAAATCAATTGATCACGCAATTGAAGTTGCATCTGATGAACAAAATGTTTTAAAAAAAGAAAAAGATATAAAAGAAAAAAAGTATAGAAAATTTTAAAAAATAAAAAAGAATGATTTTAATAAAACTTAGATTAAATGTTTCTAAGTTTTTTATTGATTCTTTTATTTTTTATAAAAATAGTGTATAATTTAATTGAATAGAAGGTGAATAAAATGAAATATTGTACAAACTGTGGAAATGAATTAAAAGAAAATAGTAATTTCTGTACAAATTGTGGTAAACCAACAAAAAAAGAATTAGAAAAAATTAAAAAGATTGAAAAAGAGAAGAAAGAACAAGCCAATGAAAAATTATTATTATGGTTAGGTACATTTCTAGTAATTATATCAAGTATTATTTTTGCATTTACAAATTGGGAAAATATGAATGATATATTTAAAGTTATATTTTTAAGTATCGAAGCATTAATATTTTTCGCATCATCCTTTGCATTTAAAAAACTTAAAAATGATGGTGCATATAAAACAATGTGGTTTCTTGGAACTATATTTATAATAGTAATATTAAATTTTATAGGAGAAAAGGAATTACTTGGTAATTATTTATCATATAAGGGTAGTGGAATATATGTATATTTAGCATTATCAAGTGCATTATGTGCATTAATCTATTATTTAAGTAGTAAATTTATGAAATCAAAAATATTCTTATTTTTTGGACATGTATTTTCATATTTAATGGTTATATCATTATTATATTTATTTAAGATGGATAAAATATATAGTGAAAGCTTAATATTACCAGTATTATGTTTAATTAATTTAGTAATAATAATCATAAATGTTTTTGTAAAAAATAAACAATTAAGAACATTTATGTCAATAATATCTTTAATATTTGTTCCTATTATACTAACTTATTCTGGTATTTATTCAGATTTAGTTATAAATTCTATAATACCATTTATATTTGAATTAATATCACTTTTTATAATTATTAAAACTGAAAAAAATAATCCATTAAATTATATATTTGTAATTTTGATTTATGTATTAACTTTAAGCTTAGTACCAGATATAATTAATCTATTTACAAGTAGTATTAGTATAGAATTATTTATTACAATTTTATCACTTGCTTTATTATATTTTATACTTACAATTATTAGTGATAAAAGTATTTCAGTAATGTCTTATATTCTTACAATGATTTTATCTTACTTTAACATTTTTTACTATAATATAAGACCTGAAGTTGCGATTATAATGACTTTAATTATAGGAGTAATTCAAATATTTACTATTAAATTTAGTGATGAAAAAATTAAAAAAACAATATCAGAATTATTACTTCCAATAACAATGTTTATATTAATATATAATATATTTGAGGTATTTATAGATGCAAAACTAGAACTAATTTTATTAGTTGCAAGCATACTTTGTTTCCTAATTAATACATTTATAAATAAAAATGAAAAAGAAACTGTTATAAATAGTATATTTGAAGCATTTGCATTTATATTCTTAAGTGTATCAAGTATCGTAATTATTTTTAATGGAAACTCATTAACTGCATTTTTATTAAATGAACTATTATGGATATATTATTTCATATATGTATTAATTAATAAAAATATTAAATCAGAAAATATAGTAATGCTTATTCTTGCAATTTGTAATTTATTCTTGTGTTCAATAAGATTAAATATTAAATTATATTATGTATTACTTTTTGTAACAGGTATAATAGCATTAATCTATATGTTCTCTGATAAAATAAAAATAACATTTAAAAGTGTTTTAAAATATATACTATTTTCTATGCTTATAATTCTTACATTATTTGATATTAAAAATTATAGTATGTATGCAGTAATTGCAAATGTTCTTATATATTCATTAGTATTTTATATGTACAATAAAGAAGGAAAATTAAGATTCATACTTAAATACATATATACATTACTTGGATTTATATTAATTTATAAACTATTTAATTGCTATATAGAAAAAATAGTAATTGCGAATATATTTACATTAGTGTCATACATTATAATTATAATTTCTATGTATTTACTTGAAATAGATACAGATAGAAAAATAACTTGTTATACACCAGTTATAATACTTCCATATATCAATTTAGTACAAAATGTTGATATATTTGAAAGTATTCAAACAGAGTTAATACTTTCAATACTAATTATATTTACGTTTGTTATATGTGATTATGTTATAAAACTAAGTAAAAAATCAGATAAAGAAATATTAGAATTAACTATTTTAGCAATGATATTTATATATTCTTTAACTGAAGCATTAACATTTAGTTTAATAATTTCTATTGTAACTTTAATATATGGACTTGTAAAAAAATCAAATCCACTTATAGTATTTGGAATAATAACTTTTGTAATATCGATGATTGTAAATTTATTTAGGATATTTGATAATCTTGCTTTAGTATTTATTATACTAGGATTTGGTATAGCACTTATATCATATGTATTCTATAAAGAAACTAAGAAGAATAAAAATTAATTCTTCTTTTTTTCATTGTATAATAGATTAATTTTTGGTATAATTTAATTGATTTTAGGAAGTGACTAAATATGAAATTAAAAAATAGTTTCTTTTATACTATCAGAGAAAATATTAAAGATGAAGATAGTGTAAGTGGTAATTTATTAGTAAGATCTGGAATGATTAAAAAAACATCATCAGGTATTTACATGTATTTACCACTTGGACTTAAAGTACTTAACAATATTGAAAAAATAGTTAGAGAAGAAATGAATAAAATAAATGCTGAAGAAGTACTTATGCCTTCATTAATTAATGAAGATATATATGCAGAATCAAATAGATTATCATCATTTGGTGACGCTATGTTTAAGCTTAAAGATAGATATGATAAAAATTATGTATTAGGTCCAACACATGAAGAATTATTTACAATAGCGGCTAAAAATAAAGTACAATCATTTAAAGATTTACCATTTAGTATTTATCAAATTCAAAATAAATTTAGAGATGAAGCAAGACCAAGATATGGTCTTATTAGAGTAAGAGAATTTTTAATGAAGGATGCATATTCATTTGATAAAGATGAAAATGGATTAAATGTATCATATTCAAATATGTATAATGCATATAAAAAGATATTTACAAGAATAGGAATTAATTATAGAGTTGTAAAAGCAAGTACAGGTTCAATGGGAGGAATATTATCAGAAGAGTTCCAAGCATTATCTGATATTGGTGAAGATACACTTGTTTTCTGTGATAATTGTGATTTCTCATCAAATTTAGAAATATGTGAGTCAATAACAAAAGAAAAAGAATCTTCAGAGAAAAAATTAGAAAAAGATTTAATAGAAACAGGTGACGCTAAAACTATAGAAGAAGTAAGCGAATACTTAAATGAAGCACCATTTAAACTTGTAAAAACACTAATATATAAAATAGATAATAAATTTTATGCTTTAGTATTAAAAGGTGATGCTTTTGTTAATGAAGATAAAGTATTAAACTTACTAAATGCTAAAGAAATGCATTTAGCAGACCCAAAAGAAGTAAAAAAACTTGCTAGATGTGAAATAGGTAATATTGGTCCAATAGGACTTGGAATACCTATAATAGTTGATAATGAAGTAATGATGATGGTTAACTTTATAGTAGGAGCAAATAAAAAAGGATATCACTATAAAAATGTTAATATAGAAGACTTTAATCACGATTATGTTTCTGATATTAGAAATGTAAAAGAAGGAGATATGTGTCCTAATTGTGGTAATCCATTAAAATTTAAAAAAGGTATTGAAATAGGAAATACATTTAAACTTGGAACTAAGTATTCTGAATGTTTAGATCTTAATTTTAAAGATACAGATAATACATTAAAACCTGTAGTTATGGGTTGTTATGGCATAGGAATATGTAGATGTATGTCCGCAGTTGTTGAACAAAAAAATGATGAAAAAGGTATAATATGGCCTATGAGTATCGCACCATATAAAGTAGCAATAATAATTGTAAATATGGAAAATGAAAAACAAGTAGAAGCTGGTAACCATTTATATCAAACATTTAAAAACTCAAATATAGATGTTTTACTAGATGATAGAAAAGAAAGAGCGGGAGTTAAATTTAATGATATGGATTTAATTGGAATACCAATTAGAATCACAATCGGAAATAAAATTGATGAACATATTGTTGAGCTAAAGAAAAGAGATAGCGATGAAATAAAAGAAATATCAATATTTGACGTTCTTTATACAGTTCAAGATATTATAGACGAAGAAAGTATTTAACTTTCTTTTTTTTCGACAAAAAATTTAAAATAAATGTATTAATATATGAATGATAGGATTTAAGGGTGAGTGAAATGGATAAAAAGAAAATAGTATATTTTATAATTGCGTTAATAATAGGAATAACAATTGGAAAATATGTATATGATTCATATAGTAAAACAGAAACAAAAGATGTATTTAAATATAAAAATGAAAATGTATATATGCTTCAATATGGTGTATATAGTTCAGAAGAAAATATGATAAATAATACGAAAAACTTAAAAAATTATTTTTATTTTAAAGATAATGATGGATATCATGCAATTATTGGAATAACAAAAAATGAAAATTTAAAAGAAAAAATAGTGGATTCTTATAAGATAACGGAGAATATATATATGAAGAGAGTAAATATAGATAATAGTGAATTTATCACATTACTTGATCAATATGATAACTTAATAAAAGATACAGATGATAAGACAACTATTTTTAATGCACAAAAACAAGTACTCTCTAAATATGAGGAGTTGATATTACAAAATGGATAATACTTTAATAAAAGATATTCCAATAAAAGAAAGACCAAGAGAAAGGTTTAAATTATACGGAAAGGAAAATGTATCAAATGAAGAACTATTAAGCATAATACTTAATACGGGAGTAAAAAATAAATCAGTAAAAGAATTATCAAATTCAATATTAAGTAAAATGAATGATATATCTGATTTAAAAAATATGACTTTAAATAATTTAAAAAAAATAAATGGTATTGGCGAAGCAAAAGCAATTAAAATTTTAGCGGCAGTAGAACTTGGTAAAAGAGTATATTATATGAATAATACGCACAATATAAAAATGGATTCACCTGATAAAATATATGAATATATAAAAGGTGAAGTAGAAAGATTAGAACAAGAACATTTTTATGCATTATATTTAGATTCAAAAAAGAATTTAATTGATAAAAAATTACTTTTTATAGGAACATTAAATAGAAGTATAGTTCATCCAAGGGAAATATTTAAACATGCATATCTTTTAAGTGCTTCATCAATAATTTGTGTCCATAATCATCCAAGTGGTGATACTATTCCATCAAAAGAAGATATGTTTCTTACTAAAAATTTAGTAGAAATAGGTAAAATGCAAGGAATAGCAGTTGTTGATCATATTATTGTTGGAAATAACTATTATAGTTTTTTTGAAAATGGTGATATTTAATTTTAGAGGTGAAATAATGAAAAAAAAGAATAAAAAGAAAGAAAAAAAGATTTTAATAATCATATTAATTATAATAATTGTATTTTTATTATTGTACTTTTTTATAAATGATAAAGAAAAAAATAACTTTTTATTTAATTCACTTAAAGATTTAACAGCGGACATAAGTAAAGTAACTGTTATAAATAATAAAGATGATTTAAATAAAGAAATAACAAAAGAAATAAATAAAGATTATCAAAATGAAATTGGAGAATTAAAGAAAACATTAAATTTAAATACAGTAAATAGTGATAAAGAATTTATTAATGCAACTGTAATAAAAAGAAGTACAAAATATTGGTATGATGTACTTACTATAGATAAAGGTAAAAAAGATGGTATAAAAAAGGGAGATGCTGTAATTAATTCAGAAGGATTAATAGGAAAGGTAATAAAAGTAAATAATAAATCAAGTGATATTAAACTTATAATATCATCAACTAGAGATAATTATATATCCGCAGCATTTACCTATGAAGAAAATGTGTATTATGGAATTATAGATAAATATGATACAAATAAAAATGAACTAATTTTAAAAGATGTAATAGGTGATTTTGATAAAGATAAAGTTAAAAATATAAATGTAGTTACATCAGGACTAAGTGATTCTTTTTCATCTGGATTATTAATAGGAAAAATAAAAGAAACAAATAAAGATACATATGGACTATCATATACATTTACATTATCACCATCGTCTAATTTTAATAATATTAATATTGTTTCAGTTATAAAAGGTGGTAAATAATGAGATATTGTATTCTTATATCATTACTTAGTTTATTTTTAGAAAATATATGTAATATATATTTATCAAACTTTAAATATTTTATTCCATTATTTACGATATTAAGTTTAATATTTGCATATCCTTTTTTAAAAAATGAAAAAAAATATTATTTACTTTATTCTTTTTTTCTAGGATTAGTTTATGATTTATTTTTTACTAATTTTTATGTATTAAATTCTATTATTTTTCTTTTATGTTCATACTTTATATACCATATATTTAAAAAATTTGATTATAATGTTATAAGTGTTATTCTAACTACAATATTTGTTATATTCTTTTATAATGCACTTTGTTTTTGTATTCTTAATTTCTTTTTATATACTAATTATTCACTTTTAGAATTTTCAGTTATTTTAAGATATTTTTTTGTTTTAAATTTAATTTATTCAACTATTATGTATTTATTTACAAAGGTCATATGGAATAAATAAAAAAAATATTCATATTATTTACTAGGGTGAATAATATGGAGAATATAAATGATGTAAAAAATCGTATTAAAAATAAAAGTAATAAAAGTATTAAGAAAAATGAAAAAGTAGTTAAACCTAATAAATTTAAATTTTTCGCATTTAAATTTTTTGTTGTATTACTAGTTTTTTGTTTCGCATCACTTGCATGTACTAAAGATTTAAAATTAAAAAATATAATTTATAATAAAGTATATAATACAAATTTTTCATTTTCATATTTTAAAAATATATATAATAAATATGTTGGAAATATTATTCCATTTCAAAATATTTTTGAAGACAAAAAAGTATTTAATGAAAAACTTAAATATAAATCTATTTCTAAATACAATAAAGGTGTCAAACTAACTCTTAATGATAATTATGCGATTCCTATAATAAAAGGAGGAATAGTAATATTTTCAGGAGAAAAAGAGGGTCTTGGTAAAACGATAATTATTCAGCAATCAGATGGAATAGATGTATGGTATTCTAATTTAGCTAATACTACTATGAAACTATATGATTATGTAGAAGATAATGCTGTAGTAGGTGAGGCTAAAAACAATGAATTATATTTAATATTTCAAAAAGATGGTGTAGAAATTGATTCTAGTGAAGTTCTTAAACAAAATTAATATAAGTGTATACTCAATTATAATTATATTTTTAAGCCTTATTTCAGGACTTTTTAAAGAATTCGTAGTAATATCTATAATAATATTATTTCATGAATTTGGACATTTTATTTTTCTTTATAAATATAAATGGAATATAAAAGAAATTAAAATATATCCATTTGGAGGAGTATGCACTTTAGATGAAAAAATTGATAAGCCTTTAAAAGAAGAATTTATAATTTCAATTATGGGGCTTATATTTCAAGAATTATTATTTTTAATAGTATTTATATTAAGAAAAAATCTAATTATAGATTCATATATATATGAGTTATTTAAAAACTATAATTTAGCAATTTTTCTATTTAATTTACTTCCAATAATACCACTTGATGGATCAAAAATATTTAATGTAATAGTAAATAAAATATTTAATTTTAGAGTCTCATATATGATTAATATAATAATATCAATATTATTTTTAAGTATATTTTTTATATATTTTAAAAGTGATACAAGTTATTATTTAATAATTATTTTCTTACTAACACAGATAATATATAATTATAAAAATAGATATATAATATTTAATAGGTTTATCTTAGAAAAAAAGTTATATAAAAATGAATACAAAGATTTTAAAAAAATTAAAAATATTAAAAAAATGTCTAGAAATAAAAGACATTTAATAAAAACTAATAACTTTTATGTTACTGAAAAATCATATATGACTAATTTAAAAAAGTAGGTTATTCTACTTTTTTAGTATGGTCTACCATAATAATATGGTGGCATATATGGTCCTGGTTGATAGTAATAAACATTTGGTCTATTATATCCATATCCATTACCATAGAAAAATGGTGCGACAAGTCCTCCAGTTATACCTCCTAAAATAAATGGTCCAATAAATCCACCCGCAAATCTTTCATCATTTGAATTATAATTACTATTTCTATCCATATAAGGATAATTACTGTAATAAACTACATTACTAGGATATTTATACATATAGTCTTTTTTCATAAATCTCATCCTTTCATAGATAGTTTATGTAAATAGTTAAAAAAAGTTCTAAAATTGTACAAGCATTAATATATTATAACAAAGGAGAAATATATGATGAAAGAAATGTACAATAACTATAAAAAGGACTTAAAAAACAAAAATAATATTTTACTAGTAATATCTGTAATATTTATTTTAGGATTAATATTTGGAAGCATTTATATAACTATTTTAAAAAATGGTGAAAAAACTACTATATTAAATGAAGTAGGTAATTACTTTTTATCAAATAATAAACTTAATTTTGAAGATAAAATAGATATATTTAAAAATGAATTATTATCAAATTTATTATATACAGTCTCTATGTGGCTTTTAGGTTTATCAGTTATTGGTTTACCTATAATATTTATTATGATATTTTTTAAATCATTTACTCTTGGTTTTTCAGTAAGTTCAATATTCGCTAAATATGGTTTTAAAGGAATAGTAGGAGTATTTACATATATTATTCCATCACCAATTATATTATCAATATTTTCCCTTTTTTTAGCGTCTTACAGTATAATAATATCAGTAAAAATATTAAAGGGTGCATTTACTAAGCAAACCATTAATTTCAAAACATTTATGGGCAAATATTTCTTTATACTTTTAGTAAGTATATTACTTTCTATTTTGTGTGCATTATTTGATGCTTTTGTAACTCCATCATTCACAAAATTATTTACTAATTTAATTAAATAATGTATAATAACTAAAGAATTATGGAAGTGATAAAAGATGAAAAAAGTTATAGTTGGTGTAAGTGGTGGAGTAGATTCAGCAGTTAGTGCTTATTTACTAAAAAAAGAAGGATATTTAGTTGAAGGATTATTTATGAGAAACTGGGATAGTTCTATAAATAATGATATAAATGGTAACCCTACTTTAAATAATAATATATGTACACAAGAACAAGATTATAATGATGCGCTTGCTGTATGTAATAAGCTTGGAATAAAACTTCATAGAATAGATTTTGTTAAAGAATATTGGGACTATGTATTTACATATTTTCTTGATGAACTTAAAAAAGGTAGAACACCAAATCCTGATATAATGTGTAACAAATATATTAAGTTTGATATGTTTAAAAAAGAAGCAGAAAAATTAGGCGCAGATTATATTGCAACAGGTCATTATGCAAGAATGAAAGATGGTAATTTACTTAGAGGAATAGATCAAAATAAAGATCAAACTTACTTTTTATCACAAGTATCAAGAGAGCAGTTATCAAATGTATTATTCCCTGTTGGAGAATATGAGAAAAAGGATGTTAGAAAAATTGCAAAAGAAAATGATTTAGTGGTTGCGGATAAAAAGGATTCAACTGGAATATGTTTTATTGGAGAAAGAAATTTTAAAGAATTTTTAACTAATTACTTACCTAATCAAGAAGGAGATATTGTTGATATTGATACAAATGAAGTACTTGGTAAACATATGGGTCTTATGTATTATACAATAGGTCAAAGAAGAGGACTTGATATTGGTGGTAATGAAAAAAGACTATATGTTGTTGGTAAAGATTTAGATAAAAATGTATTATATGTTTCTTTAGGCGATGATACAAAATATTTATTAACTGATGAAGCAATAATAGAAGATGTTAATTTTATTAGTGAAAAAAGACCAAAAAAATGCACTGCTAAATTTAGATATAGACAAAGTGATATAGATGTTACTATCGAATATTTAGAAGATGGTAATTTAAATGTTAAATATGATAATGTTAAATCTGTCACACCTGGACAAGCATGCGTACTTTATTTAGGCGAAGAATGCTTAGGCGGCGGAATTATCAAAGAAGTTAGAAAAAATGGTAAAAAACTTTGGTATTTATAAAAAATTATAAGTTGGAAGAAGTGATATAATGGAAATAAGCGAAGCACAAGAATTATCAAAAGTTAGATCAAAATTAATTATTGAATATATTAATGACATATTATCTGATGGAAATAAATTAAATGCTAAAATAAATTTAGGTATTCATGAAGTTGATGGCCAAGATATGTGTACCGCTGATATATATGTTCCTTACAAAGATTTTGAAAGACATTTTAATTTAGGAATTACTCCAGAATATATATCTATATTACACGAACAACTTTTAAATGATTTAATACCTTATCTTGATGATAATTTTATTGGAGTGACAAGATTTTATAGTTTGAGATCTAATGATCTTCTCTTTGATGGCGTAAGAGTAATGAATATAATGGGTAGTTCAATAATGCTAAATATGTATGGTATAGATGAAAACATTTCAAGTGAATATAATAAAAAATATGAAGAATATGTTAATAATTTACAATCAACAGACAAAATTCTAAAAAGTAATAAAAAACTTTAATATTTATAAAGTCACATATCTTATGTGATTTTTTTGAAATAAAATGTAATATATTGTCAAAATATTATATAAATGATAAAATTAAGTTAATATAGGAGAGGTGGTGATAATATGGAAGATATAGATATAAAATAAAAATATAAAACCATATAACAATAATATAATAAATATACTAAACTCATATAATAACAGATAGTTCAATTGATACATAAAATAATGGAAAGATAAAAAACTTTGGTACTTATAAAATCACATATTTTTATGTGATTTTTTACATATTCTTGTTAACAAAAAATTAATTTTTAAAAAATATGTCGAATTATAGATAATTTTTTTTAAATATATGGTATACTTAATTTAGAATAAGGGTAGGAGTAAATTTATGGGTAAAAAATGTAAAAAGAGCAAAAAGATATCAAATTTTTTTGTGTTTAGCAGTTTAATTATAATAATTGTTATAAGCGGGGTTTGTATAATAAAAGATAATTTCTTTAAAACAGAAAAAACAAGTAATATCAATATTTCTTATTTATCTGATGAATTTGTTGATAAATATTTTAAAGAAATTAGTGAAAATAATTCTAATGAAGATAAAGATAATATGCTTATTGTAATATCGAAAAGTAAAATAAAAAATTCTTATGGTGCAAAAAATATAATTGAAGCACCAAATAATCAATATATATTACAATATGATTCAGATGAAGAAAAAAAATCTGCATTAGAACAATTAAAGAAAGACAAAAAAATTGAAAGTGTGGAAGAAAACGGAGTATACACTACGCAATCAACAAACTACAATTCATGGGGAATTGAAAAAATGGCATTAGATAGTGCTAGTGCATCATCAAATAACTATTCAGAAAATATAAAACCGGTTACTGTAGCGATAATAGATTCTGGATGCAACATAGAATTATTTAATAAATATTACAATGGTAAAATTAGTGAAATGTATAATGTTTTAGAAAACTCTAAAACATTAATGAGTGATGAAAATGGTCATGGAACACATGTTTCAGGAACTATAGCAGAGGGAACACCTAATAATGTAAAAATATTTCCAATTAAAGTAAGTAGAGATGGTTCAATGTATTATACAGATGTTATAGCTGGAATAAATTATATAGTTCGAAATAATAAGGCTGATGTAATTAATATGAGTTTTGGCGGTTACGGATATAATGGTGCGTTAAAGCAGGCAATTGAATCAGCTAAAGAGCAAAATATTATAAGTGTTGTTGCAGCAGGTAATGAGAATACAAGTGAAAAATTTTATCCTGCAGCACTAGACAATACTATAGCTATTGCATCTGTTGATTCAAATCTAAAAAAATCATCCTTTTCAAATTATGGTTCATACATTACATTTACAGCACCAGGAACTAAAATTAAAAGTATAATGGGCAAAGATGCATCTATTTCAAAAGAAAATGGTAATAATGATGATGATGACCATGAAACTATAAGTGGAACATCAATGGCAACACCTCATGCTGTAAGTTCAGTAGCAATTTTAAAAGGATATAATAAGGATTTAACGTTAGATAATATTATTGATATATTAAAAGAAAGCTCTATTGATTTAGGTGAACCTGGTTGGGATCAATATTATGGAAATGGACTTATATCATTTCAAAATGTAGAATTCTGTAATGGAAAATATTGTGATAAATATGGAATATATAAAAATAAAAGTAAAGAAATAATAAATGTTGAAATAAAAGAAATTAAATTTACAAAATATAATTATTATTCTATAACAAATTTAATGGGAACTAAGGCGGACGTATTATATGCAGATGGTACAGAAAAAACTTTATCACTAGGTGATATAACTGATTTAGAAGTATTAAATTATTCTCCAACTATTTCTGATACCCAAAAAGTTACTATTAAAGTTGGGGATATAAGTAAAGAGATAGAAATTAAAAATCCAACAAATTTTGAAAGTGGTTGGGAATACAATGCTTTAGATAATGAAAAAGTAGAAATAATAGGTTATAAAAATCATAATTTAGAAATTAGTAAATTGTATGTTCCAGAAACTATAGATTCTAAACAAGTAACTGCATTTGCAGATGACTTTAAGTTTTCTGAATTAGGTGCTGATTTTAAAAATTATGTACATTTATATTTGCCTAGTTACTTTAAAAGAATAGGAAATTATGCATTATCAAATACAAATATTAAATATATACATGGTACAAATGATGAAATAGAAATAGGTAATCATGCTTTTGAATCAAGTCAAATAGAAACAATAGATATACCAATTACAGAAATAGGTGAATATGCTTTTAAAGATTGTTATGAATTACTATCATTGGATATCATTGGAAAAAATGACAACTCTGGGACAAGACAAATGACTATTGGAAAATATGCATTTTATAATTGTAAAAAACTAACAAAATTATATCATTCTAAATATGATCAAATAGTTTTAGATGAAATAAAAGAATATACTTTCTATAATTGTGTCTCATTATCCTCTATAGAATTATATATATCTTCTGATATAAAAGGATATGCATTTTATAATACTTTTATGTTATCAAAGTTTGATTTTGGAACAGTTAATTCAATTGGTGAATATGCATTTTCTGAGAGTGGGATTGAAAGAATTAATATTGGAGCACCCTTTGATACTATTTCCTCATTTGCATTTAAAAACTGTAAAAATTTGAAAGAAGTAACTTTTGATGGTTCAAGAATTGAAAGTAAAGCATTTTTGAATTCTGGCGTTGAAGAACTTTATTTATATGGTGCAGATTATATTGCTGAGGATGCTTTTGCTTATTCACCAATAAAAAAGGTATATGGTAGATCTGAACTTAATGGACCATATAAAGTTATTGATAGAGTTGGGATTGTTGAAAATAATAACAAATTATTAATTGGTGTATCAAATAGTGGTAGTGTAAGTGATATTGAGCTTCCTGATTATATTACTGAAATTGGAAATTATGCATATACTGGTAATACTTACTTAAGAAATGTAACTATTCCAGAAACAGTAAAAAGATTAGGCGAAAACTCATTTAAAGATTGCAATTGGTTAAAAAATGTGTACTTTTTAGGATACAATCTTTATATAAATGAAAATACATTTAAAAGAACAAATGAAGGAGAAATTAAAAATGAAGATTTAATCTTCTACGCTCATAAAGATTCTTCAATTAAAGATTGGTTAGATAGTAATAATTATAATTATAGACATTTTGAACCAGATAAATATGAAATAATGAATTTAAAAGACAAGTATACTGCTGCTCAATATTTAGTTAATGATGATGTTCCTTATGCAAAATTAACGTATTATGAAAAAGAAACTAGAGAGGAATATCTATACGAAGGTGATTATAGTGTTAAAGGTCCATTATCAGAAGGACGTACTTTTTCAAAAGAATATCAAGATCCAAGCAAAGGAATTCAATTTGGTGATACATATCTTATAATAAGTATAAAAACTAAGCAAGGATATGATGTCTTAGTTAATGAAAAGATTCCAATTGTTGTAGTTAAAGCAACCCCAACATATACTATACCTACAGATTTAACTGCAGAATTTGGACAAAAATTATCAGAAATTCAGTTACCTGATGGTTTTAAATGGTTGGATGATTCACAAATTATTAACAAAGGTGGAAAGGTAAAATATAAAGCAAAATATATTCCAAGTGATACAAAAAATTATGAAACAATAGAAAATATTGATATTACAATTAATGTCAATAAAGAAAAAAAGATAATTAACCCAGAAATATCTATTAAAAATAAAGTATATGATGGCACAACAAATATCTCATTAGAAAATATAAATGTTTCTAATTTAGAAAAAAATGAGTATAGTATTTTAAGTGCAATTTCTTCAGATGAAAATGTAGGCAAGAAGAAAGCAACTATAAAATTAAAATTATCCGATGATAAATTTATTGATTATTCATTTGATAATGGAAAACAAGAAAAAGATTTTATTGTTGATTTTACTATAGAACCATTGAAAATTTCAAAACCAGTTAGTCCAACATGGAATTATGTTTATAATGGAAAAGAAATTATTTTGGATGTTCCTGGATATAATGAAGATACTATGATTGCTAAAAACAATAGGGGAACAAATGTTGGAATTTATGATGTAATTATTTCATTAAAGAATACTAATTATATATGGGAAGATGGTACAACTAAAGATGTTATTGTTAAGGTTGAAATTAGTAAAGCAGATATATCTGTTCAAGATAATTCTAAAGATGTAATAGTAAAGTATGACGGTAAAGAACATACAATAGATGTTGATTTAATATATTCTAGTGATTATACATTAAGATATATGGATTCTAACGGTGAATATACATTAAATGAACTTCCAAAATATAAAGAAGTAGGAATATATGAAATTAAATATAAAGTATTTTATGATAACAATCATAAAGAATATTTTGGTAAAAGAACATTGACTATTGAAGATGATATTTCTTATATAATAAATAATTATGAAGTTGATAAAATAAATAATTATATTAGTAAAATAATGGTTAATACAGAATATGATACATTTAAATCAAACATTACTTTAGGTAGTGGTTATACAGTAAATATTGATTATAAAGAAATTAATAATAAAAAAATATTATATACTGGTGGTAAAACAAAAATAATGCATAACACAGACTTATATAAAGAATTTACAAATGTTGTTATTGGAGACATAAATGGAGATGGTAAGATAAATTCGGCAGATTTATTAAAAATAAGACAACATTTATTAGGAACTAATGTTTTAAATGGCGCATATTTCTTGTCATCAGATATAAATTATGATAATACAATAAATTCAGCAGATTTGTTAAGAGTAAGACAACATCTGTTGGGTTCAAAACTAATAAAATAGAAATTAGGAGGAATAAAAAGTGAAAAAGATAAAAATTTTATTGATATCTTTAATATCAATGTTTGCATTTAATACAAGTGTTTATGCAGCATCTAGTAGCATATCAGTTAGTTCTGGAAACGTATATGTTGGTGATAGTTTTACAGTATCATTGTATGTCACTTCATCTGCTGCTTGGAATGTGCATGTTACAGCAAGCGGTCCAGTAAATGGATGCACTATACACAAAGCTGATGCATCTGATGATGCACTTGATACAAATAGATCATTCAGTGCAACATGCACAGCAACAGGTGATGGAACAATTGTAATTAGATTGAGTGGGGATGTAACATCTGCTTCTGATGGTAATGCTGTATCTGTATCAGGAAGCAGAAGTGTAAGTGTTTCACAAAAACCTGCCCCAGCTCCATCTCCAACACCATCACAACCAGGTAATAACAACTATAATAATAATCAAACAAATAATAACAATAATAAACAAAATAGTACTCAAAATGATGGTGACAATAAATCTAAAAATAATAATATTAAGAATATATCAGTTGATGGTTATAATTTAATAAAAGTTGACTCAAATAATTATACTTTATCAGTAACAAATGATGTAACAAATATTAATGTTAAAGCAACTGCAGAAGACTCTAAATCAAAGGTAACAGGTACAGGAAACCACAATATAAATGTTGGCGAAAATAATATAGAAATTATTGTGACTGCGGAAAATGGTTCACAAAATAAAATTAATATTAAAGTAACAAGAAAAGATGGTTATTATTTAGAAGACTTAGATTCAATATTAAATAATAATAAAATTACTGATATAAATATAACAATAAAATCTGATACAATTATTACTAAAGAAGATTTGGAAAAAATAAAAAATATCAAAAAGGCAGTTAAATTTAATTATTACAATGATGATAAAAGTTTAGCATATAGTTGGATAATAGACGGATCAAAAATAAAAACAACATCAAATCTATCAACAATTATTACCAGTAATTCAGATAATAAAAAAGATATATTAAAACTATCTAATTACGCAGATGGATTGTTTGTAGTATTAAAACAAAATGATTTACCTTCAGGTACAAAATTAAAATTATTTGTAGGCAATAAATATGAAAATAATGATTTCGTTAATGTATATTCATATAGAAACAATAAACTTTATTTATTAAAAAATAAAATAAAATTAGATAATGGTTATATTGAATTTAGTTTAGATAATACTTCTGAATACTTTGTAACTATGTCAACTATACCAAATACAGACATTACAACTAGTGTAGAAAATAACGAAAAAATATCAATTTTACCAGTTATAATATTAATTATATGCCTTATAGTAATAGGAATAATAATTATATTTATTATAAAAAATAAAAAAAAGAAAAAATCTAATTATGATGATTATGAAAAACTAAGTGATGATTATAGTTTGTTTGAAATCAAAAATAATGAACAAACAATAAAAAATACTAATAATAATGACAATATAAATTAATACTAATAAACTAATGAAATTTAGTTTATATAGATATAGTGAAAGATGGTAAAAAACTTTGGTATTTATAAAGTCACATATTTTATGTGATTTTTTTTGTACATTTTTGTTAACAAATGATTAGTTTTTAAAAAATGTGTCGAATTATAGATAATTTTTTTAAAATATATGGTATACTTAATTTAGAATGAGGGTAGGAGTGAGTTTATGGGGAGAAAATAATAAAAAAAATTGGTAATCCATTTAATTATTAATAATTAAAATTGAAAGGAAGTGTTTATGAATGGATAACAAAAAAGAATATTTGAATGAAGAATGGTATCAAAAAACAAAGAAGAGAATTACTAAAATATCATTAATAATACTTGTAATTGCAATAGTAATTGGTAGTGGTTTAATTGCAACAGGTATTATTGCAACAGATATATCAAAAAAAGAAGCAGAAAAACTAAATAAAGAAAGATATGAAGCGGCATACAACGAATCAAAACAAAATGTAGCAGAAGCAAAAAAAAGACTACAAGAAATCATTAACGAAAGAGCAACAATAAAAAAACAATATGATGAAAAGCAATACGAATGTAATTCATTAGATATGAGTGCTTCAAATTGGCTTGCAAATAAACAAAAATGTTCCTCTGAAGCAAGTGAAATTTACTCTAAAATTGAAGCATTAGATGATGAGACAGATGAAATAAATAATAAAGATTATACAGGTTATTATGATTTAGCAGTTGCTAAAGATTATAAGCTCGTAATAATTATTGGAATTATTTTAATTTGTGTCGGAATTGTTGTTTCTTTAACTTTCTATATTATTTCTAAGAAGAGAGAAATCAAAGCATTTACAACTCAACAAATGATGCCAATTAAACAAGAAAGTATAAAGAAGATTACTCCAACAGTTGCAAATTCAGCAGAGACAATAAGTAATAGTATAAGCAATGGTATTACAGAACAGAAAAATATATCTAATGATACACAGGATAAATTAAGTGAGTAGAAAGTTGGTGAAAAAGTGGAACAAGAAAAATATTTAAGTGAAGAAAAATATCAAGAAACTAATAAAAAGGTTAAAAAAATAAGTAAAACACTTTTAATTATTGGTGCAATTTTTCTTGTCATTGGTATTATAATGATAATAGTTGCATTTGTAAATTTTAAAAATTCAGAAAGAAAAGCAATGGATTCATTTAACAATAGTGCTTCAAATATGTTTGATTCATTTAATAATAGTATTAATAATGATGATGATGGAAGAGAATTTGTTGATTCAATGAAAGAGTCTGCAACATCTGTAACAGATAGTTCAAAGAATTCATTTAATAGTGTTATGTTAATAGGATTGGGTGGCTTTATTTCGGTAGCTGGTTTTGCATTAATTATTGCAGGTGGTGGAATGACATATATGGCTCATAGAAGAGAAATAACAGCATATACTACACAACAAACTATGCCTATTAAAAAGGAAACAATTAATGATATTACACCAACAGTCGCAGATGCTGCTGGAACAATTGCTAAAAGTGTTAGTCAAGGCTTCGAAGAAGGAAAAAAAGAAACTGATGATACTCAAAACAAAGTGGATTAAAAATTCACTTTTTATTTTACTTTTACTTGACATTTTTCTGTAAAATGATAAAATAATATTATAGTAGAAGAGTAGGGAGAGATAGACAATGATGAAAAGATTAAATGAAATATTAAGTGAAATTGGAATATCAAAAGTTAAGTTAGCAAAATACTTAAATGTATCAAGACAAATGGTTTATAATTATCTTGAAATGGAAGATGTTAATTTATGGCCACTTGAAAAGAAAATGAAATTATTTAATTTATTACAAATAAAATCAGCAGATGAAATAGAAAATATAAAAATAACTAATGATTTTATTAAACACGCAAATAATTTAATAAATGATAATAACTCAGGTATAGTAGAGAAGGGGAACATATCATTTGATGGAATAAATGCTAAAGATCAAGCATTATTAAATGATATAGTATTCTTACTTAAAGAAAATTTAGAGGATGATACAACTGGACAAATGTCAAAAGTATATAGATATTTATATTACTTCTTACAAGTATTAGAAGATGTACCAGAAATAAAATATATGCTTGGTTATGTTGCTAAAACAACTGGATTCGTCTCCCCTAACGAATTTATTTTTGAAGAGGATAATCAATTTGCATTTGAAAGTATATTATATTCAGCAATGGTATTATATAATAGCAAAGGTGCATCTAAAAATAAGTTATTAGAAATGCATAAGAAATTTACAAATGAAATTGAAGCAAAACATGAGGAAAAATTATCTAGAACGCAAGAATTAAATTCTGCTAAAGTACAAGCTTTAAAAGAACTTGGTTATACTGAATTAAATGAAAGTAATTATTCTGAAGTACTAGAAAAGATGGCTGAAATACAATCTAGAAAAATATAGATATAATTTCAGATAATAATTATTATGTAAACTAACATATTTTAAAATAAATATGATTAATTATACATCTAATGTTATATATGAATACACTATTTAATTAATATCTCACTATTATAATGGGATATTTTTATTTACTGATTTATTACTAATTATATATTAAATTTATTTATATTATTATTTAATATTATTTTGTTAACAAGTAATTAATATAATTTTATAATAAATAAATTTATAACTTAATTGTAATTAATAATGTATTATATATTAAGATAACAAAATAGTTTATTTTAAATCTATATTAATAGTTATATCTACCCTTTTTTATAAAAATTTAACTAGGGGAGTTGTAACTATTTTTTTAAAAGAAAAAAGCACTTATGTGCTTTATATGTTATTTATTATGCGGCAGCTAAATCTGATTTTTTATCATCTTTAGGTCTTAATAATTGTAAAATCTTAGGTTTCTTATTTTTAACTTGTTCTTGTTCATCTCTATCAGTTTTTGTACTCTTTATATCCCCTATGCTACCGATTTTATTTTTTCTTTCTTTATAACTTTCTATTACGGTAATTGGTCTTTCACTACCATCTTCATCTTTTTCGTATGTATCATAGATTTTTGGATTAGTATATTCGTCATATGAATATCTTAATCTTTTATCATCAAATGAATATACTTCTCTTAATATTACGATATTATTCCCCTTATGTATTATATTAATGTCTCCGTTGAATTGTGAAGAGTCATTAATATAAACATTCTTTTTTTCTATATGAATTGTTTTGCCGTCTTTTGTTGTGATATCTAAGTAATTATCGAAGTACTTATTAATATCCATATTAGACTCTCCTTCCCCATTCACTTATCGCAAATGAGAATATTATATAATATTTACACTTATCTTGTCAAGTAAATATTAAAAAAAGTAGAAATTTAATTTTCTACCTTGAAAATTTCATTAATTTGTGATTTTAATTCATTAAGTTCATTTATTGATGCTTCTTCATTATCACATTTTACACCTAAATAAACCTTAATTTTAGGTTCAGTTCCTGAAGGTCTAAGCATTATCCATGAATTATCTTCAAATACATATTTTAATGCATTTGTATGTAGTTCATTTTCTTCATTTAAGTAATCTTTTTTAGTATGTTTTTTATTAAATTTTATTGTATCATTTCTAAATGAATCCATATAATTATTAATAATATCTTTACCATCTACTCCTGAATAAACAAAGGATAAAGTTTCTTCTTTATAATATCCATATTTTTTAAATATATTTTCTATATAATCATTAAGAGTTATATCTTTACTTTTGCAGTAGCAAAGTATTTCTAAAAATGATAACATACTTGAAAATCCATTTTTATCGTTTACATTTATATTAAACATATATCCTAAACTCTCTTCAAAACCAAATAAATAATCTTTATCTTTTAATTCATTTCTTTTATTTGCAATATTTTTGCATCCAGTTAATACTTCATAACATTTAATGCCTTTTTCCTCACACATTTTACTAACAAGAGGAGTTGAAACAATACTTTTTATCATATATGAATCATTAGTTATATTTTTATTTTCAAGAATATAATTTGCGAATAAAGCACCTATCAAATTACCATTTATTTGCTTATATTCATTATTAACTTTGTACATTGCCCCTACTCTATCTGCATCTGGATCTGTTAATATAATAATATCTGAATCATTTTCTTTGGCGTATTTAATTCCAAGTTCATAATTTTTTTCATATTCTGGGTTTGGTTCTGGAGCCGTTGTAAAATTACCATCATAAATGCATTGTTCTTTTACAATATTATAATTAAATTTATACTTATCAAGTAATTCTTTAGCAGTCTTTATTCCAACACCATGTAGTGATGAATATGTAACTTTTATATCTTTAGCATATTTATCTAATAATTCTTTATGTATAATTGCCTTTTCATTTTCTTTTACAAAAGATTCATGTACTTCATCTGGTGTAATATAAAATAATTCATTATTTTTAGGGGCATATTTAAGCGATTCAAAGTTATCTAAACTATTTACCTCTTTTATAATTAAATCGTCTTCTGGAGGCACTATTTGGCCTCCTTTATTATTGTATACTTTATATCCATTATATTCTTTTGGATTATGTGATGATGTAATAACTATACCACTTGTACAATTTAAATATTTAACTGCAAAAGAAAGTTCTGGAGTTGATGTATATTCTTTAAATAAATATGTTTTAATACCATAATAATTTAGTATTAAAGCAGCATCAAGTGCATAATCACTTGAATTATTTCTAGTGTCATATGCGATTACTACACTTGGATTATCATGATGTTTATTTAAATAATTAGCAAGTCCTACAGTTGCTTTACCTACAGTATATTTATTCATTTTATTTGAGCCAAGCCCCATTAATCCTCTAATACCCGCAGTACCAAATTCTAAATCAGAAGAAAATGATTCTTCTTTTTCTTTATCTGTCATATTTTTTAATATTTCTTTATCACTTTCACTTATTCCATTATCATTTAACCATTTATTATATCTATCATTCATAAAAATTTCTCCCTTACTATTTAATTATACAAAAGAAAAAAAAAAGTGTAAATTTTTTTAACACTTATCTTTACATTTTTTTACTTCTAGGATGCGTTTCATTATATTTTTCTTTTACATAATTATTAGATATATGAGTATATATTTGTGTTGTTTTAATATTTTCATGCCCCAAAAGTGTTTGTACACTTCTAAGATCTGCACCATGATTAATTAAATGAGTTGCAAATGAGTGTCTTATAGTATGAGGTGATAATTCTTTATTTATTCCTTTTTCTAGTGCAATTTCCTTTAGTATTTTAAAGAAGCCTTGTCTTGATAAATTATTCCCGTGTGCATTTAAAAATAATAAATTAGAAGACTTATTTTTTAAAAGTGTATTTCTATATACATTAATATAATTTTTTAAAGCAATAGTCGCTATATCATCAAGTGGTACAATTCTTTCTTTACTACCTTTACCAAAACATCTAACAGCGTTCATCTCAAAGTCAATATCGTTAACTTCTAAATTTAATAATTCTGATACTCTAAGACCAGATGAATACATAAGTTCAAGCATAGCCTTATTTCTATAATCTAATGCATTTTCACATTTTATATCTAAAAGTTTATTTATTTCATCTTCATTTAAAACATGTGGAACTGTTTTTGGCATTTTAAGACCAACAATATCATCACAAGGATTCTCACTAATTAAACCATTTCTAGATAAATATTTAAAATAATTTCTAATAGATACTATATGTCTATTAACTGTTTTAGAATTTTTATCTTTACTAATATACATTATATAATTTGTAATATCTTTTTTTTCTATTTTTTTATATGGCTTTTTTACATATTCAAAAAAAGCAGCAAGATCTCTATAATAACCATCAACTGTATTTTTACTAAGACCTCTTTCTATTTCAACATAATTTATATATTCTATTATTTGTGCATCTATATCCATATCATTCACCATAATAATTATACAATAAATAAAAAAGATTAGTAAACTAATTCTAATCTTTTAACAAATATAACACTATATTAATAACTTCTTTTTTCATTTCATCATAATTTAAACTCTTATGTGCATGGTAAACAATTTCATGGCAAAAGTTATCTATAAGACCTATTATAATATGCACCTTTTCATTTAAATTCTTAACATTAAAATTATTATATTTAAGTGTATTTACAATTTTTTCATTCATTTTAAGTTCATTATCTTTAAAAATTTGATTTATTTCATCATCTATATGACTCATTGCGATTAATTCTTCATGAGCCTTTTTACTCATTTTATGTGTATTAATAAAACTATCAATCATGCTATTTAATATTTTTTCTAGATTATTTTTATCTATTTTAGTATTATCTAAAATATCAATCATAGGAAACATTATATTACTTGAATAGTTTTTAACTCCTTCAATAAATATATCTCTTTTGTCAGTAAAATATTGATATATAATACCTGTTGATACACCTGCATACTTTGCTATATCAACACTATTTACATTATGGTAACCTTTTTCACACATAAGAGTAAATCCTTTTTCTAATATTTTATTTTTCTTTTCAATTGAACTTTTTTTAATTGGATTTCTAATTTCACCCATTAATATCACCTATTCATAATTATATCACATTTTTTATTCATTTGCTTTCAAACTAGAAACCATATCTATTTTATTTACTTTCTTAGAAAGCATTCTTGATACTATAATCGAAACCAAAATTGTACCTATAATTGCGATTAAATAAGTACTTAAATTAATGTATGCACTAAAATCATAGTTATCTGCTATAACGCTTTTAAATATCCATGATGTCATATAATAACCAGTTGGAAGTCCAATTATTATTGATAATACTGTAATCCAGTTATTTTGCTGTACAAATATCTTTTTGATTTTTTTATCACTAAATCCTAATACTTTTAAAGTTGCAAATTGATATTGTTTTTCACTATATGAAAGTATTCCCATGTTATAAATAATTATTGCGCCTAGTCCTATAGCAAATACTATAATAAGCATAATCATACTCTTCATCATTGAAAGCATTGATTCTAAGCTATTTTTAAGTTCATTTATATCTTGTACTAAACTTACATTTTTAATATCTTTAATGCCTTTTAAATCAGTATTTGTATAAAGTGAATCAGGCTTATAATCAATATCTAAACTTTCTAAATATTCTTTAGTCATTGTTAAATTTTGTACTTGTGGATCTTTTGTTAATCCTACTATTTTTGATTCATAATACTTGTTAACGCCATATATATGCCATTTAATTGTGTCTCCAACTTTTAAATTCTTTTGATCTGCTAATTTTCTTGTAACATAAACACCATCATTTTTATTAATTTTAATAAATTCACCATTTTCATTTTGGAATCTTACTAAGTTTCCAGCATTAGTCACAAATATTGTATTTGCTTCTCTTTCTTTACCTATTTTTGTTTCAATAGTAAGTGTTTCACTAGTATTATCACCGTATTTATCAGTTAATACTTTTAATTCATCATCTTTTATATTTGTATTTAATGATAATTTATAATTAAAGTTATATAAATCTTCAAATTGTAATTTAATAAAGTGATTCATACTATTTAACATACCAAATGCACATACAATAAGCATACAGCAACCAACAATACCTACAACTGCTGTTACAGTTCTAAATTTATTTCTAAGTATATCTCTTAAATTCCATTTACTAGAGAAATTTAATTTCTTAAATATACCTTTTGTACTTAAATTAAGTGAACTTACCTTTACATTAGGTACTTCATTTCTAAGTGCTTCAGCAGGTTTTTTAAATAGTTCCTTACGGCAAGTTAAGTATGTTATAAATGAAACTACCATTACAACTAAGAATGCTACTAAATAACTAAGTGGTTTTACAACTGGTACACCATTTGGAACTTCAAAATAATCCATTTCCATATTTAGGAAGAATGTTCCAATAAAGTATTTACCTAAAATTATACCAACTATTGCAGCAGCAAGTGATACAAAGAAACCATAACCAACATAATGCATTACTATTTTAGAATTTTTTATACCAAGTGCTTTCATTGTACCTATTTGAAGCTTTTGTTTTTTAACAACTCTTGTCATAGTTGTAATAACTGAAAGCATTGCGATAAATAAGAATAATCCTGAGAAAATACCTACATAAGATGCACCCTCATCTATTTCTCCTTGATATCTTTGATAAGATAATGTATCTTCAATTTTTACTATTGCTTTTGCATTAGATACATTATCCTCTATATCTTCTTTTACACTTTTTACATTTTTCTTTTTATTTACATCAACCATAATATAGTTATATGGTATATATTCTTTATAATTAAAGTCTTTTACATATTTATCGAATATTTTTTCATCAGTTATTTTCATTTCTTTCATTACTAAGTCTTTTATATAGCTTTCAGGAATTTCATTAACTGATAAATATACAAATCCAAAATTTTCTCTATTTGGAACAAGTTCTGATTCATCTTTAACATCATAAATATGATCAGGTACATTAATAAGTCCTAATATTTTTTCTTCTAAAGAGAATGTATCATATTTAATTTTTATTGTGTCTCCAACTTTTAAATTATTTTTTTCTGCATAAAAGTTATCAACCCATGCACCTTTTTTATTAACATCAAATTTTTCTCCATCCATTATATGAAATTTTGAAATATTATTTGAATCAATAAAACTAAGCAAATATGTTTTATCTTTATTATCCTTGTCAATAGCATTAACAACAAGTTTCTTTTCTGCATCTTTAACATTATCTAATGATTTAATTTTATCTAAATCTTTATCACTTAGATTACCCATTACATTCAAATCTTGTATATTATTATTTTTGTAAAAATTATCTGCGGCACTAGTCATACCATCCATATATGCTTCAATACCAACATAAACCATTACACCAATTAATACCATTAAGAATATTGTTATAAATTGTGATAAATTTTGTTTTATATCACGAAACATTTTTTTCTTAAGCATATTACCACTCTACCTCGTCAATGTTTTTAGGATGTTTATTTACTGTATTACTTTCTATTTGACCATTTTTAAGTCTAATTACTCTATCAGCAACTTCTGCGATTAAAGCATTATGTGTAACTATAATAACTGTATTTTCTCCGTTATTTGCATCACATTGTTTTTTAAGTAATTTTAATACTTCTACACCTGTTTTTGAATCAAGTGCACCAGTAGGTTCATCACATAAAAGTAATTTAGGATTTTTAGCAATTGCTCTTGCGATTGATACTCTTTGTTGTTCTCCTCCTGATAATTGGTTAGGGAACTTATTTAAATGATCACCAAGCCCTACATCTTTAAGTATCTTTTTAGCTGATTTAGGCTTTTTTACAATATCTTTTACTATTTCAACATTTTCTAAAACTGTTAATGTTGGAAGTATATTATAAAATTGGAATATAAATCCTACATTTTCTGCTCTATAACTAGTTAGTTCTTTATCACTTTTTTTAGATATATTTTCTTTATCAATTATTATATCACCACTTGTTACAGTATCCATTCCACCAAGTAAGTTTAAAAGTGTTGATTTACCTGCTCCTGATGGACCAAGTATACAAACAAATTCCCCCTTTGGTAATGAAAAACTTACATTATCAAGTGCATTATAAGTTTTATCACCTATTTTGTAACCTTTTGTTACATTTTTAAATTCTATAAAATTATTCATAACTCCTCCTTATATGAAATAAATTTCATATACATAATATCATATTTTTTCATATGAGGCAATATTCATATGAAATATTTTTCATATTTTTTAAATGTTATATAAAAATTAAAAAAAGTTAGAAATTAAATCTAACTTTATAGGTATTTAAATTATTCGTTTATACTTACTAAATCTTTGTGTTTCTCATAAAATTTAACCAATGCAATACTTTGTTCTTCTTCTGATAATTCTTCTAATATTTCATTATCTTCTTCTATTTTAGTTTTAAATATTTTAATATCATTTGCATTATTTACATTTACTGTATAAATAAAATTGTCTATTTCATCTAATATTGCATAATCAATATTATTAAATGTAACTGCTTCTAATTCTTTATTTTCCATAACTTGCACCTTCTTCTTTAGTTACTGTATCTGTTTTATAAGTTTTATAGGCTTCTTTAATTATATCATCACCATCAATTGTTTCACCTACAACATCTTTTGCAACTTCTCTACTATACATTCTTTTTAATGCTATATATGTTTGTACATCATCATATCCTTTTGAATCTGCTTGTGATCTTATATAATCAATTGCAGTGTCATATGAAACATTTTGCTGTCCAATATTGAAATGGAAACCATCTGTATAATTACCACATCCAATATCTGATGTTACATTACTATGAAAATCATTAGCAATCATTTCTTCTCCTTTATTAATATTATAGGCTTGTTTAGCACCCAATGTTGTTAAAACAGCAAATGCTGCAATCATTACACTTTTTTGAATTGCAACTTGTTTTCTTCTAGCATTATTTGTTTGTTTAATTTTTCTATCAATATTTAATTTGTTATCTATTGCTTTCATTTGTTTATCGTATTCTTCTTCTATAACTCTTTCTGTTTTACCACTATAATCTCTATTTTCTTTCATACTTTTATCTCCTTCGCTATTTTAAATATAGCAATTAATTTTATCATTGTCAATTAATGTATATATAATAAGTAAAAGGTGTACAATTATTTACATAGTTTGAATTTTTAACTATTACATTTTATTAATTAAATGCTATTTCAGTTTCTATTTCATCATCAACAATCAAAATATATAAAAATATAATTCCACTAATTAAAATTAAAAATGAACCTGTAAATGCTGCATATGATAATACTTTCTTTTTATTTGAATCATTTTCATCTAATTCCATAATTTTATTGTATCCATCTTGAGCAAAATAATAATACACTATAAGTAATATTAAGAATATAAAAATCATTAACCCTTGGTACTCTTTTTTACTTTTTTCATCATCATATAAAAGAAACTTCTTTTCAACGCTATTTGCGTAATAACTAAGAATAATAATTATTATATAAATTACCCAAACAAAATTTTCAACTTTAATATCTTTTAATTTATCTAATTTGCCTTTATCCATAATAAATTATATGAATAATTGATAAATTATTGTATAATTATATATGAAAGGACTGATAAATATGAATACACCGCTCGCACTTAAATTAAGACCAAAAACAATTGATGATGTTATCGGTCAAAAACACTTAGTTGGAGAAAATGCTCCTATTAGAAACTTTATAAATAATAAAAGAATATTTTCTATGATTTTATATGGTAATCCTGGAATTGGTAAAACATCCATCGCATGCGCTATCGCAGGATCTATAAATGAAAAATATAGAGTACTTAATGCAACTGTTAATAATAAAAAAGATATAGAGGTTGTAATAGAAGAAGCAAAAATGTATGATGGTATTGTACTTATTATGGATGAAATACATAGACTTAATAAAGATAAACAAGATATATTATTACCACACCTAGAATCTGGTCTTATTACTTTAATTGGTCTTACTACATCCAATCCATATCACAAAATCAATCCAGCAATTAGAAGTAGATGCCAAATATTTGAACTTAAGCCTCTTACTTTAGATGAAGTTATTGAAGGACTTAATAAAGCTATTAAATGTGAGGATTTAAAAGGTATAAAAATTAAAAAAGATGTAATAGAATACATTGCAAAACTATCATCTGGAGATCTTAGAAGTGCCTATAATTTACTTGAAATATGTTATTACTCTACTAGTGATAAAAATATAACTATGGATGTTGTAACTAAGATAAATAATAAACCTGCATTATTTGCTGATAAAGATGAAACAGGTCATTATGATTTACTTAGTGCATTTCAAAAATCAATTAGAGGTTCAGATGTAAATGCAGCATTACATTATCTTGCAAGACTTCTTGTAATTGAAGATTTAGATAGTATTTATAGAAGAATGACAGTTATTGCTTACGAAGATATTGGACTTGCTAATCCATCAATGGGTCCTAAAGTTGATGCATGTATTAATGCTTGTGAAAGAGTTGGAATGCCAGAAGCGATGATTCCTTTATCTGTTACAATTACAGAAATGGCATTATCCCCTAAATCAAATAGTGCATATAGCGCACTACATGATGCAATTAAAGATATTGAAAGTGGTAATAACTACCCTATTCCAGAAACAATTAGAATAGATTCTACTATTTATAAATATCCTCATGATTACAAAGGTAGTTTCGTAGTTCAACAATATATGCCAGATAATTTAGTAAATAAAATATATTATAAACCAAAATTAACTAGTAAATATGAACAAAATTTAGCACTTATAGATCAAAGAATAAAAAAAATAAAGGAACAAAGTAAATAATTGTTCCTTTTATTATACATTTATAACTGAATCATTTAATATATCTTTCAGAATATAATCCGCAATTAATATCCCTGCCGTATTTGGTACTACACTATAAGATGCAGGTGTTCTAATTCCTGTTTTAACAGGCATTTCTGTACTTGATAATACAGTTATGTCATTTTTTATATTTAATTTATTTATTTCATGTCTTATTACTTTAGCTAGTGGATCATAACTTGTTTTTTTAAGATCCATTATTTTTAATTTATTTGGATCAAATTTATTACCAGTTCCCATACTTGATATAAATTTAATATTTCTATTTAAGCACTCTCTAATAAGCATTATTTTTGTAGTTACCGTATCACATGAATCAACTAAATAATCTATTTTATTGTTAAACAATATCTTTTTAGTTTCTTCATTTAAAAATATATCATATTTAGTTACATTACATTTAGGATTTATATCTTTTATTCTCTTTTCAAATGCATCTACTTTCTTCATATTTAAACTTGAATCAAGTGCAATTATTTGTCTATTTTTATTTGTTATATCTATAGTATCAGCATCTACTATTATAATGTTTTCTATTCCATTTCTAATAAGTGTTTCAACAACGTATCCACCAACACCACCTACTCCTATAACAGCAACTGTCTTAGTATGTAATTTATTTAAATTTTCTTTACCAATTAATCTTTCTAATCTATCAAACATAATATCACCAAATAAATTATATCATATTATTTTCTTTTTGTTTTATTTCTTCTAAAGTTAATTTAGTATCATAAATCTTTTTTGCTAATTCTAATCCAACAAATCTAAAATGCCATGGTTCATATTCATAACCCGTTATTTCGGTTTTATCTTTAGGATATCTTAAAATAAAGCCATATTTATGACATATATTATGTAATTCTATAATTTCAGGTTCATTACCAGATATTTCATCAGTATATTTGTCATCTTTTATCATTGCTATATCTATTGCAAGACCAGTATGATGTTCACTTGTTCTAGGTAATGCTACTCTTTCATATGCTTTATCACCATCACATTTCAAATAAAACTCTAATATTTTTTCTTGTTTTTCAATAGTTCTATATCCACTATCTGGAATAATCTTATTTAAATGATTTTTATTTAAATCTTCAATCATTCTAATAAAATAATAAGCTGCTTTTTCTTCTAATAAAATATCGTTTGATTCATTTTCTAAATTTACACTTGGATGGTCGTTTTTGCCTACAACCACCAATTTTTTTGGTAAATCCTCATCCTTTATCGGAAAACTTTTATTAACAATAATTTCATAATCCATATTTTACCTCACAAAAAAATGCCTAATGAAGAGGCAGGGACTATAAACCTACACGTATGTGCAGGTGGGCATCCCATAATAGGCTTTAGGATCCTTAAATAAATTTAAGTATTCAACACCACCTACTAATTCTGATTCCCTTATAAGTCATTTAGTCGGTTTTATTACACCTGTATCTCTTCTAGGCAATTTAATTATACCATATTCATAATAAAAAAATAAAGTCTTTTGACAAAACTTTACCTTTTTATACATAATGTAATATTAAAATGCATTATTATCTTCAGGAGAATAAACTAAAACCATTTCTCCTTCATTTTCTATTTCTATAGGTTGATCAAAGTACATTGGATAAGTTTCTTTTACCGCTCTTAAAATATCTTTTTTTAAAAGAGTGCATTCAAAACTTATTGTTCTTGAGTGTTCATCAGAACTCATTTTATCTCCACTATATTTATTTTTTGATGCATCATTACTTTGACTTCTATAATCTGCAACTCTACTAAGGCAACATGCTCCCATATCATCATTTTGAATAAAATCAAAACTTGATGTTAACATATTCCACCACTTTTTTATTGATTTACTTTTAAATTCATAATCAGCAGCAAGTTTTTCAAAAAATTCTTCATTAACAACTTCTTGCATCACTTTCATCTTCTCTTTGTGGAAATTATAATGACACAATACAAACATATTGTCAAAGAAAAAGTAGCATATATTTGCTACTTAACCATTATATTTAATTCTTCTAATTGTTTTTCTGAAACAGTATTAGGCGCTTCACTCATAAGACAGCTTGCTGAAGATGTCTTAGGGAACGCTATTACATCCTTTATATTATCTGTTTCACATAAAAGCATTGTAAGTCTTTCAAGGCCAATTGCAAGTCCACCGTGAGGAGGAGTTCCATATTTAAATGCATTTACAAAGAAACCAAATTTTTCTTCAATATCTTCTTTAGTTAATTCAAGTGCTTCAAACATTTTTTCTTGTACATCTGCATTATGGATACGAATAGATCCACCACCTGCTTCATAACCATTACAAACAATATCATATGCCTTAGAATAACAATGTTCTTTATCTGTTAATAATTTATCTATATCTTCATCTTTAGGCGCTGTAAATGGATGATGACATGCAACAAATCTATTTTCTTCTTCACTCCATTCAAATGATGGGAAATCAGTTACCCAAAGGAATTTATAATCACCTTTCTTAATTAAATCTAAATCTCTAGCAAGTTTACATCTAAGTGCTCCAAGACTTGTCTTAGTAATTAACTTTTTACCAGCAATTACAAATATTAAATCATTTTCTTCTAAACATAAATTCTTTATTAATTCTTCTTTTACTTCATCAGTTAATATTTTTACAATACTACCGGCAAATTCATTATTATTATATTTTAAGAAGAATAAACCATTTGCTTTATATGTTTTAACAAAATCAGTTAATTTATCTATATCTTTTCTAGAGTATTTATCAGCTGCATTTTTTACAACAATTGCATTAATAATACCTTTGTTTTCAAGTTCTCTTTTAAATAGTTCAAAATCACATTTACTAAATACATCAGTAACATCATTTATTTTCATATCAAACCTTAAATCTGGTTTATCAGATCCATAAAAGTTAATCGCATCATCATATTTCATTCTCATAAGTGGAAGCTTTATATCATAACCTTTTACTTCTTTAAATATTGTTTGGAATAATTTTTCTGTATTATCCATAACATCTTCTTCATTTACAAAACTCATTTCCATATCGATTTGAGTAAATTCTGGTTGACGATCTGCTCTTAAATCTTCATCACGAAAACATCTTGCTATTTGGAAATATTTTTCAACTCCACCAATCATAAGTAATTGTTTATATATTTGAGGGCTTTGTGGAAGTGCATAAAAACTTCCTTTATTTACTCTACTTGGGACTAAATAGTCTCTTGCTCCTTCTGGTGTTGATTTAGAAAGTATTGGTGTTTCAACTTCTATAAAACCATTATCTGATAAGAATTTTCTAGCAGCCATAGTTATTTTATGCCTTGTAATAAGATTATTTTTAATATTATCACGTCTTAAATCTAGATATCTATATTTAAGTCTAGTGTCTTCTAAGGCATCATCTTTATCAAGTTCAAATACAGGTGTTGCAGCTTCATTTAATATTTCAAGTGAACTAACATTTACCTCTATTTCCCCTGTAGCCATATTAGGATTTTTAGATTGTCTTTCCTCTATAATACCATTTACTTTTAAAACATATTCATTTCTTACTTTTGATGCTTCTTCATAACAATTATTATCAGGATTAATTACAAGTTGTACTTTACCACTTCTATCTCTTAAATCAATAAATATAAGACCTCCAAGATTACGAACTTTAGAAGCCCATCCATAAAGTTCAACATTTTCTCCTACATTTTTAATATTAAAATCATTGTTATTGTATTTTTTCATTATCTCACTTCTTTCAATTAATACTCATTAATTATAGCATATTTAAAATAAAAAAAGAATAATATAATTAATTATTCTTTATATTATTTTGAACTTTTATTATTTGTATATACCATTTTCTTAGGTTTTGAAATCACATCAGATTCTTTACTCATATTAAGTTCATTTCTTATATTTATTAAATTACTTTTTTCTTCTTCAATATTTTTTGAAACGTTCTTTGTTTCTTCTTCAAACTGTGCTTTAACCATTTCTTCTAATTTAGACATCAAATCTTCATCAATATCAGCACTTGTTCTTTCTTTTTTTGTAATAAAACCGTATTCTTCCATAAAATCAGTATCTAATTCGTTTGCAAGAATATCATAATATTCATTATGAGTATAATTTCCTCTTAAATATTCAATATTATATTTATTATATATTAAATTTAATATAGGAATTATTGCTGTTGATTCATATACTGATTGATTTAAAGAATGTTCATCTAAATCCTTTTCTTTATCGTCAGTTATTTCATTTAAACCATAATGAAAAATATTTTTAATTCTCTTTTGATCAACTTCATATCCCATATCATCAAATCTCTTTGTAATTTTTCTTATGGTATCCTTATGTTTATATATCGTCATACCAGCATTAAATACTGAACTTACTGCTAAAACTGTTCCACTTACTATATATCCAATCATATTTTCTCCTTATTATATTCGTTTATTTTTTTCTTTACAAATATCTTTTATACCGCAAGTATCACATTCTGGCTTTATTGCTTTACAGTAATATCTACCAAACAAAACTAATTGTTTATGTCTTTTATTCCAATTTTCCCTTTTAAACTTTCTTCTAAGTTTCATTTCAATTTCATATACATTATCATCTTTTTTAGCAAGACCAAGTCTTTTACTTACTCTTTCTACATGTGTATCAACCGCTATATTAGGTTCAATGTCAAGTTCGGAAAAAAGAACATTAATTGTCTTTCTTCCAACACCTGGCATTACTTCTAATTCTTTTCTTTTTCTTGGCATAATACCATTATAGTCATCTACTATTATTCGTGCGATTTCTTTTACATATACTGCTTTTTTATTATATGAACCAAGCTCTCTAACAATATCTTTTAAATCTTTAAGATCAGCATTTTTTAATTTTTCTAATGAATCATATTTTTTAAATAACACTCTTGTTACTTTATTTACTCTTTTATCTGTAGTTTGTGCACTAAGCATTATAGATATCAAAAGTTCATAATCTTTAGAAAATTCAAGTTCACATTTTGGATTAGGTATTAAATTATCTAAATAATTTTCTATTAATTCTACTCTCATTATATATTAGTATCTAAATAATCAATTAAGTTATCTAGTTCTATTTTCTTTTCCTCTTTTGTTAAGTTATCTTTTACAGTTAATGTATCAGTTAATTCTTCTTCTTCACCAACTATAATAGTATATTTACTTTTATATCTATCAGATTCTTTAAATTTAGCTTTCATATTCTTACCTGATAAATCTAAATCAACTTTATAACCACACATTCTAAGTTTTTGAGCAAGTTCAAGTGCATAGAAGTTTTCTTTCTCAGTTATAGTTAGTATATAAGCATCTATTGAATCATCTATATTTAATTCTATTTCATTTTCAGTAATTTCTGCAATTATTCTATCAAATCCAAAAGCAAATCCTACTGCTGGAATATCTGGTCCATCTAATGATTTTAGTAAGTTATTATATCTTCCACCACCACCAATAGAACCAAAATTATTATTTTTTGTAACAAATTCAAATACAACATTTGTATAATAATCAAGTCCTCTAACAAGAGATGAATCTACTTCATATTCTACTTCTAAATAATCTAGATACTCTTTAATTTTATCAAAGTTCTCTTTTTCCTCATCATTTAAATAATCTAGAATTGATGGAGCACCTTTTAATAATTCATTATCAGAATCAACTTTACAATCTAATATTCTAAGTGGATTTTTATATAATCTTTCTTTACAATCATCACAAAACTCATCAATATGTTTTTCAAAATGATTAATTAATGCTTCTCTATATTTATTTCTTGTTTCAGCACCACCTATAGAGTTTATTTTAACAATAACATCAAGACCTAATTCTTTTAAGAAATTAATACCTAATGAAATAACTTCAGCATCCATTATTGGATCATTTGATCCATAACTTTCTATACCCATTTGTCTTAATTCTCTATATCTACCTTTTTGAGGTCTTTCATATCTAAACATAGATCCCATATACCATAATTTTAAAGGTAAAGTATTATATAATTTATTTTCTATAATAGATCTTGCAACTCCTGCTGTTCCTTCTGGTCTTAAAGTATTATTTCTTCCACCTCTATCAACAAAATCATAAGTTTCTTTTGTAACTATATCTGTTGTTTCTCCAACTCCTCTATGAAATAATTCACTTCTTTCAATTAATGGAGTTTCTATATAAGAATAATTATAATTTTCACAAACTACTTGAAATAATTTTTTTACATAATCTTGCTTTTTTGCAAGACTCCCATATACATCATATGTTCCTTTTAATTTTTGTATCATTTTTTATTCACCTACCACAATAAATTATACCATATATTATAAATAATCAGAAGCATTTTTTGCTTTATATGTTAATGTTGCAACTCTTATATCATATGAATTCTTCATAATACCAAGAACATAATCAAGCCATTTATCCATACCTTTTCTAACCATTTCTTGTCTATCTTTTGGTATATTCTTATGATTTATAATTTCATTTATAATATAGTCTTTATTTTCAATAAACTTATTTAATTTTTGAAAGAAACCTGAACTATTAACTTCATCTGTTTTCCCTTCTTCAGAAATTCCTATGCAGCTATCACATCCTATCCAACCCATATCATAAACACTTTTCAACTCAGGAACTTTATCAAAAATTGAACTATCAATTTCATCTACTGAATATATTTCTGAAACATCTATATAATCAGCTTCCTCAGATGGAAGATATATTTTTGATGAATCCATAAAATATCCATTTCGTTTCCAAACTGTATCATACTTATATACTTTCATCTGGTCTTGTATTTCTTCACAAAACTCAAAAGCATCTTTATAACTAATGACATTATCTGCCAAAATAAGTCCTTTTATAAAATCTATTCTATCTTCAAAAGTGATTTTTTTATCAAAATAATATGACCTAAGTACATATTTTCTTACAAGTTCAATATTTGAAAGTGTATTAAATAATACCTTTTCTATTTTTTCTGCTTCTTTTATTTTGCTTTTAAATAAATCAGTATCTTCAAGTTTATATATTTTATTTTTATAAAATTCAAGCCCATAACTAAACTTTTCCATATACAACACCTCTTTAATTACCCTATATAATACAGCAAATACGCATTTTTAGCAAGAAAAAAATAAGATTGTCTCTTATTTTTTATGTATTATATTTTTTCTTTTATATCATCAATCTTTTTATAGATATCTCCTTTATAGTAATTAAATATTGTTTTTATAATTATAGTAAGTGGAAGTGCAATAAGAATTCCAACAAATCCACCTAAGACGCCACCTGCAAATACCGCAAATATTGTTAAAAGTGGTGAAATATTATTAGTCTTACCATATACTTTTGGACTTACTATATATCCGTCAATATTAGGGAATATAATCGCAACAATAAGTGTTAATATAAGAAGTTTAGGACTAACTACAGCCGCAATCATAAGCGCAATTAAATTTACTACAAGACCTCCAAAATATGGTATTAAACTTGATATTGAAGATAATATTCCAAGAAGTAAGAAGTTTGGATGACCTATAAGGAAAAATACTAAAGTATATTCAAAAAATTGTATTACAAGTGTTAAACATAATCCTTTAAAATATTGTGTAGTTTCATAATCTACATTTTGTATTAATTTAAATGTTTTTTTGTTTTTCTTTCTAAAGTATATTTTTACATCATTTCTTATTTTATCCATATCAGAAAGGAAATAAATAAAACATACAAAAACTATAATAAAATTACTTACAAAATTAATTGATGCATTAAGCATATTAACCGCACCGTCTGATATATATTTTCCAATATTTGATGATATTTTATTAAATACATCATATAGTGTTGTTCTAATTGGACTTATATCTATATCAAATTTAGTTCCAACATCTGTTACAAATGTTATTATACTTGAAAATAATGATACTAATTGTTCACTAAATACAGGTATTAATGAATATATAATGAATCCTAAAAATGCTACTGTAAGTAAAACAATAAAAGCTACTGCAATTCCTTTAGGCCATTTTTTATTTTGTAACCATCTCAAAAATGGATAAAATGCATATGCAATTACAAATGCAATTATAAATGGTTTTAATATAGCAAGTATTTTAACAAAAACACCACCCCATAAACCTCTAAGTAAAAAAAGTACATATATAATTGTTAATGCTATTAATGCGTTAAGTAATTTATAATTTATTCTTTTCATTTTTTCACCTTCTCTTTAGATTCTATTATTATTGTAATAGGTCCATCATTAACAAGGGATACCTTCATATCTGAACCAAACTTACCAAATTTAACATTATCATAAATACTACTAATTTTCTCTTTAAAAATGCAAAATAACCTTTCTGCTTCTTCTTTATTTAATGCATCATTAAATGACGGCCTATTCCCATCATATGGATTTGCATATAAAGTAAACTGTGGAACCAATAAAATATCTCCATTAATATCTTTTACACTTAAATTCATTTTATTATCTTTTTCGAAAATTCTTAAATTTAATATTTTATTTACTAAATAATCTATATCTTCTATACCATCATTATATGTCATTCCAAGTAATATCATTAAACCTTTATTAATTTTTTCTTCATATTTATCATCAATAATAACACTAGAATTTAATACCCTTTGCACTACTACTTTCATAAATCTACCTCTTATAATAATTTTAACATTTTATTAAAATAAAAACAATAAAAGAATCTATAGTTTCCTATAAATTCTTTTATTTTAATTCATTACTCTTTCTACACTTATAATACTAGAATTTTGTTTTAAAAGTGTCATATATTTATTTAAAGTATCAACATTATCTACTTCAACTATTAAGTTAAAAATAGTTTCATTTTCTTTTTGTTTCGTATCAACTTTTGTAATATTTATATTTAAATTGTTTGTTTTAGTTATTATATCTAGTAATACATTTTCTAGTTTTTCAGATACTATAGATATATTAGTCTTATATTTTTGTATTTGTTCTTTATTCCAACTAACATCTATAATTCTATCATCCATATGTCTTAAATTGTAACAATTCTTAGTATGAACAATAACTCCATTACCTCTTGATATATAACCAACTATTTTATCACCTTTAACTGGTTTACAACAGTTCGCAAGTGATACCTTTATATTATCAATACCACTAACTAAAATATCATTTTTAAGTTCTATATCTTTAACTTCTCTTTTTGATAATTTAGATAATATAAATTCTTCTTTATTTATTTCTTCTTTTATTGATATATTTATTACTGTATTAGGTGAAAGTTTTGCAGTACCAATAGAATAATATAAATCATCTTCTGATTCTATTTTTAATTCTTTTAAAATATCTGGAATAGTTTCGTTAAATTCATTTATTACTATTTTCTTTCTTCTTATTTCCTTTAACAATAAATCTTTACCTTTTTCTATTGCTTCCTTTTTATCTATCTTAGAGAAGAATGCACGAATCTTATTCTTTGTTTGACTAGATTTTACAATAGAAAGCCATTCTTGTGATGGTTTAGAGTTTTTATTTGTTTTAATGTTTACTATATCACCTGTATGAAGTTCATAATCAAGTGGAACAATATTATCATTTACAATTGCTCCTACCATAGTTTCACCTATTTTAGTATGAACTCTATATGCAAAATCTATTGGAGTTGCGCCTTTAGGCAGTTCAAATACATCTCCTTTTGGAGTATATACATATATATTTTCACCAAGTACTTCATTTTGTACAGATTTAACAAAATCTTCATCAGAAACATCATATAAATTAAGTTCCATTATATTTCTAAATACCTGAAGTTTTTGTTCCATAGAATTTTGTATTTTTTTACCTTGTTCCTTATAAGACCAATGTGATGCGATACCTCTTTCTGCGACCTTATCCATTTCAAATGTTCTAATCTGTATTTCATATGGTTTACCATCAAAACCAAATACTGTTGTATGAAGTGATTGATACATATTTGTTTTTGGGTTTGCAATATAATCTTTAAATCTCTTAGGTAAAGGTTTATATTTTGCATGAATTAAACCTAAAACTTGATAACATTCAGCTTTAGTATTTACTATAACTCTAAGTGCATAAATATCATATATATCTGATAATTTTTTACCTTTTTGAAGTTTATTATATATTGAATATATGCTTTTTGCTCTACCTTTTATTTCAAATTCAATATTATTCTCTATTAAAATATCAGATACCCTTTTCTTCATTTCTTCAACAGATTTATCTCTTTCTTCTTTTGTACTATTTAGTTCTTCCTCTATTTGATCAAAGGCTTCTGGTTTGTAATATTTTAAAGATAATTCTTCAAGTTCTGCCTTTATATATGAAAGACCTAATCTATGCGCAATTGGTGCAAGTATTTCAAGAGTTTCTTTTGCTTTTAATCTTTGTTTTTCTTTAGGTATTGCCCAAAGTGTTCTCATATTATGGCATCTTTCAGCAAGTTTAATAATAATTATTCTAACATCTTCAGCAAGACCTACAAGTATTTTTTTATAGTAATTAACCATACTCTCATTTTCAGCAGATAATGAAAGCTTATTAATTGTAGTAATACCTTCAACTAACGTACTTATTTCTTTTGAAAAGTTTTTTTGTACTTCTTCTATTGTACTATTTCCTTTATGAATTACATCATGTAAAAGCGCAGTTGCCAGTGTATCACTATCTGCATATAAACTTGTAAGAATATAGGCAACATTAAGAGGATGAAGAATATAATCATCCCCTGAAAGTCTTTTTTCGCCTTTATGAACATTGTACGCAAATTCATATGCTTTTTTGATTGTATCAATTTCATCAGCATTTGTTATATAGGATGCTGCTTCAATTAACTCATCAAGTGTACTTATTTCTTTTTTCATTTAATCATTCCCTTATTTTAAGAATTTATTCCTTTAACTAATAATTCTTCTGGTTGTTTTTTATCTTTTTTACCATTTTTCTTATTATTCTTTTTATTATCTTTTTTTGTAGTTTTCTTTTCTTTCTTTGGTCTAAGTTCTATTCTTCTCCAAATTTGTGCTGATAAGAATACTGATGAATAAGCTCCTGCAATTAAACCAAATAATATAGCAATATTAAATTCAAATATTTCTCTTGCTCCAAATAGTAACAATGTAATTATTGGAAGCATTGTTGTAATAGTTGTATTAATTGATCTAAATAATGTTTGTTTAATGCTTGCATCAACTAGTTTGTCATAATCTTCTTTTGATTTTTTATTTTCTAGTTTCATTATTTTCATATTTTCTCTTATTCTATCAAATATTACTATTGTATTATTTATTGAGTAACCAACGATTGTTAAAATAGCTGCAATATACATAGTATTTATTTCGATATTAAATATTGAGAATAAACAGAACATCATAATTATATCTTGTGCAAGTGCAATAAGAGCACTAACTGCATAACTAAATTTATATCTTAATGAAATATAAAGTGCTATACCAACAAATGCAAATAATAATGCTATAATTGCGTTTTTAATTAAATCTCTTTTTACAACATTTGATACAACTGCAATTTCTATTTTTGCATCATATTTATCTTCTAATTTATTTTGTGTTGTTTTAATTTCATTTTCAGTTAATACATCTTCTACTTTAACATATACTGTACTATCATTTTGAGTAGTTACATCTGATACTTTGTATCCTAAATCTTGAACACTCTTTTCAACTTCATTTGGGTTTATTTTACTATTAGATACTACTGATATGTCAGATCCACCTTTAAAATCAACACCAAGGTTTACACCTGTAATTATTGTTACTATTACTGCTAACACAAATACAATTATTGGTGCGATAAAATGTGTTTTAAAGTTGGTTACAAAATTAAATTTGCTCTTTTTTACTTCTTTATTTGGATCATAATTAACAAATGCTTTTGTTTTATTATCAAAGAACTTTGTATTAACAAATAATTTTGTAATAAATCTATTAATAATTACAATTATAAGCATTGTCATTATTAAGTTAATTATAAGCATTGTAGCAAATCCTTTTACAGAACTTTCACCAAATGCAAATAATATAAGTGCAATTATTAATGTTGTTACATTCGAATCAAATATTGATGAGAATGATTCTTTATTACCATTAATAAATGCTGTTTTAAGACTTTTACCTTTTCTTAATTCTTCTTTTATTCTTTCATTTGTAATAACACACGCATCAACTGCCATACCAATACCAAGAACTAATGCTCCTATACCAGTAAGAGTAAGTACACCATCTATTAAATAGAATACTAAGAATACAAGTGATGTATAAATGAGTATTGAAAGTGATGATATAAGTCCTGAAAATCTATAGAAACATATCATAAATACTATAATAGCAGCAACTCCAATTATAGATGCTATTTCTGTTTTATAAAGTGAATTTGTACCAAATTCTGCAGTTACTGTTTTAGAAGATATTTCTTCATATTTAACATTTGATGATCCTGAATTAATTAAATCAACAAGTGTTTTTGCTTGATCATAAGTAAAGTTACCTTGTATTATAACATTACTACTAAATCCTTCTTTAACTGTGGCAGCTGATAAACATTTTACTGTATTTTCATCTTCAAAGTCACCACATTTGTCTTTTGATGTTTTATAGCTATCACCTGATGATTTATCATAGTCAAGCCATATAACTATTAATTTATCACTTGTTTGACTTATTTTATTTGTTGTTTCATAAAATAAATCTTTATCTTTTACATTTAAAAGTATTGCTGGATTACCATCAGAATCTGCTGAAACTTTTGCTCCAGATATAACTGATTTATCCATTAATTTATTATCACTACTATCTCTGAATGTTAATTCACCAGTAACAGTAATATAATCTCTTGCTTCATCTGGATTTTTAACTCCTGCAAGTTTTACTCTTATTTTATCATTTCCTTCAATTGATATTTCTGGTTCTGATACACCTAATTTATCAATTCTTCTAACCATTGTTTTATAAGCACTTTCTAAGTCTTCTTTAGTTAGTTTTTTTGTTTTATCATCTGCTGATGTTACTTTATAAAGTATTTCAAATCCACCTGCTAAATCAAGACCTTTTGTAATGCTATTAAAGATAAATGGTATTGAAACTGTTGCAAAACATGCTACTGTTAACACTGAAACTAGTACAGTTGCAAGTTTAAATCCACTTTTTTCATATACTACTTTTGAGTCATATTTATCTTTATTAAACGCAAGTATTATATAGAAAATTATAGGGAGTAATATCATTCCTACTATGAATCCATTACTTTTATTAAACTTTTTACCAAGTTTTATATTAAAGTATACAGAAAACCATATATTAATAGGACTAATTAAAAATCCAAATATATAATACCACTTTAAATCTGCTTTTTCTAACAGCTTAACAAAGTTAAAAAATGGTATATAAGCATATCCTTTCTTAATATTTATTTTTGCAAATATTTTTGACAAGACAAAACATAGCGCTAAATAGCAAATTAAACTTATTAAAATTACTACCATTACATTCATTCTTTCACCTTCCTAAATACATCATCATTAGTACTAAGTATATCATTTACTATATCACAAAGTGCTAATCCTTCTTTTGTTGACCATATGTTTTTTACTAGATATTCAAATATTTCTTTATCACTTATTTTTATTCCTTTTTTATTTAATATTCTTCTTTTTGTGTTTAATGCAGGAATTACTTTCATATATAATTCTCTTGCACTTTTAAATTCAATATCCATATTTAGTCACCATTTTTGCCCTCGCAATATAATTATACAAAAAAATTACCCATTTTTAAAGAGGTAAAAGCATATATTTATTATATAAATGTTATTTTTGGAGGCAAAATTAATGAAAATGAGTAAATTTATTAAAAGTACTTTAATTTTACTAGTTGGTGGATTTTTGACTAAAGTACTTGGAATGCTTATAAAAATAATAACTACTAGGATAATTGGAACAGAAACTCTTGGACTTTATATGCTTATAATGCCAACATTTAATTTGTTTATAACACTTGCTCAAGGTGGACTTCCTATATCTGTTAGTAAAATAGTATCAGAAAATAAAAAAGATAACAAAAAAATTGTTTTTTCATCTATTTTTATATCAATATGTACTACATTCTTTCTAATGATACTTCTTATTTTTATATCTCCATTAATTGCTAAATTTCTTCATAATGATAGTCTCTCATTTCCAATAATGTGTATTGGTCTTACTCTTCCATTTATAAGTTTATCTGGAATAATAAGAGGTTATTTTTTTGGAAAAGAAAATATGTTCCCACATGTTCTTTCAAATAATTTTGAACAAGTTGTTAGAATTATTTTAAACATAATATTTTTGCCCCTATTATCTAATTATGAGCCAAGAGTAAGTGTTACATTTCTTATTTTATCGAATGTAATTAGTGAAACAACATCTATAATAATTTTATATTTCTTCTTACCTAGAAAAATAAAAATTACTAAAGAAATGTTAAAACCTGAAAAAATTATTATTAAGGATGTTTTAAATATTTCTATTCCAACAACAGGTTCTAGAATAATTGGTACTATTGGTTATTTTTTAGAGCCAATTGTTTTAACTAGTTTTCTTTTAATGAATGGTTATACAACTAATTATATTACATATGAGTATGGTGTTTTAACTGGATATGTTATGCCTCTACTCCTTCTTCCATCTTTCTTTACAATGGCAATAAGTCAAGCTACATTACCCGTTATTTCAAATGGATACGCAAATAATAAAATACCTTATGTTAAGAAAAAAATTAAGCAATCATTATTATTATCATTTGCTATTGGATTATTCTTTACTATAATTTTAATGATATTCCCTGAAATTTTTATGAAACTTATATATAACACCAATGAAGGCGTTTCATACATAAGAAAACTCGCACCATTTTTCTTACTATTATATATTCAAACTCCTTTAGTATCTGTAATGCAAGCACTTGACAAAGCAAAAGATGCAATGCATAGTACTCTTGTTGGAAGTATTATAAAAATTGCATTAATTATCATTTTATCATTCTTCAAAATTGGATTATATCCTTTAGTAATTGCTACAGTTGTAAATATAATCTATGTTACTGTATTTAATTATATTAAGGTTAAAAAAATATTTAAAAATAAATAGATTCAATAATTTTAAACTCCAACTTGAAGTCACAAAATGTGACCTCAAATTTAATTTGAACAAATCATATTTTATTAAGTTCACATTTTTATTCTTTTATCTTTTTTAGTATATTCTTTAAATATTCATTATCTTCTATTTTATTAATTGCAAAACATTTATTGCCTAAATCTTTATAACTTGCTCCTGAATGATACAATACTTTTTTATCAAGTATTATGAATCTATCATGAAACTTATCACTATATATTACTTTTAAATTATGATATTGATTATTATACTTTTTTATATCTATATCTTTTAATAAATTAAATTTTCTAGTAACAATAGTTACTTTTACATTTAAATTCGTAATCATGTCTAAAATACTTTTATCCGCGTAATTATCGATTATAATTATTTCTTTCTCTGCCTCTTTAAATATATCAATTAATAGTGAATATGCATCATATATTTGTCCATCATAAAATATATGATTTATTTTTTCTTTTTCCTCTAATTTTGAAAATGATTCTTGAAGTAATTTTATTTCATTATCATGTTTAATAAGCATATTTTTCATATTGTCTTGTTCTATTAAATTTGCTGAAATATATTTTCTCATTTTTACAAATGCATCCATTATTCTTATACTTGTTTCTACTGCTACTTTGGATTTTAATATTGTAGATAGCATTGCAATCCCTTGTTCTGTGAATACATTATGTCCTTTTCTAGAACCACCTTTTGAAGTCGAAATTTTCGACTTCAAAGAAAAAAATTCATTTTCATTTATTCTAAAATAAAATCTTTCCGGAAATTTGTCAGGATTATTTTTTACCGCCTCATTTATTCTTTTAGTTTCAACATTATATAATTTTGCTAAATCACAATCTAGCATTACTTGCCTACCTCTTATTTCATATATCATATCTTCAATATTTAAGGTTTCTACTTCTATAATTTGATTCATATTAAATTATCCTCCTAACAAAAAAGAGTACACCTTAAAAAAAGTGTACCCGAATAGATATATTTTTCTTGCCTAAAAATATAAATTATCGACTAAATTTTACTATTGACACTTGGCAAGTCAATCAATGTAAAAATATTATAACACAACATAAAAAATATACAATAAGATTTTATAAAAGTTTTATTATTTCATTTATTCTTTCTTTGTCAAAAGAAATATCATTCGTTTTAACAGCTTTTGCTGGAACACCTACTGCAGTTACATTTTTTGGTATGTCATTTAAAACTATTGCTCCTGAACCTATTTTAGAATTTTCACCAATAACAATATTTCCAAGTACTTTAGCAGATGCTCCTATCATTACATTATTTTCTATAGTTGGATGTCTTTTACCTTTTTCTTTGCCGGTTCCCCCTAAAGTAACACCATGATAAATTGTTACATTATCACCAATAATAGCAGTTTCTCCTATAACAACACCAAAACCATGATCAATGAATAACCTTTTACCTATTTTAGCACCCGGATGAATTTCAATACCTGTTTTTCTTTTTGCCTTTTCTGATATTAATCTTGCTAAAAAATAATGTTTTTTTAAATATAAATAATGTGATATTTTATAATAAATTTGTACTTTTAAACTAGGATATAATAATGCTTCAAAAATACTATTAACCGCAGGATCTTTTTCTTTTATAAGTTTAATTTGTTCTTTAATTAGTTTAATCATTTTAACACCTTCTATTAATAAATTATTCAAATACATTTTTATTTGCAATAAAAAAAGACCATAAGTCTTATAATAATTTTTTCTTTTTAAATATAAGTGCAATTATAATTGAAACAATAACGCAAAAACCAATTATAATTAAAAAACCGTATTTTAAATCAGAAATAATTCCAAGATGAACATTCATGCCAAGAAAAGACGCTACCATAGTAGGAACTGAGAAAATAATTGTTATACTTGTTAATATTTTCATAGCAATATTTAAATTGTTAGATATTAAAGTTGCGTATGTATCTGATACACTACTTAATATTTCTCTATAAATATTAGCCATTTCACTTGCTTGCTCATTTTCTATTGATGCATCTTCTAAAAGATCTAAATCTTCTTCATACATAGGAATAACATTCCCTCTATTAATCTTTTCAATAACCCTTTTATTTTCTTTTAAAGATGTAATAAAATATACTAAACTTTTTTCAATATTAAGTACATTAATAAGTTCTTCATTTTCTGATAAACTATGTAATTCTTTTTCAGTCTTATCAATTTCTTTATCTATCATTCTTAAGTATTTTAAATATAATTTAGCATTTTCATATAATATTTGAATTGTAAGTCTTGATCTAAGTGATGTATTTATATCTTTTATTTTTCCTCTTTTAAAAAGTTTTAAAACTTCTAGTTTTTGCGATGATATTGTAAGTATATGTTTATTACTACCGGTAATTATTCCAAGAGGAAGAGTTGAATATTTAACATTATCATCACCAATATATGGTGAATCTATTACAATCAAAGTTGAATCATCTTCCTTTTCAAATCTTGGAGTTTCTTCTTCATCTAGCATTTTTAAAATAAGATCTTTATCAATACCTGTTTTTAATGAAACAACTTCTATTTCTTCTTTTGTTGGTGAAACTAAATCAATCCAACAATTATCAATAACTTCATCTACTCTTTCAATCATATTACTTTCATTTGTTTTATATATTTTTATCATAAATACACCTCTTAAATCTTTTTCTATATCTATGATATTTATTTTTTCTAAAAAGTCAATACAAATATAAAAAAGGAGAATAATTCTCCTTTTAGTTTTCTGCTTCCTCTAGCATATTAGTTATAAATATTCCGTATCCTTTAGTACAATCATTTACAATAACATGTGTTACTGCACCTATTATTTTATTATCTTGAATTATTGGTGATCCACTCATTCCTTGCACAATACCACCAGTTTTATTAAGTAAATTTTCATCTGTTATTTTAAACACAATATTTTTAGTCTTATCATTTAAATTAATCTTTTCTATTTCAATATTATATTCTGTTATTTCTTCTCCATTTAATACTGTACGTATTTTTGCATTACCTAGTTTTACATCACCTTTTTTAGCAACATCATATAACTTACTATTATCTATATCACTTGTATAATTACCAAATATTCCGCTTTTAGTATTTTCTTTAACTACCCCATATTTTAACTTATCATCATAAGTAGCTTCCTTTTCACCGGGATTACCATTTTCACTTTTAGTAATTCCGGTAATATATGAGTAGTATATTGAACCATCATCTATATTTAAGATACTTTCTGTATTTTTATCAGCGATTTCATGACCTAATGCTCCAAATATTTTAGTGTTTGGATCTATAAATGTAAGTGTCCCAACACCATTTATTGTATCTTTAACATATAAACCTGTTTTATATTCCCCATTTGATTCTACTAGTTTTAAAGAACCTGTATAACTCTTACCATTTCTATTATATTCTATATCTATTTTTGTCTTATCATCGTCTTTATTAATCTCACTTGTAAAATCATTTATATTTTCTATTTTATTATTGTTTACTTTGGTTATATAATCTCCTGCTTTTACATTAGAATCTTTGTTGATATATTCACCATTTATTTCGTATGTACCAATAACTAATATTCCTTTAGTTTTAACCTCTATACCAATATTATTTCCGCCAACAATCAATTTGTCTGAATAAGCATATGCATTTATTGGTATAATAATTAATGAAATTAGAAGCGTTAAAAAAAATTTTTTAAATTTCATAATTAAGCTCCTTTGTAATCCGGATTACATTATTATTATGATTATTTAAAAAAATAATATAGCAATAAAAAAATACCAATTTTTTTGGCATTTTTTACTACTGCACAACTGGTATTTTAATAAAAGGTGCTGAAGAATAATTTAATACTTTTATGTCTTCATTTCCTGTAACATTTTCTTTTAAGTAATCTTTATCATTATTTACTTGATTACTAAACTCATAAAAATTCTTTTTATCTGCGAGTTCTAATGTTGGTTTCTTTTTAGTAACCATAAGTTCAAAAATTTGAAGATCTTTTTTTGCATCATTAAATTCAGCTTGTGCTTCTTCATTATCAGGATTATTATTTAAGTATTCTTCCTTTTTTGCTTTAGTAGATTTAAGTGCATCATGAACTTCTTCCAAATAAACATCACTTTTTTCGCTAATAATTTTTTCAAATTTAAGCATTTTTTCATAATTTTTAAGTTGTTTTTTAATTCCATCAATTTGATTAACATAAATATGTGCGTCAGCAATATTATAATATAATTTACCAGGTTGTAAACCTGCTTCTTTAGCAAGGAGTGACATTAAAATTGCATATTGGCTTACATTAAATGGAAGACCTACAGGAACATCTGCACTTCTTTGATCAACAAAACAATTTAGTGTTCCTTTATAAACCTTATATTCATTACTCCATACACAAGGTGGAAGTACTGCCATTCTTAAATCAGCATCTTGCCATAAACTTATTACCATTCTTCTATCATGAGGATAATTAGCAAGAGAATTACGTACATAATCAAATCTTTTATATTCACCAATTATATAACCATAGCCTCTAACAATTGTACCAGCATATTCTTTTCCGAAAAATTTTGCTTCTTTTATATTTTTACCTTCAATAAGTGATTTAGCCTTCATTCCAATTATAATATTACCATCTACATCTCTTACATTTACTTCTTTATCACCATCATAATTTTCAGTATCTGCTTCATAGACTCTATATATTCCATCTGAATCTACTGCCCATTTATCCCAAATGTCATTTCCTCTTTCTCTTAACCAAGATACATCATTAGTTTGTGCTTGATAAATCCAAAGTAGTTCACTAAGTGCTTTTCTTAATATTACTTTTTTACTTTCCAAGATAGGAAACTCATTACCTACATCAAATACATATCCACCACCAGGAATACTTAAAGTATCTACACCAGTTCTATTTTCAAATAATTCTCCTTCTTCAAGTATCTTTTTAAGTAACTCACAATATTGCTTATCAAAATCTCTAACAACAGCATCTTTTCTATTTACTTCTACTTCTTTACCATTTATTTCCATAAAAACCTCCAATTAATGAAAAACTATTCTTCTACATTAAAGTCAGACATTGTACCATTTTCATTTACTATTTTATTAACTGCTTTTTCTGCTTCATCTAACTTTTTAGAGCAATCACTCGCAATTTTCATAGCTTCAGTATACTTATTAATTGCATTATCAAGATCAACATTACCTGATTCAAGTTCTTTAACAATTACTTCAAGTTCACTTAATTTTTCTTCAAAACTTTTTTCTTCTTTACTCATTTTAATTCTCCTTTATTTCATTTACTTTAGCATTAATTATTCCATCACTTAAATTTACTTCAATCATTTCATCCTTTTTAATATTTTTAATGCTTGTTAATACTTTATTATCTTTCTTAGTTATTGAATAACCTCTTTTTAAAGTATTTAACGGATTTAATATTTCAAGTTTATTAATTAAAACATTATAATCATTATATTTTTTTTCAATCATTTTAATTGGACTTGTAAATATAAAACTTGATATTATAGAATCTAATTTTATTTTATTTGAATTAATAATATTTAAAATTACATTTTTACTTCTTTCTATATAATTAGATAGTTTTTCTTCTTTTACTTCATATATACTCATAGGATTTTTTAAAATATAACTATCCATTATTTTATTTAAATATTTTTTATCAGTCTCTATTTTAGTTTTTATATTTTTTGTCATTCTTATTCTATATTGATTGATAAGTTTTTTTAATTCTTCTTTCGATGGAACTGATACTTCAGCTGCTCCTGTTGGAGTTGCTGCTCTATAATCCGCAACAAAATCAGCAATTGTAAAATCAATTTCATGACCTACAGCACTAATTACTGGTGTTTTACACTCAAATATTGCTCTTGCAACTATTTCTTCATTAAAAGCCCATAAATCTTCAAGTGATCCTCCACCTCTACCTACAATTAAAGTATCAAGATTATATGTATCTGCTATTTTAATATTTTTTACTATGTCATCTTTTGCTTCTTTACCTTGAACTAAAGATGGAAATAAAATTACTTCACAAAGTGGATATCTTCTATTAATAGTTGAAATAATATCTTTAATAGCAGCTCCAGTAGGCGCTGTAACAACACCTATTCTCTTTGGAATCTTTGGTATTTCTTTTTTATATTTTTGATCAAATAATCCTTCAGCTGCAAGTTGTTTTTTTAATTTTTCATATAATGCATAGAGATTACCAACACCATCTTCTGTCATATCAGTTACATATATTTGATAGTTACCAGTTTGTTCAAATACACTTATTCTTCCCTTTACTAGTACTTTCATTCCATCTACTGGTTCAAAATTTATATTTTTTGTACTACTTGCAAACATAATTGCATTAATTCTTGATTCTTCATCTTTAATAGTAAAATAAAAGTGACCTCTTGAATGATGTTTAAAATTTGATATCTCACCCTTTATATAAACAGTTTGAAGATTAACATCATTATCTATTTTATATTTAATATATCTTGTTAGAGCACCAACAGTGATATAATTATTATTCATTATCTTCTCCATGATATATACTATCAAGTACAGCATTAATCATACTTTTTACTTTTTCATCTGAATATTCATTAGCAAGTTCTACTGCTTCATTAATTGCTACTATTTCTGGAGTATCAGTGTAAACTAATTCATAAATACCCATTCTTAAAATAGCTTGATCAGTTTTACCAAGTCTATCAATTGTCCAATCTTTTAAATGTTTATTTGCAATTCTATCAATATCATTTTTATATTCAAGTACACCATTTACTATTTCATTTACAAAATCATTTTCTACAGGTACAGATTCTTTTATAACATCTTCTACCTTATAATCAATACGATTTGATTCATATAAAAATATTTGATATAAAATTGTCATTATTTTTTTTCTAAGTTCTGTTCTATTCATTTTTCTTCACCTATTTAATTTTATCATAAAAAAATAAAAAAAACTATCATATATATAGTTTTTTCATATACTTTTTGTAAGTATTTGTCTTTTTAGGATTTTTTATGTAGTATATATCAAGTATTATTGTAACTATAGATAATATTATAAGAATATATATTACATACATTTTAGTTAAATCAATGTCTCTGTTAAGTGTAAAATTTTCATTAGATAAAACAACATCATAATAATCACTATTATTTAATAGTTCTTTAATACTTTTTTTATTTCCATCAAATGATTCTATATTTAAATATACTTTATCCGTGATAATTGTATTATCTCTTAAAAAGATCATTACTTTTTTATTATCAAAATCTAATGTATATAGATTTAATTTTTTTTCATTTTTATTTTCTAAAGAATATACTTCTAATTTTGCTTCTCTTAAATCAGCACTAACATATCTTTCCTTATTTTTAATCGCATCCTCAAGTGATTTACTATTATTTATATTAACATATTCATTATTTAAAACTTTTAAATAATCTGAAGAGAAAAATATTAATGAAATTATACATAAAATAATCATTACTACACTTAGTATTAAACTTTCTTTCTTTTTTTTAATTACTTTTATTTCTATGTTACTCATATAACCACCTACTATAACAATAATAACACAAAAGGACTAGAAATATCTAGTCCATAAAGAATTTATAATAAAAATTATATGCAGAATAAATATCAAATTTACTAGTTACCTCATATGGTGCATGCATTGAAAGTACTCCAATACCTGCATCTACTACTTCTATTCCTTTATTTGCAAGTATATAAGCAATAGTTCCTCCACCACCCAAATCAATTTTACCTAGTGTTGATACTTGATATTTTATATTATTTTTTTCTAATATATTTCTTACATAAGCCATATATTCAGCATTTGCATCACTTGCGCCAGATTTACCTCTTGAACCTGTGTATTTATTTAAAACAATACCTCTTCCTAAGAATGATGCATTATTTATTTCTGATGCATTTTTATATATTGGATCATATCCAGCATCAACATCAGCAGATAACATTTTAGAATTATTATATACTTTATTTAATGCTCCTGGATAATTTTCATCCTTTTTATTTAATAGTTCATTTATAAACATATCAAATGTTTCAGAATACATTCCAGTATTTCCAACACTTCCTATTTCTTCTTTATCCGCTAAAATTGTTATACATGTTTTTTCTGGATTTTGAGTATTTAATATTGCTTCTAAATTGCAATAAGAACATACTTTATCATCTTGACCATATGCTGCAACCATTGATTTATCAAATCCTAAGCTTCTTGCTTTAAATGCTGGAACAATTTCAAGTTCAGAACTTAAAAAATCTATTTCCTTTATTCCATATTTTTCATTTAGTAATGAAAGAATATTGTATTTTATACTATCCTTTTCTTCATCAAATGGAATACTTCCAATTAATAAATCTAAGTTTTCTCCTTCAATTCCATCACCTAAAGTTTTCTTTTCCTGTTCTTTTGCTAAATGTGGAAGTAAATCAGTTATTGTAAATATTGGATCATTTTCATCTTCTCCAATATTAACTTCAACTTTTTCACCTGTTTTCTTTATAATAACACCATGAATTGAAAGTGGAATTGTAGTCCATTGATATTTTTTAATTCCACCATAATATTGTGTTTTAAAATATGCAAAACCATCATCCTCATATAATGGATTAGGTTTTAAATCAAGTCTTGGTGAATCTATATGTGAACCTACTATATTTAGTCCATTAGATAAAACTTCTTTACCGATAACAGCAATATATACACATTTATTTCTATTAATATAATATACTTTATCACCAATATTTAAAGTACTTTTTTCTTCAATATTAATAAAACCATTATTATCAAGTAATTCTTTGGCATTTTTAGCAAATTCTCTTTCTGTTTTAGATTTATTTAAAAAATCCATATATCCTTCAGAAAATTCAAATACATTCTTTTTTTCTACTTCATTTAGGTTTAACCAACCTGTTTTCTTATTATTAATTATATCTTTTCTTTCCATTTTATCCTCCTACTATTATTATAGCATTTTTTAAGTAAAAAAAAGAAAGATTTTTGTCTTTCTAATTTTTTTCTAAATACCATTCGTAAATATCTATAGTTCCAACGCAATATTGTATTCTTGGATAAATACTTGTAATGCTATCAGATAAATTTAAATCAACTGTATATTCAAAGCTTTCACCATAACCTGGAAAGAATGTTTTTAAATTAGAACCCCAACTTGAAAGTGTTGTTGTATATCCTGGAAAGAAATGATAATAAGAAGAATCACCATCTATTCTTTTTCCTTTAATAATCATCTTTGTATATTTTTTAGGATTATATTCTTTTTTTAAAATCACAATACCATCAGAACCATAAGGTGAATATAATGAAATATAATTATCATGTGTTGTAACTGTCATACCATCAGTTATATAATCACTACTTTTTAATTCACTTAATAAGTCTGCTTTTTTTGACGACTCACCATTTTGTAGCATAGCATAATTTATTTCAGTAGTAATATTTGATAAATTTATTTCTGAATTTGGTAATGTAGTTAATTCTTTATTTTTATCGTATGTTATAATCAATTTTAATGTTTTACTTTCTTTAGAAAGTAATTCATCACCTTGTTCTACAGAATCATTTGTGTCAGCATAAACTAATTCTAACGAAATCTTATTACAATAATTAGATACATCTACATTATCTATAGATGTACATTCTCCTATATTTGATAATGTTGTTTCTACCTCTGCATCTATATCTCCTTCATTTATTATATCAAATGTATAAACTATTTTATCTCCAGGTGCTAAAAATGTCCCATCAGTTATTGTCAAAACAGTTTTCTTTTCATTAAGTGTAGTATTACCTCCAATTGCATGACCAGATGCTTGTGGCGATAAAACATTTGTAAAATGTATATTCCACTCTGATTTTTTTACTGAAGCAACGCCATTTATATCTAAATTTTGTATCAAAATTGCATATGCCACTGTAAGTGTTATAACACATATAACCATTATAATTAAAATTATATTTTGTACCCTATCTTTCTTTCCCATAAAACTACTCCTACCTATTATTCGAGTTTTATTATACATATAATTTTACTATTCATAATTATATTTTTCAAGCATTATTGATAAAATGAATATTGGTTTTACAAAAAAACATCTATTTCTAGATGTTTTACTTTTTTAACATACCTTTAAGTTCAAATAATTTATTAATTGCCTCAATTGGTGTCATTTCAAGTGGATTAATCTTTTCTAATTCTTCAACTACTTTATTTTCTTCTTTAGGTTCTTCTAAATCAAATGATATTTGAGTACTTGTTTCAGTAGTTTTAATATTATTACCATTTTTCTCATATTTAGAAAGAATTTCTTCTGCTCTTTTTATAAGTTCATCAGGTAATTTTGCAAGTTTTGCAACATGTACACCATAACTCTTATCAGCAGGTCCACTCATTATTTTATGAAGGAATGTAATATTACCATTTTCTTCTTTTGCAGATACATGTACATTTTTTAAGTGTTTATGATGTTTTTCCAAATCTGTTAATTCATGATAATGTGTTGAAAAGAATGTTTTTGCTCCAACTTTATCATGTATATATTCTATAATAGCAGCGGCTAAACTCATACCATCATAAGTTGATGTACCTCTACCTAGTTCATCAAATAATATTAAACTATTTTTTGTAGCACCTTCTATTGCACTATTTGCTTCCATCATTTCAACCATGAATGTTGATTCACCAGATACTAAATCATCACTGGCTCCTATTCTTGTAAATATTTTATCAAATATAGGAAGATTTGCTTCTTTAGCAGGTACAAAAGATCCTATTTGAGCCATTATTGCAATTATAGCCATTTCTCTCATATATGTTGATTTACCTGACATATTTGGTCCTGTTATTAAAAGAATAGTATCATCTTTATCCATTTTAACATCATTTGAAACAAATTCACCAGTTAATACTTTTTCGACTACTGGATGTCTTCCTTCAACTATATTAATTACATTATCATTATTAAGTTTTGGTCTTACATAATTATTTTCTTCCGCAACAACTGCTAAAGATGATAATACATCAATTTCACTTATAGTATGTGATAAATCTTGTATATAAGGTATTTTACTCTTTACAATATTTCTTATTTCAATAAATAAATCATATTCTAAATTAATAATTTTTTCTTCTGCACCTAAAATAAGTGCTTCTTTTTCTTTTAATAAAGGTGTTATAAATCTTTCACAATTAGCAAGTGTTTGTTTTCTTTCATAACCATATTCTTCTTTTATATCTTTGCATGCACCTTTACTAACTTCAATATAATAACCAAATATTCTATTGTATCCTACCTTTAATGTTTTTATTCCAGTTCTATCTCTTTCTTCTTGTTCTAATTTAGATACAAAATCTTTATTACCTTTTCTAGAAGATTTTAATTCATCAAGTTCACTATTATATCCTTCTTTTATTAAATATCCTTCTTTTAATGTAATAGGAGCATCTTCATATATAGATTTTTCAAGTAAATCGTATAAATCTCTAAACTCATTAATACTTTTATAATTAATTTTCTTTAATATTTCATTTATATTAGGTAATACTTTTAATGAGTTTTTTAATTGTAATAAATCTCTTGCATTAGCAGAACCAAATGCTACTTTACCTGCAAGTCTATCAAGATCATATACATCATTTAAATATTCTCTTAATTCATCTTTTAAAATAAATTCTTTCATTAAAGTATCAATTATATCATATCTATGTTCTATCTTTTCTTTATCTATAATCGGATTTAATATATAGTTTTTAAGTTTTCTACTCCCCATTGCTGTTTTTGTTTTATCAAGTAACCATAAAAGTGAATATTTTTTTTCTTTTGTTCTTATGTTTTCAGTAAGTTCTAGATTTCTTTTAGTATGTATATTCATTCTTAAGAAAGAATCTTCTTTTACTATAATTGCATTTTGAAGATGTGATAAACTTCTTTTTTGTGTATTTTCTAAGTATGATAATAAATACTTTATTCCTTCTATTATCCTATCATCTTTTATATCTTTATAAACATTACTATAATCATTTATTAAATTTTTATTATTATAAAGTGAAATAGTTACATTATAATTTCTTTTTAAAGTATCAAGTACAATTTTATCAAAATCAGTATTAACAACTACTTCTTTTATATTTCTTTCAAGTACTTCATTGATTAATAAATCATTATCTCTTTCTTTTATAAACGAATAAACTTCACCTGTTGATATATCAGCATAACTAATTACATATGAATATTTTAAATCAAGTATTGCTCCTATAAAGTTATTTGATCCTTCATCTAGAAATTCACTATTCATTCTTGTTCCTGATGATATAATTTGTACTATATCTCTTTTTACAATACCTTTAGCATTTTTAGGGTCTTCTGTTTGTTCACATATCGCAACTTTATAACCTTTATCTACTAATTTTTCTATATATATATTTGCTGCATGATAAGGTATTCCGCACATTGGAACTCTTTCTTCTAGTCCACATGATTTACCTGTTAGAGTAAGTTCTAACTCTCTTGATGCAGTAACAGCATCATCAAAAAACATCTCATAAAAGTCACCAAGTCTAAAAAATAGTATATTATCAAGATTTTCATCCTTTATTTCTAAATACTGTTTCATCATTGGAGTAATTTTACTTCTGTCTACTTCTTCTCTTGTCATATACTTCACCTACTAGTCATTATTATAACAAATTTTGGAAATAAAAAAAATAGAAAACTTAATTTTCTACTTTAATTTATCTATGCTTTCCTCATAATCATTACTATTTGTTATAAAACTACCAGATACAACAATATCAGCATAATCACTAACAAAATTAATAGTATCAGAGTTTATTCCACCATCTACTTCAATCTCATAATTATATTTATATTTATTTTCTTTTAAGTACATTAATTTTGGAATAACACTTTCCATAAATTTTTGTCCACCTTTTCCAGGAACAACACTCATTATAAGTACTCTATCAATTTTATCTAAATATGGATAAATAGTACTTAAATCTGTATCTGGATTAATAGCTAAACCTACTTTTATATTTTTTTCTTTAATTAAATAAATATATTTTTCTATGTCATTATTTTCAATATGAAATGTAATATTATATGGATTAATACCTATATATTCACCTATAATTTCTCTTAGGTTAGTACTCATAATATGAACATCTATTTTTTTATTACATAACTCTTTTATTTCTTTTGAATCATTTAATGAAAAGGATGATGACTCTGTAAAACTACTATCCATTACATCTAAATGTAAGTAATCAGCATCTGTTTTATTTATTTTTTCTATAGATTCTTTATAATTATCTTTTTCACTTAATATTGAAACAGCAACTTTCAAAAATAATCACCTTTCCTTTTCTTCAATGAATTTTACGTAATTTTCATATCTACTTTTTAAAATTATATTTTCTTTTACTTTCCTTTTTATTTCACAATCATCTTCATTAACATGCATACAATCCCTATATTTACATTCATCTTTGTATTCATTAAATTCTATAAAATTATCTCTAATATCTTCTTTTGTCATATTTATAAAACTAAGTGACGAAAACCCTGGAGTATCCGCAACAAAACCACCTGCTAAATCATATAATTCACTATGTCTTGTTGTATGTTTCCCTCTTCCAAGTGCTTTACTTATTTCATTTGTTTTTAAATTCATAGATTCTTCTAGTTTATTTATTAAAGATGATTTACCAACACCTGTTTGACCAGTTAGTATTGATACTTTATCTTTAAATATTTCTCTAATTTTATCTATTTCTGTATTAATAAATACACTATAACCAATACTTTTATAATAATTAATTATTTCATCTATTTCTTTTGTATCATCTAATAAATCATATTTAGAAATACATATAACAGGAGTAATATTATTATATTCAATTATATCTATCATTTTATCTAATAAGTTTGATGAAAATGATGGTTCTTTTGCACTAGTTACTATAAGTGCAATATCTATATTAGCAACTGGTGGTCTTATTAGTTCGTTTTTTCTTTTATGTATATCAGAAATTATTTTTTTATTATTATCTACTTCTACAATATCACCAACAAGAGGAGATATTTTTTTGTTTCTAAATACACCTCTTGCTTTGCATATATCTTCATTTCCATCATTATATCTTACTGTATAATCATTACTTAATACTCTTGTTATTCTTCCTATCATTAATTATTGTTTCCTTCCTCATATGGAACCATTCCATCGTCAGTATTTGTATGGTCTGAACCTGCTTCTGTTTCTGACTTTTTAGTTACTTTTATTTTTAAATTAACTCTTTCAGCAATTATAGATCCTGCTGGTCTACTTTGATATGTAATTGTACCAGCTTCTTTTTCATCATCTATAACTTCTTCTACTTCTAAAGTAAGTCCATATTCATCACAAAATTCTTTTACTTCATCTAAAGTATATCCTTCTTTTACAAAATCTGGATATTCTTTATCTATTTTTGGAATATATAAAGTAATTGTGTCACCTTTTACTAAAGTAGAATCTTTTTTAGCAGATTGATCAATTATTAAATCTTCTTTACCTTTATATTTACTTTTATCATCTACTGCTTTCTTTTCAATACTTACAGTAATTCCTTTTACTTCAAGACTTGCCTGAACTTTATTATAATCTTTACCAGTATAATCTTCTATTTTAATCTTTTCACTACCTAATGACTTATAAATTGTTATTGTTGCACCTTTTTTTACTGTTTCTCTAGCACTAGGAGATGTTTTAGAAACCTTTCCTTTATCTACTTCATCAGTATAATCATCTTTTACTTTAGTCGCTACTACAAATCCTGCCTTTTCAAGTTCTTTAGTTGCATTTCTAACAGAAAGACCACTTACATCAGGAACTTTTACATCTGGTGTTTTAAATACCGTTGGTATTATAACTACTATAAGTAAGAATAAAACTATAATTGCAGAACATACACCTATAAGTATTTTTGTACCCTTACTTAATTTTTTCTTTTCTTCTTCCTCAACCTCTGTTACAATTGGTTTTTCTTCAGGAATACCTTTTTCTTTATTTACTTTAAGTTCATCTTTTAAAGTATCTAGTACCTTAGTTTCATCTAAGTCATCTTCTGGATACTTAAATACAAATCTTTTTTCGTTTGCTCTATCTTTATCAAGTGCTGTTTTTAAGTCATCATGTAATTCACGAACATTATTATATCTATTTTTTGGATTTTTAGCAGTTGCTTTAAATATTATATTTTCAACTGATTGTGGTACTTTTGGATTTATTTTTCTAATACTTGGCATTGGATCTTTTATATGTTTAAGTGCTATTTCAACTGCTGTTTCACCTCTAAAAGGCATTGTACCTGCCAGCATCTCATAAAATAATATACCTAATGAATATATATCACTTTTAATAGTTGAGCCTTTACCTGCGGCTTGTTCTGGTGGTAAATAATGAACTGAACCCATTACTGAATTTGTTTGTGTTAAATCAGATGCATTTATTGCCATTGCAATACCAAAGTCTGTTATTTTTACCATACCATCTTCAAGTATCATAATATTTTGTGGTTTTATATCTCTATGAATTATATATGAATCATGTGCGTGTGCAAGTCCATCTGTTAACTGAAGCATAATATCTATTGCTTCTGGTACTGTTAAATGTCCTCTTTTTTTAATTAATTGTTTTAATGTTTGTCCATCAATATATTCCATTACAATATAAAAGTTACCATTATCTTCACCTACATCATACATCTCAACTATATTAGGATGTGACAAGCTGGATGCTGATAATGCTTCTCTTTGAAATCTTCTAACAAATTTTTCATCATCAGCAAGATCTCCTCTTAATACTTTAACCGCAACATTTCTCTCTAAAATAGTGTCATAGGCAAGATAAACATTTGCCATTCCACCTTCACCAATTAATTTTATAATTTCATATCTATCGTTAATTTTATCACCTTTAGAAAACATTATAATTCTCCTTCCTCATCATTATACATAAGACAAGCAATAGAAATATTGTCTGTTCCCCCTCTAACATTACTCTTTCTAATTAATCTTGTAACTCTTTCTTCTAAAGAGCCAGGTCCCGCAAGTACTTTTTCAATTTGTGTTTGATTAAGCATTGAAGTAAGTCCATCACTACATAAAAATACACCTTCAATTTCTTCATCTACAACATCAAATATATCTACTTCTGCAGGATTATTTGCACCAAGCGCTCTCATTAAAATATTCTTTTTAGGATGATTTTGTGCTTCTTCTTCTGTAAGTTCACCAGACGCAACTAATAAATTTACAAGTGTATGATCTTTAGTTACTTTATATAATTTTGAATTTTTAATAACAAAACCAGATGAATCACCAACATTACCAAAAAGTAAGTAATCTTTTGTATAAAGTGCGATTACAAAAGTTGTTCCCATTCCTTTACTTTCTTCATGAAGTGCAGTATATGAGAATATTGAATTATTTATTTCAGCAACTTCTTCTCTAATCCAGTTGATTGCTTTTTCTTTACTGCCTAAACTTTCAAGTGAATTAAATTTACTTGTAATATGATTTATTGCCATACTAGAAGCAACTTCACCTGCTTTATGGCCACCCATACCATCTGCAACTGCTAGTAAATATTCATTATTTGCATTTTTAAGTATGGTTACACTATCTTCATTATGATCTCTTACTCTACCAGTATCAGTTAAGAAAAACGATTTCATTTATTTTCCTCCTCTATCTTAGATCTTAATTGTCCGCATGCAGCAGATACTTTTGATCCAAATTCCCTTCTTATTGTTACATTTATATTATTCTCTTTTAGTATACCACAAAATCTTGTTATTTGAGAAGATAAAGAACGTTTAAATCCTATATTATTTGTTTCATTATATGGAATAATATTTACATAACAGTTTATTCCTTTTAAAAGATTAGCAAGTTCTTTAGCGCACTCATCTGTATCATTAATATCTTTAAGCATTATATACTCAAATGTGACTCTTCTATTTGTTAATTTTAAATATTCTTTAACACTTTCTATAAGTACATTTATATCATATGCTTTATTTATCTTCATAATTTTATTTCTAATTTCATTATTAGGTGCATGCAGGCTAATCGCAAGATTTACACCTAATCCTTCTTTAGCAAATTCTTTTATTTTAGGAACTATACCTGATGTACTAACAGTAATATGTCTAATTCCTATCGCAAGAGCGTATGCATCATTTATTATATTAATAAAATCCATTACATTATCATAATTATCAAATGGTTCACCTATTCCCATAATAACTACATGGCTTATTCTGTCTTTTATATCTTCTTCTACTTTTAACACTTGAAGAAGCATTTCATCAGAAGTTAAATTTCTTACTTTTTTTAGTCTACCACTTTCACAAAAAGCACATCCCATATTACATCCTATTTGCGATGATACACATATGCTTTTTCCATAATCATGTTCCATAAGTACTGCTTCTATCTTATTTCCATCAGATAGTTCAAATAGATATTTTTTAACAAGTTCATCTTCTTCTTTTGTAACGATTTTTATATTATTAAAATAAAAATCTTGTTTTAAAAGTTCTATTGTTTCTTTTTTTATATTACTCATTTCGTCAAATGATTTAGCTCTTTTTCTATATACCCACTCAAATATTTGAGTAGCTCTAAATTTTTTATCACCCTTATTTACGAAGTATTCTTCTAATTTACTTCTTGTGATTCCATATATACTTTTCATTATTTTTTCACCAACTCACTAATAAATTATATCATTTTAATTATATAAATAAAAGAATAACAAATAATTTTACATATATTTATATTTTTATATAGTAAAGAAAAAGTAAAGCAACCATTGCTTTACAAATTAATATTTAAGTTTTAATGTATATGGAGTTTCTTGTTTTAACATTTCTTTCATGTATTTTGATAAGTTATCTTTACACTCATCTATAAGACTACTTATATCAACATCAATAAGAACATTATTAGAAGAAAGTATGTAAAGACCTATCTTTCTTAAATTAGGCGCTATAAATTTCTCAAGCCATCTATTATATTTCAAGAAATTATCTCCAACTTCTTCTAAATAAAGCGATTCAAATTCTGTTAATGAATTATTTAATTCTAGTACATTATTACCAATTTTAACCACTCTAGGTGCATATAATTCTTTAAGATTATTGTTATGTTGTAATGTACCAGATTTTAATTCAATAACATTTGGAATAATTAATTTTTCTAGCATTTGATTTTGTTTTAAAAAATTACTACCTATGTTAATAGTGCTAGGTAAATATAATTCATTGATTAGCCCGTTATTCTCTAAGAAATTATCACCTATTTTTTCGGCAAGAGGAATTTCTAATGTTCTAACAATTTGATTAGAATCAAAAAAATTATTACCTATACTTTTTACACTTGGCATAAATACTTCCATAACAGAATTATTACGAAACATAAAACTATTACCTACTATTTCTACTTTTGGAATATATATTTTTTTTAATTTTGGATTATTATTTTGAAACATAAAACCATTGCCAATTTTTTCAACGTTAAGAAATGAAACTTCTTCAATATTATTATTAGATTCTAAAAAGTTATTACCAATAACCTTAACATTATCCATTGATATCTTTGATAAACTTTTATTTTTACTTAAAAAATTATTACCTACTTCTATTACATTATTTAAATATAATTTATCAATATACTTAGTCATTGATAAATAATCACCCGATACATTTTTTAAAGTTTCATTATCTACCTCTATTATTCTATCATTTAAATCGAGTTTAATAATCATATTACCTTCTTCACCGATAATTACAATAGTTTTGGTTAAACCATTTTTTAAAACATCAATTTTTTTAATATTTTTTATACTTGAAACAAATGAATCATTTATACTTTCATCATATAATGTTATTTTCTTATCTTTCATATCTAATATAAAATAATCCATAACTATATATCTTTCTTTTGGAAGTTTTTTTACTTCAAAGTTATCAATAATTACATTATCTGTACAATAATACACATTATTTATTTCATAATTATATTTATAAAATTTTCCATCTTTTCCTCTTACATAATTTTTCATTTCAAAATTAACACTGGGATTAAATTGCTTAAGCCCATATATATTTTCAAAACTTTTTGTAAGTCCTGGTGCAATATTTTCAAGATTATTTCTATATGTAGCATCTGGATTACCTTCTAAAAGTGCATGATTATATCTATTTTTAATTGATAAAGTATGTGTTTCATCTCTTGTAAATTGTATACTCATAACAGATGTACCATATTCATCTTCTCTAATAGGATTTTTAAATTTTTCTCTTTTTATTTCATCTACATTCTTTTTAACAACAAAAAATACATAACATTTATCTAATCTTTTATCATTAAATGTACATAATTCTTCTCCTCTAGCATAATATTTTTTAAATTTTTTAATATCTTCTTCAGTTTCACATTCATAAAAGTCATAACCTATTTCTTCAAATAATTCTTTAGGAGTTTTCTTACTATTTTCTATAACTTCATCTTTATTTAAAAAACCATATATAAACATTTTAAATTCTTTTTCTAAATGTTCTTTCTTTATATCGTCATAAAGCATTTTGGAAGGATTAAAATTATCTAAGAAAAGACCTGATAAAAGACCTTTTTCTTCAAGTAAAGTTGGAAATAATTCTCTAGATAGTTTCATCATGTTTTCACCGAATTTTTTCTTTATTATTTTTAAATCATAATTCATTTTATTTTTTCCCTCCTTTACACACGGATATATATTATAACATATTATTTTATAAAAAAAGAAAAAATCATTTGATTTTTTCTTAGTTCAGATCATCTATCATTTTTGATACATCTTTACCGGCTTTACTAACCTTTTTAGCTATTTTATTTAAGTTACCAGATTTATATTGGTCATACATATAAACTGCTCCAGCACCCATACCGGCTCCAAGTACCATCATGCCTAGTGTTTTTTTCATTTGTTTCACCTCTTTAATAATCTGATTTTGGCAAAATATAATGCCATTTATATTATTTACTAAAGAGAATTAAATATTCATTAAATATGATAATAATCTATCTTTTAATTTAGTTTTTCTTTCATAAACATTTTCATTATTAACTGCATAGACAAAAGATGATGGATCACCAATAATAGTTAGATTATTTCTTGCTCTTGTTACTGCAGTATAAATTATTTTTTTATAAAGCATAATTCTGTATGAAAAGATTATTGGTAAAATAACAAGTTTAAATTCACTACCTTGTGCTTTATGAATACTTATAGCGTATCCATGTTTAATTTTAATGAAATCCTTTGGTGTATACTTTACAATATTACCATCAAAATCTACAGTTATTGTACTTCCAGTAATATCCATAATATAACCAATATCACCATTAAATACATTATTATCAGGATCATTTTCAAGTTGTAAAATTTTATCATTTTCTCTATAAATTACATCTTTTGATACAATACTATTTTGTCCTCTATCAGGATTAAATATACTTTGAAGTAATTTATTTAAATTATCTATACCATTTTCACCTTTATACATTGGCGCTAATAGTTGTATATCATCAGATGAATATCCTTTTTCTATTGCCATTAAACATACTTTTTCAATATATTTTTTTAAATTAGATGCATTTGCCTCTATAAAACTATAATCTTCTTTTTTAGTTAAAAAGTCTTCACTTAAATCATTTTTCTTTATTTCTGAAGCAAGAGTTGCTATATAAGAATTTTCATCTTGTCTATAAAGTTCATTTAAAAAAGTTACATTAATCATATCACTATCAATTAAATCTTTTAATACTTTACCAGGTCCAACGCTTTCAAGCTGATTATAATCACCTATCATAACTATTTTTATATTTTTACTAAGACCTTTAAATAAATTATCAAGTAAGTTAACATCAATCATACTTACCTCATCTATTATTACAAATTCTGCATTAGATTTATTACTTTCATTTACTAAAAACTTATTAGATTCTTTATTCCATTTTAAAAACCTATGTATTGTATACGCTGGAAGAAGACATGATTCACTCATTCTTTTAGCTGCTCTTCCAGTTGGCGCAAGTAATATAAGTTTACTAGTAAGCTCATCATAACTATATTTATGTAGTCTTCTATAAAGTTCTACAATTGCTTTTATTATAGTTGTTTTACCTGTTCCTGGTCCACCTGTTATTATACTAAAATTTTTTTCATAAGCATTTTTAATTGCTAAAATTTGTTTTTCGTTATAAGTAACATCAAAATAATTTTCAAGTGACTCAATTTCTTTTTCGATTTTTTTATACTTTGTATCATTTTTATTTGTTAAATGATAAATTGTATTTGCAATATTATTTTCTGAATCAAAATATTCTTTTAGGTAATATTCATCTTCTTCAATTTTTATTTTACCCGTATTTGCAATTTCTATTAAAATATCATAAAATTCGTCTTTACTAAATTCATAGTCAAGTAACTTAATAACTCCATCATATATTTCATCAAAGTAAAGAAACGTATCTCCATTTTTAAAACATAAATCGTTCATTACATATATAACAAGTGCCATAATTCTTCTTCCATCTAAATCACTTATATTAAGATTTTTACGAACTAATTCTATTTTGGCAAAATTTATTTCATCAATATCATCTATTAGAGCATATACATCTTCTTCTATTATATATTTTGTCATTTCTTTATAATTATTATATATAAGCATTGAATCTTTCATAGAAAAGCCTATTGAAGTAAGATATATAATAGTATCATAACTTTCATTATACTTACTTAATATATCATGTATATTTTTTGCTTTCGCTTCTTTCATATTTGGTACAAGTAAAAGGTTAGAATAATCTTCCATTATTAAATTTAATGTATCATCGCCTAAAGTGTTTACTATTTGTTTAGCACTTTTTTCACCTACTCCAGGAAATAAATCACTTGATAAAAAATCAATAATTGCATCTTTTCCCTCTGGTTTAACTCTTTCATATTCATTTACTTTATATTGTAGTCCATATTTTGGATTATCTACAAGTTCACCATAAAACATGTATTTTTCATCTATAGTAAGTTCATGAAAATACCCAGTAAATGTTATAGTAGAACCAATATATTCTTCTAAATCAGCAGTATTTGTATCACTAACTTTAAATAAACCTATTATATAATTTTGATCTGACTTAAATATAATCTTTTTAAATGTTCCTTTTATATAGTCTTTCATATTTAACCTCACTAAACATAATTATATCAAAAAAAGGTACATTTTTTAAGTACCTTATTATATTTTATAAACATATTTTTTATGTTTTAATATACTATCTTTTTTATTAGTTTCTACTTCATTTAAATGCATATGAAAGTTTTCCATAGTTCCATATTTTTCAAATATAATTGATTCATCAACATATAATGCATATCTATCAATAAATTCTGTATCATTTAAACTTAATATAGCGTTTTTTAATGCTTTTTTATTTTCTTCACTTAAACCCTTGATATATTTTGCAAATACATATATGTATCTTGAATTTCCCATATTACAAACAGCATTTACTAAAGTCTTTTTATTTTCTTCACTTAAATTTTTAGCAACATAAGTAAACCAATATATATAAGTAAAATTATTAGAACTACATATTTTTTTAACAAGTATATCAATTTCTTCACTATTAAGTTCAGAATCAAAATTCATTACATAACGTATTATGTCATCAGTTTTAAAAAATTTACATACAAATTTTGTAACCAATTTCATAATATCATCTCTTTCTTGCAAATTATTATATAATAAAAAACTTATTAATTCAAGAAAAAAAGATTACGTTTTGTAACCTCTTAAACCTGTACTTCTTCTTTTATAAGTCCACCCATAAATTCATCATTTATATAATCATTTAATTTAACCATTACTAGATTATGTAAAAGACTTTCATCACCTTTAAATTTAACTTTACCATAGTTTGATAAATGACCAATTAAATATCCATCCGAATATGTTTCAACTAATACTTCTAAAGATTTACCTATAAATTTTTTATAGTATTCATTTTTTAATTCTTCACTTACTTCAATTAATTCTTTTACTCTTTGCTTTTTAATATTTCCATCTATTTGTTTTTTCATAATCGCAGCTGGTGTACCTTCTCTTTTTGAATATGGAAATACATGAAGTTCAGTAAATTTAATTTTCTTAATATTTTCTTTTGTTATATTAAAATCTTCATCTGTTTCACCTGGAAAACCTACTATAACATCACTTGTTATTGCTATATCTTTTCTAATACTTCTAATTTGATTTATTTTATTAATAAAATACTGCATATCATATTTTCTATTCATTGCTTTTAAAATCTTATCACAACCACTTTGAAGAGGAATATGAATATGATTAACTATTTTTTTGCTTGTTTTAAGTACATCCATAAATTTATCTGTTAATTCTGTTATTTCAATTGATGATATTCTAATTCTTTCTAAACCATCTATTTGTTCTAACTCTAAAAGTAAGTCACTAAAATCATATTCTTTTAAATCTTGACCATAATGACCTGTATGTATTCCAGTTAATACAACTTCTTTATAACCATTTTTAACAAGTGCTTTTATTTCACTAATTACATTTTCTTTTTTCTTACTTCTTACATTACCTCTTGTATATGGAATTATACAATATGAACAAAAGTTATTACATCCATCTTGAATCTTAACAAATGCTCTTGTATGATTTTCAAATTTATCTAAATACATATCTTCAAAAGATGTATGAAATAAATCATAAATATTTTCTATTTTTTTATTATTCTTTATATATTCTTCTACTAAATCTACTATTTTATTTTTATCTTTATTACCTATAATTATTGAAACACCATCTATATCTTCTATTACTTTTGAATTAACCTGAGCATAACAACCCATTGCAACAACAACAGCATTCTTATTTTTATTACATGCACTTCTAAGCATTTTTCTACTTTTTTGATCACTTGCATTAGTAACAGAACAAGTATTTACTACATAAACATCTGCATAATCATCAAAAGATACTATCTCATAACCTCTTTTTTTAAATTCATTAATTGCGTATTCTGTTTCATATGCATTAACTTTACAACCTAATGAACAAAATCCAACTTTCATAATATACCTCCTCTTAAAACAAAAACAGTAAATAATTACTGTTTTATGATATCATAACTTTTTAATTAGTCAAGATTATTTCTAAATGTTTTTAAGTTTCCTAAAAACTCATTTTCTCTTTCTTCTTCACTTTTAGTTTCATCTAATTTAAACTCTTCTAAATCAATAAAATTTTCATTAATATCGTCATTTTTCTTAACACCATATATTGGTGAAACTATTTGAGATGCCTTAAATGTTCCAGCATATTCTCCTTTTTTATTAATAAATGGTTCCTGTTTTTTTTCTGTTTTAATAACCTTAACAGGCTCTTTCTTTTCTTCTGCTTTTGTTTCCGCTCTATAAATTATTTTTTTAGCACCTGCTCTTTTAACAAGTTCATCATAACTTATAATCGCATCTTTTTCTTGTTCTTCTTCAAAATTAGTTAAATCAATAGGTTCTTGTTCTAGTGTATTTTCAATTAATTTTGATATTTCTTCAATACTACTTGGTTTTGTAACAATTACTTCTTCTTTTGGTTCTTCTATTTCTAAAGATTCTATTTCTTCTTCATCTAATTTTTCTATAATTTCTGGAGTTTTTTTCTTTTCTTCTTTAACTATTAATTTTGGCATTTCTTTTTTTGCTTCAACCACTTTTGCTGGCGTAATAGATGATTCCACATTATCTTCTTCTTTTATTAAGTCTGAATATCTTTTAATATTTCTGTTTTCCATATCATATTTGTTATTTTTCTTTTTAGTTATAAGATTAATAACTGTAATACTTATAAGCATTAAAAATACAAGCACAATTAAAAATAATAATATTTGACTACTTTTATCCATATCTGAAAATTTAAATAATATTGAACCCATATTTTTCATAATGCCACCTCATAATTTATTAAACTCATAATATACATAGGAACTGTTTCAGTTCTTAAAATTAAATTACCTAAAGTAACTGGAACAAACCCATTTTTTTCTAATTTTTCTTCTTCAGAAATAGTAAGGCCCCCTTCAGGACCAACCACTATGATAATTCTATCACAGTTTGTCGAATTTTGTAACACATTTTTAATAGTTTTTTCATTTTCTTTTGTTGAGCATGTAAGTTTTAAATCATAATTCAATTTTGATACTTCATCTATAGACATAATACCTTTAATAATAGGCTTAATATTTCTATGAGATTGTTCTGCTGCTTCCTTTGTAATTGTGTTCCATCTCTCTATTTTCTTATTTTCTTTTCCATCAATTTTTATTTTACTTCTATCAGAGCTTACAAGTATAAAATCATATATACCAAGTTCTGTACACTTTTGTAAAATAAAATCAAGTTTCTTTTCATTTACTAAAGAAACTGCTATTGTTACCTTTACAGGAAGTTCATTATTTACATCAATAATATCTTTTACACTATAACTTACATCTTTTTTTGATATATCTTTTATTTCACACAAATAAACTTTTTCATCATATACAATTTCTATTCTGTCATTTATTTTCATCCTCATTACATTTATTATATGATGTTTATCTTTATCACTAATATTTAAATCTTTATCTACTGCAAAATATCTCTGCATATTTATCACCACTTTCATTATAAATTAGAAAAAAATAATATACAATGAATTTTACGAACATTTATGTTTCTTTACAAAATTTTACTAGTAAAAAATGTCATATTTTGGTATACTAATATTGTTAAGGAGAATGATATATGGATAATAATGATTTTATGGAATATAATCCTAGCCCATTTTCAAATGGATTTAGTATGCTTAGTAATTATGCTGAAGATCTAAGTAAAAAAGAATATGTTACTAATCCCGCTATTGCTAGAGAAGAAGAAATAAAAAAATTAATACTTGTATTACTTAGTCCTGAAAAGTCTGCTGTTTTAACAGGTAAACCAGGTATAGGTAAAACTGCTATTGTTGAAGGATTAAATTATTTAATTCAAAGAAAAGAAGTACCTAATGCACTTCTTAATTCAAAGATTTATAAAATAAATACTTCTTCTTTGCTTGGAACATACACTAGTGATGGTGTTGAAGATTCTAAACTTCAACTTTTAATTAATGAAATAATGGGTAAAAAAGATATAATTCTATTTATTGATGAAATACATACACTTGTTACTGCATCAAAAAATGGTGATGTTGACTTTCTAAACATGTTAAAACCTGGACTTGATAGAGGTGAAATAAAAATAATTGGTGCGACTACTACTCAAGAATTTGAAGAAAACTTACTTAAAGATAAAGCATTCTTAAGACGTTTTGAAAGAATAGAAGTTGCTGAACCAGATCAAGAAACAACTGTAAAGATTCTTATGGGTACAACAAAGAAAATTGAAAAATCAACTGGTGTTAGATGGCCATATACTAATTGGGTTTTAGAAAATGTATGTAAATTTATAGTTGATATGACAAGTGAATATAAAAGAGTTTATGAAAATAATTCAAGATACCCAGATGTTTCATTAGCACTTTTATCAAAATGCTTCACATATGCTAGATTCGAAAACTCAGATATAGTTACATTTAAACATATATATGCAGCAATAAAAAACTGTAATAGTGTATACCCTGATGTAGTACAAAAAGAATTAGTAAAATTTAAAGAAGAATTTAAAGAATTTTTAGAAAAAGAAAAGGTAGAACTTTAATTTAAGTTTTACCTTTTTAATATTCTATATTACTTTTTGATACTTCTATTGCTGGACGAACTGCATAGCCAACAGCATCCGAAACAGTGTTATAATTGACATAGCGACCATGACCATACGTAAACCAAGCATTCACAGAATTATCGGAAAGAGAATTTTCTAACCACCATGCCCATGCAACATTACTATTATTTGCAAATTTTGTGTTTTCTAGTAAATAAGTAAAGTTATCTAATTCTCCTACTTGCAATGTTGGTATATTACTTAATCCTGTTCCTTTTTTTACTTCTTGTATTGTTAGTAATCTTGCTGCATATCCTGCATAACTAAAATTACTTGGTAATGTCCCTCCTGCTGTTGTGTTCCCCCCTGTATTTGTTGTTATTGGTCTTACATTATTTGTTAATCTTACATTACTCCATTGACTTGTTGTTGGTAATTGTTCTATCGCAGTTCTTGGTCCGTGCCAATTTTCTCCTGAACTATCATATGCATAGTTTTTTGTATTACTTGGATTACCTGCGCTAACGTTATTATAGTATATTAATACTGCTGTTATATCGTCCATATCTGTTACATAATAAAATCTTTCTGTTTCTGGATTATATATTCCATCACCATTTACATCACAATCAAATGCGTCTCCCGAAGTTAATATTCCATTTGTTCCTAGATTACCATATGTGATTGTACTTGTTCCTTTTGAACCACTATTTGTGTATCCTGCACCGGAACAATAATATTGTGAATCTGTTTGTGTACATTCTTCTGTATGAAGTACTGTAGCTCTTTTACATATTGCCTTTTTTGTATCACCTTTACTAATGCTATTACCATCAAATTTTAAAGTATCATCAGTAAAAGTATTATTACAATATTTAATACTTCCTGATACTTTATCTTTATTTTTTATTTCTAGTGCTTTTGCGTTACCACTTGTTTGATCATCAAAGTTGAATAAATAACATCCATCAGTTTCTTTTGTAAATGCTGAATTTGTTAATTCACTTGCAGCTACTTGTGTTTTAATCGCATCTTTTACAAGTTTAATACTACTACTTGACGCACTCTCCTTTGATTTATTTATAATATCTAATACTTTTGGTACTGCTATTACAGTTATTATTCCTAGTATTACTATTACCGCTAATAATTCTATTAATGTAAATCCTTTTTTCTTCATATTACTCTCCTATTACTACTTATAATTTTACAATTATAATCATTTATTATCAAGTGATTTTCTTAAAATAACGTATAGTTTACAACAAAAAAGTCCTTTTTTAAAGGACTTTTAATTATCTTCTAAAGAATTTTTTAAATTTTGTTATGAAATCATTATTGTCATCTAAATTAGTTTTAGATAATTCATTAAATAATTCTCTTTGTTTTTTGTCAAGTTTAGTTGGTATAACAACTTTTATAACTATATACATGTCTCCAACTTTTGATGAATTAATGTATGGAACACCTTTTCCTTTAATTCTATGTTTATCTCCGTTTTGAGTTCCTTCTGGTATATTTAATACTATACTTTCCTTCATTAATGGAACATCTTTCTTACATCCTAAAGTTGCTTCAACTATATTTATAGGTAATTCCATATAAACATCATTACCATCTCTTTTAAATATTTGATGGTCTTCAATATGAAATTCAACATAAACGTCACCATTAGGTCCACCGTTAATTCCAGCTTCACCTTTTTCTTTTATACGAATTTGTTGGCCTTCATCAATACCTGCTGGGACAGTGACTGTAATTGTTTTTCTCTTTTTTACTTTACCTGTTCCTTTACAATCAGAACATACAGTATCAAATGATTTACCTCTTCCTGAACACTCAGGACATGTTGTTTTTGAAACAAATGATCCAAACATTGTTCTTTGTTCTTCTGTTACTGTACCAGAGCCATGACATCTTGAACATTTCTTTTCTCCATGTCCACCTTTACCATTACAGCTATCACAAGTTTCATATACATCAAGTGTAAAATCTTTTTTACATCCATAAACTGCTTCCATAAAAGATAATTTCATGTTAAATAATAAATCTTTACCTTTTTGCGCTCTATTAGAACTTTTTCTGCTTCCACCACCAAAGCCAAAACCTTGGCCAAATACACCTGATAATATATCAGATAAATCTATATCATCAAAACCAAATGATGAAGATGAGAAGCCTCCGTTAAATCCACCACCAAAGCCTCCGTAACCAGCATTACCATTTTGATCAAAAGCAGAATGACCATATTGATCATACATCTTTCTTTTATTTTCATCAGATAATACCTCATATGCTTCTTGTACTTCTTTAAATTTTTCAGCAGCATCTGGTGCTTTATTTAAATCAGGATGGTATTCTTTTGCTAAACGTCTAAAAGCACTTTTTATTTCTTTATCAGTTGCAGTTTTAGATACTCCTAAAACCTCATAATAATCTCTTTTTGCCAATTTACTTCACCTCTATTTTTCATTTGATAAAGTTCTAAATTCTTCTATTGCTTCATCAAACATTCTAATCGCACTTTCGTATACTTCTTTATCTTCCATATCTACTCCTGCAATTTTTAATGTATTTAAAGGATTTTCTCTGCATCCATTTTTAAGCATTTTTAAATAATTATCTAGTGCTCCCTCTACATTATTTAAAATACCTTCTGCTATTTTACATGCAGCACTTATTCCTGTCGCATATTTATATACATAGAAATCATAATAGAAATGAGGAACTTTTTCCCATTCATATCTAATTAAATCATCTACTACTACATTTTCACCAAAATATAATTTATTTAGTTCATAGTATTTATCACATAATTTATCAGATGTAATTACATCATCATTTTCTATTAAATCATATGCGTATTTTTCAAATTCAGAAAACATAACTTGACGATATATTGTACCTTTAAATAATTCAAGTAATTTATTAAGTACAATTAGTTTTTCTTCTTTATTTTTACTTGTTTTAAGTAAATATTTTGAAAGTAATATTTCATTTACAGTACTTGCTACTTCAGCCACAAATATTGGATAACTACCATACTGAATAGGCTGATTATTTACAGTATAGTAAGTATGCATAGAGTGTCCACCTTCATGTGCAAGTGTTGATACATCATTAAGTGATCCTTGATAATTTAAAAGAATATATGGATATGTATCATAACATCCACCAGAGTATGCTCCTCCTCTTTTATTTTTATTTGGATAAACATCTACCCATTTTTCATCAAAGATTTTCTTAAAGTTATTAATGTAATCATCGCCTAAAACACTAAGTGCATTTAAAACCATTTCTTTGGCTTCATCAAATGAATACTTTTTACCACCTTCATCTATCATAGGAGTATATATATCATATAAATGTAATTCATCTAAATTAAGAACTTCTTTTTTTAATTCATAATATTTTTGATATACATCTAAATTATTATGAATTGTATCTACTAAAGTATTATAAACACTTTCTTTCATATCATCTTTGTAAAGTGATGCCAAAAATGCTGAAGGATATCCTCTTAATTTTGCCATACTAACACTTTCATTAATAGAACCATTAAATAATGATGTAATTGTATTTTTAAATTGTTTATAATGATTATATAATGATTCAAAAGCATCTTTTCTAACACTTCTATTTTTAGACTCTATATAAACACTATAATTTGTATCAGTAAGTTCTACCATATTACCATTTTCATCTTTAATTTCACCAAAAGTCATATCAGAATCAACTAAATAACCATATGTTTCTTCATCATTACCAAATGCTTTTGATATATTTGATAATAATTTTTCTTCTTCATCAGACAACATATATTTTTTATATCTAAATGAATCTTTCAAATTATTTTCATGTTCTAAAAGTCTTGGTTCCTCTTTATAAAAATCTTCTATTAAAGAATAATCTTTTTTTAACATTTCAGTACTTGTAAAAAACATGTTCTTAGATGCATAATCATATAAATTAACAACCTTACTTCTAAGTTCTTGATTTTCTGTATTTGCTACATCTTCATCTTTTTTTAGATTTGAATAACTATATAATTTTTCAAGTAATCTTTCTATTTCTATTTCATCAACTATAGAATCATAAAATATTTTAGCGTTATCCATAGTATGATTTTCATACTTTTTTCTATATTCTGTAATTAAATTTTTTACTTTCTTGCAGTCACTTTCAAAATCATCATTTGTTTTATATACCTTAGTTAAATCCCATTTATATTTATCATCAATCATACTTCTATCTTTTATTATTTCAGTCATATGTTCTCCTTTTATTAAACAAATTTAGAAGCCCACTATTGGACTTCTAAACTTCTATTTATTATTTTTCTTCATAATCTGCATCTACTACTGAATCATCTTTTTTATCATTATCAGTGCTTTCAGATGTTGCACCTGCATTTGCTTGATTTGCTTTTGCAGCTTCTTCATAAACTTTAGAACCTAGAGCCATAGCTTTTTCATTTAATTTTTCTTTAGCATCTTTCATCTTATCTAAGTCATTAGAATCCATTGCTTCTTTAGCTACTTTAACAGCATCTTCTGCTTCACTCTTTTCTTTATTAGTAATCTTATCGCCTAAATCTTTAATAGCCTTTTCAGTTGCGAATACTAATTGTTCAAGTTCATTTTTAACATCTGCTTCTTCTTTTCTCTTAGCATCTTTTTCTTTATTTGCTTCTGCTTCTTTAACCATTTTATCTATTTCTTCATCAGAAAGTGATGTTGAAGCAGTAATTGTAATAGATTGTTCTTTATTAGTTCCAAGATCTTTAGCCTTAACATTAACTATACCATTAGCATCTATATCAAATGTAACTTCGATTTGAGGAATTCCTCTAGGTGCTGGTGGGATATTATTTAATTGGAAGTTACCAAGTGTCTTGTTATCACTTGCCATTGGTCTTTCACCTTGAAGAACATGTATATCAACTGCTGGTTGATTATCAGCTGCAGTACTAAATACTTGACTCTTACTTGTTGGAATTGTTGTATTTCTTGGAATTAATACAGTCATAACTCCACCCATTGTTTCAATACCAAGTGAAAGTGGTGTTACATCAAGAAGAACTATATCATTAACTTCACCTGTAAGTACTCCACCTTGGATAGCAGCACCCATAGCAACAACTTCATCTGGGTTAACTCCTTTAGATGGTTCTTTACCAAGTTCTTTCTTAATTAAATCAGTTACCATTGGTATTCTAGTAGATCCACCAACGAATATAACTTTATCAATATCATCTTTAGTAAGTTTAGCATCTTTTAATGCTTTTCTAACTGGTTCTAGAGTTGATTCTACAAGATCACGAATTAATTCTTCAAATTTAGCTCTTGTTAATGTTGTTTCTAAGTGAAGTGGTCCATTTTCTCCTTGTGATATAAATGGTAAGCTTATTTGAGTGCTTGATACTCCGCTTAAATCTTTCTTAGCTTTTTCAGCTGCATCTTTAATTCTTTGCATAGCCATTTTATCAGTACTTAAATCAATACCATTTTCTTTTTTGAATAAATCAACTAAGTAATCTGATACTCTATTATCAAAGTCATCTCCACCCAAATGGTTATTACCTGATGTTGATTTAACTTCGTAAACACCATCACCAAGTTCTAGAATAGATACATCGAATGTACCACCACCAAGGTCATAAACTAAGATAGTATGTAAATCATCTTGTTTATCTGAACCATATGCTAAGGCTGCTGCTGTAGGTTCATTAATAATTCTTTCAACTTCAAGACCTGCGATTTTACCAGCATCTTTAGTTGCTTGTCTTTGTGCATCATTAAAATATGCTGGGACAGTGATAACTGCTTTAGTTACTTTTTCTCCTAAATAACTTTCTGCATAATCTTTAATATATCCTAGAATCATTGCTGAAATTTCTTGCGGTGTATATTTTTTACCATTTGCTTCTACTTTTTCATCTGTACCCATTAATCTTTTAATTGAATAAATTGTATTTGGGTTTGTTACCATTTGTCTTTTAGCAGCATCACCAACGATTATTTCATCACCTTTAAATGCTACTACAGATGGTGTAGTTCTATTTCCTTCTGGATTTGCAATAACTGTTGCATTTCCACCTTCTAATACTGCACAACAACTATTTGTTGTACCTAAATCAATACCTATAATTTTACTCATATATATCCTCTCCTTTATTTACTAACCTTTACCATTGCTGGTCTTATAACTTTATCTTTATAAGTATACCCCTTTTGGAGTACTTCTATTACTATATTTTCCTTTGTTCCTTCTTTTTCCTCTTGCATTACTGCTTGATGAAAACTTGGATCAAATTCTTTATCTATAGCTTCTATTTCTTTAACTTCAAACTTTTCTAATATATTTTTTAAACTATTATATATCATTGTCATACCCTTTTGATAACTTTCAATATCAGTAGTTTTAGCATCTACATTAAGAGCTCTTTCAAAATTGTCTATAACTGGTAATAACTCAGTTATAAGTGATTCATTTGAATATTTTAGAAGTCTATTTGTTTCTTCATCTTTTCTTCTTAAAGTATTAACCATTTCTGCTGCAATTCTCATATTCTTATCTTTAAGAGTATTAACTTCATTTTGAAGTTCTTCTAGTTTTTTTTCTTTCTTATGTTCCTTTTTATGTTCTTTAGGTTCTTCTGCTTTCTTTTCTTCTTTTATTTCTTCATTTTTGTTTTCTTCCACAAAGAAACCTCCTTACTTTTCAATCTCTTCTTTTAAGTATTCAAGTAAACTTACAACTCTATCATATTCCATTCTTTTTGGTCCTAGAATCGCAAGTGTTCCTTCTCTACCATTTACATTATATTTTGTTTTTATTACTGTCAAATCATCATCTATGTTGTTTTCATTACCTATGTACACATTTATACCAGAGTCATCTTCTTTAATCTTAGAAACAATATTTTCATTATCAAACTTATTAACTAAATCTTTAATTTTTCTAGCATCAGATGAAAATTCATCAAGTTCAAGTAAATTATTTTTACCCCTCATAGTCATATCTGCACTATCTTTAAAATTATTAAATGCATTATAGAACGCATTATAAAGTATTTCATGATGTTTTACATATTGATTAATAATTGGTTTAATTTCAAATTCTAGTTTAGATGTAACTTCATCAATTGGAGTACCAACAATAAGTTTATTAATAAGTTCAACAGTTTTATTTACTTCCTCTAGATTAGAACCTGTTATATTAATTATTTTATTTTCAACATGTCCTTTATCTGTTACAAGGATAGCTGTTACATTATTTTCATCAATTGGAATTGCTTCAACTTTTTTAAGTTTACTTTCCAAAGCATTATCCTTTAATATAACTGCTGTATAATTAGTCATTTCAGATATTATCTCTAGGCTTTTTATTATTGCATCGCTTAATACTAATGAATTATTTTGAAATATTGTTTGAAGTTTTAATACATCTTCACCACTCATTTCTTTTGGCTTCATTAAATTATCAACGTAATATCTATAACCTTTCTCAGATGGAACTCTACCTGATGATACATGTGTTTTTTCTAAGTATCCTAAATCTTCTAAGTTAGCCATTTCATTTCTAACTGTCGCACTAGATACATTTAATGAATCACAAATAGATTTTGAACCAACTGGCTTTGGTACTTTTATATACTCTTCAACTATAATTTTTAATATAGCACTTTGTCTTTCTGTAAGCATATATTCACCTCTAATCCAAGTGTACAATCTAATTATAGCACTTATTTTAGCAATGTCAATAGATGAGTGCTAATTATTTTGAAATATTAAAAAAATATGAATTTTACATCATATTTTATTTTCTTAAACTATCAAAATGTTTTATTAATTTCTTTTCAGAATCTTTATCTATATTATAATGACTATATAAATAAGAATCTAAATTTTGAGTTTTTGAAAGTAATATTTCTGGTTTATCTACTTCTATATTCTTTTTTTCAAATGGATTATTAGTTATTGCGGTGCATTCTAAAATGTTCTCACTCTCACTATTTACTATTCCAACAATTGAGTAATCAGAATCATCAACTTTGCCCGTTATAACTTTAGCATCTACTTTTAAAACAGGGTTATTAAGAAGTGCACTTATTAAATTTGATATATATAAAGAATCTTTACCATCAAGATTAAGATTATTTATATAATTGTAAATATATAAAATTCTGTCATAAAAATTTAAATCATCAATATTATACTTTTCATTTATATCATTTGAAATACTAAGAATATGTCTTTTTAACATCTTTGCCTGACTTAATGTACTATTTTCAATTACATTTTCTAATTTTGTAAGTTTAGGTTGCCAAATAAGTCTTCTTGCTGGAATATCTATTTTGCCTTTAGAATTATCTAAATCAAGTGGTAAATGTTCCTTTTCATTCATATTCATTCTCTCTATATATAATGATATATTACATTTTCCATTATAATTTAATCTATTTAATACATCAATATAAACCGGAATTAACTCATCAGATGCATTTATATTTATACTTTTTACTTTATTTTCATTTAAATATTTAATAAATTGATAAGCATTTATGACACTCTGATGACTTCTTTTACTTGCGTCATATATTTCAAAGCTTAACATACCCATATTATTAAATTTTTTATTAATAGTAAAATCATAAAATTCATCACTTGTAATTTTAATTGTTTTACCATTTATCTCACATATATTTTTAGGTAATAATTCTTCTATATTTTTCATATAATGCACCTCTTTTTCACGGTTATATATTTTATAGAAATTTGATAAATTAGTCAATAAAAAAACATTTAGAAAATTCTAAATGTTTAATCTATCTTTATTTTATATTTTTCTTATTCTTTCATCATTTTCATTATTTTTATCTTCGTTTATATATTTATAATATTCTTCATCAGGAATAAAACATGTTTCAGGAATATCAATTTTCGAATAAACTCTACCAAATAATGAAATTGGTAATACTAAACCTTCGATGCTTGTTAAACCTTTTAAATATAAATCTCCAGTTATTGTTCTTGGTAATTTTAAGTCTTTGGCACTTGTTAAGCTATGTAAATATAAATCTCCATTTATTACGTTTGGCAATTTTAAGTCTTTAGCGCTTATCAATCCACTTAAATTTAAATCCACATTTATTGTATCTGGTAATTTTAAGTCTTTAGCATTTTTTAAACCACTCAAATTTAAATGTCCAGTTATTGTTTTTGGTAATTTTAAGCCTTTAGCACTCGTTAAACTCTTTAAACATAAATATCCATTCATTGTATCTGGCAATATTAAGCCTTCAGCACTTGTTAAGCTATCTAAATATAAACGTCCATTTATTGTGTTTGGTAACTTTAAACCTTCAGCGCTTATTAACTTTTCTAAATTCAAATACCCAATTATTGTGCTCGGCAATTTTAAGCCTTTAGCACTCGTTAAATTTTCTAAATATAAATTCCCTTTTATTATATCTGGTAATACTAAACCTTCAGAACTCGTTAAATTATCTAAAGATACCCCACCTATTACTATGTTTGGCAATTTTAAACCTTTTGCACTTTTTAAATCATTTAAATATAAATTCCCACAACAGATTTTTACCTTTTCTTTATTTTCTTTCCACTCTTTGTGAGATAACGCAACTTCGTCTTCTTTAACACTATAAACCCTCGCAATATCTTTTCTTTTATCTCTTTTAGAAATAATTTCTTCAATTCTAGGATCTTTTTCATATCCAAACCCTTCTATTTCTGAATCTACCTCATATAAAAATTTTAAATCATCTAATGATAATTCTAGATTATTTTTTGTCTTTTCTTCTATTAATGTTAAAAGTTTCATATCGTGAACTTTCTTTTTATATTTATCTTTGTTATGGAATTCTTCTAATTTCTTATCAAGTATTGGTTCCATATTTGATTCCAGATTTTGATTTTTACTAGTTCCTCTTACTTCAGCAATTTCATTTTTTCCATTCATTCTTATTGCTATTCTTGGATTTTTATATTCATCAGTTTCATCTTTCGTATAATATACATAAAAGTCCCCACCCTCAAGTTGAATTTTTGCGGTTTCTTTTCCTGCGGTACACCATCCTGTATTTTTACCTTGTAGTGATTCCCATAACGGCATATAATCAGACCCCATATCATATTTAACCCATATTCCTTCTGTTTCATCATTATTTATTATTTTTGAATCTTGATTTGTAAAATAGTAAGTATATAGTTTCTTAAAACTTTCACCTTTTGATAATATTTCTAGTTCTTCATCAGTTAGGTTATTTTCACCAATTTCGTCTTTTAATATATCATATACTTTTGATAAAGCTTCCATATTTAAATCAATAAATGGGAATGTTGTTTTATCTGTTCTTTTACCAAACTCTTGTTTTTCTTTATTAAATGCACTTAAACCTAACATTCCCTTAAACGCATAAACTTTAAACCATGTTGGATACATAGAGTCTTCACTTATAAAGTAATCAATCCATAAGTCAAGTGTAGACTTTTGATCTTTCCTAACTTGATCTAACATTCCTTGTTTCATTTCATCAGAAACATAAACATTTCCATAGCCTTCTTTTCTTGCTATTTCCTTTTGATGATTCACATATGATTCAGGTAGTTCTTTAATCAAATACTTATCATAGTAAAATTTTTTTAATAATTCTAAACTATGTTCATTCTTTTTAGAAAGTTCATGTGTATGTTCTAGTCTTGATAGATATTTTCTTATTTTTTCTTCTGGTGTATCACTGGAACTTGCTTTATACACAACCTCACTACTTGTATGCATTTCTCTATATAATTTATTTAAAAATTCTTCTCCATTTTTATATTTCATTTTTCTTCTCCACTAATCTACCTTAATAAATGGTTCAAGTAAATCATATCCAAAGAAATATACTAAAGATGCGATTAAAATAAGTGCAACTATTAAACCTACTTGAATTTTTAATATTCTATTATCTTTTTTATTCTCTTCTTTTTTTATTTCTTCCTCTGCAATTTGTTCTTCTTTTTCATGAACATCAAATAGTCTATTTACATCAATAACAGTTCCTTCAGTATTTTGATTTTGCAATTTATTATCATTTTGAGTACTATTATTATCAAAAATTGTACCCTTAATTTCTTCACTATTATTATCAGTTTCATCCAATGTTTCTATATTTTCATCTGATGCCTCTTCAAAATCAATCATTTCAAAATCATCATTCAATTTCTTTTCTTCATTCATCTTTTTATTCTCCTTTATACAAAATTTACTAATATATCGTTTAATACATAAAAATATTTTTTAGGTACATATATATTTATTTTATCATCAATTAATAATCCTTTATTAATTAATTCTTTTATAACTTCTATTTCATTTATATTTATATCATATTTTCTATTAAAATTATCTTTATTTATTCCCTTTGTAAGTCTTAAACCTAATATAAATTCATACTTTATTTTATCTTCTTTAGTAAGTAATTCATTTTGCCTTTCATAATTACCGCATATATATTTAGATAAATTTCTAGTATTTGTGTATCTTATATTACCTATATAACCAGCTGCTCCCAAACCAAATCCATAATATTCATTATTTTCCCAATATGTTAAATTATGCCTTGATTCATAAGGTTTAATAGAATAATTACTTACTTCATATCTATGATATTTATTCTCTAATTTTTTATCTATAAGATCATACATATCACTATCAAGATCATCAGATATATACTTTGTATTATCAATATAAAGTTTAGTATTTTTTTCTATTATTAATGAATAGCAAGATATATGCTTTATATCAAGTTTAAGTATTTTATCTATGTCTTCTTCTAAATCATCTAAACTTTCATTTTTTAGTGCATACATTAAATCTACATTTATATTATCAAAATACTTTTTAGCAAATTCTACCTTTTCATTTATTATATCAGAAGTATAATTTCTACCTAAATATTTTAAATATTTATCATTAAATGATTCTATTCCAATGCTTAACCTATTTACTTTATTTTCTTTTAATATTTCTAATTTTTCTTCTGTTATATCTTCTATATTTACTTCAAAAGTAAATTCATATTCTTTACTTAATTTAAATATTTTGATAATAGAAAATAACTTATTTAACTCTACTATACTTAAAGAGGAAGGTGTTCCACCACCAATATAAATTGTATCTAATATTTCGCCCTTATAATTATTAGAAATTTCTTTTTCTAATGCATCTAAATATTTTTTAACAAAATCTTTATTATATAAGAGTTTACAAAAATCACAATAACTACAAATATTATTACAAAAAGGTATATGTATATATGCACTTTTTACCATAACTATCTTCCTCTATTCAATAAAAATTATATCATAATAAAAGAAAAAAAACTACAAAAATATATTCTAATTATATTTTATAGTTTTTTTAATACTTTGATTTTTTGTTGATGATTTTCATGCATACCGCAAATTATATCTTTTCCTTCTAAATTGTTATTTTTTTCTTTGTTAATATGATCTATTTGTCCAACTAAAGTTATACCCATTAGTGTTTCTTTTACTTTTTTAAATAGTTCTATATCAATACTTTGAAGTTTATCTTTACTATTTATATACTTTTTTATTGAACTAGGTGACATATTAAAATGTTCTGCAGTTTTTATAATAGTTGCTTTATTATCTACTATATAATTTGCGACTACTCTTATTTTTTCTTCCATGTTTTTATCCATGTTAATCCTCCACACTTAATACTTCAAGGAATGCTTCAGGAGGAAGCTCTACACTTCCAATTGTCTTCATTTTCTTTTTTCCTTCTTTTTGTTTTTCTAGTAATTTTCTTTTTCTTGAAATATCTCCACCATAACATTTAGCAAGTACATTTTTTCTATTTGCTTTTATATCACATCTAGCAATAACTTTATTATTACAACATGCTTGAACAGGTACTTCAAATAATTGTCTTGGGATTATTTCTTTTAATTTTTGAGTAATTGCATTACCTCTTTTATATGCAAAATCTTTATGGGTAATAATAGAAAATGCATCTACTATATCACCATTAAGCATTATATCAACCTTAACCAAATCACTTTGTTTATTACCAATAAATTCATAATCAAATGATGCATAACCTTTTGTTGTACTTTTTAATTTATCAAAGAAATCATATACTATTTCAGAAAGTGGAAGTTCATAGTGTATATTTACTCTTGTATCAATATAATCCATATTTATAAAATTACCTCTTTTATTTTGACATAATTCCATAACGGGTCCTATAAATTCACTTGGTACAAAAATATTTGTTTTAATATATGGTTCTTCTATTTTACTAATTACCTGTCTATCAGGAAGTTTAGTTGGATTATCAACATAAACTATATCACCATTTGTAAGCGTTACTGTATAAATAACTGATGGACTTGTAAGTATTATTTCAATATTAAATTCTCTTTCTATTCTTTCTTTTATTATATCCATATGAAGAAGTCCTAAAAATCCACATCTAAAACCAAATCCTAAAGCTTTACTTGTTTCAGGTTCAAATGTAAGTGATGCATCATTTAGTTTTAATTTTTCAAGTGCATCCCTTAAATCATTATATTTATTTGTTTCTACTGGATAAATACCTGAATATACCATTGGTTTTATTTCTTTATAACCTGGTAATACTTCTTTAGCAGGATTATCATCAAGAGTTATTGTATCACCTATTTTTACATCACTTATTTTTTTAATAGATGCACAAACATATCCAACATCACCAGAAACAAGTTCTTTTACCTTTTCTTCTTTTGGAGTTGATACACCAAGTTCTGTTACTTCATGACTTGCTCCTGTACTCATAAATCTTATCTTGTCTCCTACTTTTAATTTACCATCCACTATTCTAGTTTGAATAACTACTCCTCTATATGAATCAAATACACTATCAAAAATAAGTCCTCTAAGATTTGAATTTATTTCACCATTTGGGCATGGAATTCTGTCTATTACAGCATCAAGTAATTTATCTATACCAAAACCTGTTTTTGCACTTGTCAAAATTATTTCATCATCACTAAATCCAAGTACTTCTCTTAATTCTTTTTTTACTTTATCAACATCAGCATTAGGTAAATCTATCTTATTTATAACTGGTATTATAGTTAAATCATTTTCTAAAGCTAAATATACATTTGCTAGTGTTTGTGCTTCTATTCCTTGTGCTGCATCAACTACTAAAATTGCTCCTTCACAGGCAGCTAAACTTCTAGATACTTCATATGTAAAATCTACGTGACCTGGTGTATCTATTAAATGAAGTGTATAACCTTTATAATTTAACTTAACTGCATTAAGTTTTATTGTTATTCCTCTTTCTCTTTCAAGATCCATATTGTCAAGCATTTGATCTTTTGATTCTCTTTTTGTAACTGCACCTGTTAATTCAAGCATTCTATCTGCTATTGTACTTTTTCCATGATCTATATGCGCAATTATTGAAAAATTTCTTATTTTATCTTGATTCATATTTCTTCACCTAGAAATAATTATACAATAAATAAAAGAAACTAACAAGGTTTCATTTACTTGTTAGTTTACAATACTATTTACTATAGAATTTTTTACCATTAATGTATGAATAAAAATTATTAACACCATTTTCTGTTACATTAATATATAAGTCATTATATGAATTAAATGTTACATTCTTATCTAATGTTACTACAACTTTTTTCTCTTTTATGTTATAAAGCTCAACCTTATCATCATATTTTAGTTGTATTATATCACTAGGTATTGATGATGATACAAATACTTTTTCTATAATATTTTCTTTTAACACTTTTCCATTTTCAGCAAGTATCGCATATTTGCCATCTTTAGATACTTCCCAAAAATGTATTTTCTTATCATTTGTAATAATAGATGTGATTGAATCATAATCATCGCTTACTTTTTCAAACTTTTTATTTATTATGTATTCTGTTTTACCATCCTCTGAAACTAACATATAATCAGAATAACCAGTTTTTACTTTTGCATAAGATGTTTTATTTACAGCATTTCCTGAAAAATCATAAAAATTATATCCATAACAAGTTGAATTATTATAACAAGGGATTTCTTTTTTTGAACTCATAATAATTAATGAATTGTCATAATTATTTTGTAGAGATATATCATTGTTAGAAAATAGTGAAACTAATGTATCATCTTTCTTGCTTAATTTACCATCTTTATAAAAACTATATGTTGACTTAGTATAATCATCTTTTTTTAGATAATTTTTAGTATCCTTGTAGAAAAATACAGTATCATCTACTATGTTACCATCTTTATCATATAATGTATACGTGCTATTTCTAGCAGCAAATCCATCATCTAATATATCAAGTCCATTACTTGCTTCAACACCATCAAGTATTAACTTATCGTTTTTATATACATTATATTTATTATTTTGTAAATAAACACTTAAAATATCACCTTTATGTGTATTAATATAATTTTCACCATCTAAAGTAATTATTCTTTTACCTTCCTTTAAATTATATATATATGTTTTATTATCAATTTCTATCTCACAAAATAAATCTTTACATCGTAAGTCATTATACGAAGTTTTTGAATTGCTATTTATTTCATCTAGCTTTTTTCCATTATAGTCAAATAATATAATTTCATTGCTTAACATTGCTTTATACATATTTGAATCATCTGATGATTCATCTAAATCAAACTTATAATCATCTGTTTTAAAAACTTCTTTTCCTTTTGAATTTAACACATAATTTACACCTTCATTTGATGCTTTATAAAGTGATTCAATTTGTGATATATGAGAATACTTACCATACTTTACAACAAATTTACCACTAGTATTTATAATTCCATATTGTCCATCATCATTTTTAACAACTGATGATCCATTATAAAAATCACATTCATTTGAAAAATCAAATTTTGTTATTTGTTTTCCTTCTGCATTAAACACAGCATATTTTCCATTATTATCAGAAATACAAAAAGCATTTTTATTTGATATAGTTTCATTGTTATTCTCATTTTGAATTATATTATTATTTTTCTTACTAAGGAATATAAGTGAAATTATAATGGCAACCAAAACTACAATAAAAATTAAAATTATATTTCTTAAACCTTTTTTATCTCCCATATTTTTACCTCCATCTTCTTTTTCATAATAACATATCAAAAAAGCGTGTTCAATAAAATAATCGTATTAATCGTAAAATAATGTAAATTATTCAATTAATTTTTCTACTACTTTAAACGTTTTTTCAAGACCACCAGATATTCCATTATTAATCATATCTGATAATGTATTACCTATATCTGTTACTTTATTATCATATTTTTTTGTATTATCAGTTAAATATTTCTTAATATCTACTTTTTTCCCTTCCTTTAAATCTTTTTCAAACTCTTTCATTTTTTCATTAGTAAGAGTTGTTTCTTCTTTTTTCTCATATTCATAATAACCAGAAACAGACGCTATATAAAAAGATATATATAACGTAAACAAAACAAATATAATTGTATTAAAGATTTTTTTAGGTTTTATTTTCATTTATCATCACCATTAATATATTTATTAAATATAAATGTTAATGCATCAATTGTATTTGTTACCTCTTCAATAGTATTTTCTTTCGCACCAAGTTCAATTAACATTATATTTTTATTTAAATCTTGGTTATAATACGCTTTTCTTTCATAAATACCTCTAGATAATCCTGGATAATATTTATCCATTAATGTATCTAATTCTGTCATATTTTTCTTATTTTCTAAATAGTTTTCATTTTTTGTACCTAATACAAATAAAACTCTTGCATAATTTTTATTATTTATTGTACATGTTGAAATATTTTTATCAACTGAATCTCTATGCATATCTATATAATATTTAATACTTTGATATTTATTTATTTTTTCTTTTAAAAATATTCTAGTAGTATTATAAAAATCATTATCACTTATTCCGGATACTCTATTAAATTCATTTATATTAGTATCTTCTACAATAGTATTTATATTACTTTTATTTAGACTTTCCGCAAGTAAATAAGATGCCATAAGAACATTTGGATTTACATTAGAATTTTCAAATCCACTATTAGAATATGTTTCAAGTTGATGTGTATTATACAAATATATAACAGGGTTTTCTTTATCTTTTAATGGATTTTCAACATACGATGTTATCTTTTCATATACAGATGCATTATAATCATCTTCTTTTGCTTCAGCATCTTTTGTATATTTATTTTTTGTTTCACTTTTTGATGATTTTATATTATTAGATAAAAGTGTCGTAGGATCTTTTAAATCAATATTTGATACCATTTTTAAACTTTCTTCTAATAATATTTTTTTATTATCCTTTTTATATGCAGCACTAAGTAAATAATCAACATATTTCTTATCTTTTATATCTATGTCTTTTTTTGATAAAAAATTAAATGTAAATGAATAAGACAGATATATTGCGAATATAAAAATTAATAATTTAAATATTCTTTTAGGAAAAATCTTCTTTTTTTTACTATGATTTTTTAATTTAGCCCTTTTCATAGAAATCACCCTATAAATAGAATAATCCCTGTATTTTAAATAAAGTGTCGATATATATTAAAATTTAAAAAGTTTACACTTTTAAGTGTGTAACCTTGTCATGAAGTGCATTATTTATTCCAGTTGATATTACATTTGCGAGCCTATCAATAACAAAATCTATTTCTTTTGGTGTAACTATCATATTATATCCAACTGGATTTATAGCCTCTATTAATAATGATTTAAAGTCTTCTTCTTTTAAAGTTCCAATTAAACCAAAAAGATTATTTTTTTCATCAATTTCAAGATTATTTTTATCTATATTAGTTCTTACTATTTTTAATTTTTCTTTTGGATTATCCATATTATTTTTCATATAACATATATAATTTTCTAAATATTTAAGTGTATCATTTACTATTGTTACAGTATCTACTACAGTTGGAACACCAACCGCAAATACTGGTATATTAAGTACATCCTTACTAATTTCTTTTCTAGTATTTCCAATTCCTGATCCAGGATTTATTCCAGCATCTGTTATTTGTATTGTTTTATTTACTCTATCAACATTGGATGCTTTTAGTGCATCGACAACAATTACAAAATCTGGTTTTATTTCTTTTATAAGTGCATATATAATATCACTAGTTTCTATTCCTGTTTGTCCCATAACACCCGGATTAAATGCAGATACTACTCTAAAACCATCTTCTACATTTATTCCAAGAGAAAACAAATGATTTGTGACTATTATATCATTAATAGAAAGTGGCCCTAGTGAGTCTGGAGTACTTTTTTCATTTCCAAGACCAATTATTATGCATGATGCACTAGATGGTATATTATGACTTTCTATCATTTTTTTTAGCTCACTCGTAAAAACTTTTTCAACATTTATAGAATTATTATAATCAGTCACATCATCAAACGATATTGTTATATATTTGCCACATTTTTTATTAAACTTATCTTGATTCTCTTTTGTTACATCTACTGTAAATACCTTTATTCCATTTTCTTTTTCTTCTTTTAACTTTTCAAGTTCTTCATTATTTACTTCATCAATAGCTAAATCTGTCCTCATATTCATAACATTTAAATCAATATTATGACTCACTTTTCATCACCTCTTTACTATTTTTACCAAAAATCACAATTATTATTGATTTTTTATTGTAAATTTGATAAAATTAAGTGAGTTAAAGGTCATGGAGGTGAAAAAATGGCAAATATTAAGAGTGCAAAAAAAAGAATTAAAGTTAATGAAACTAAAAGAGCTAATAATGTACCTGTAAAATCTGTTATGAAAACAACTATAAAGAAAGCTTTAGTTAATCCAAGTGAAGAAACATTAAAAGAAGCAAACAAAAAAATTGACAAGGCTTTAAATAGTGGAATTATTACTAAAAATAAAGCAGCTAGACAAAAATCTCGTATAGCTAAAAAATTAAATAACAATAATTAATATCTTTCATAGATATTTTTTTTATTTTCTGATATTATAATATTAGGTGATTACATGAAAAAGAAACTTATTACTATTATCTTTTTTCTAGTCTGTTTAAATATTGTAGATGCTAAATTTTTAAATTATAGAGTTCATGATTATGCAGAAAAAATTATTTTAAATAATGATTATAAAATTATAACTAATTTAAATGCACTTGAAACAAATGAATATAAACAAAAAAATTTCAGTTCATATGTTAGTGAAACAAATGACTTCTCCCCTAAATCAAAACAAGATTTATTAAATATATATTATACTGTCTTAAATAATGGTTGGGATAATTTTTCATTTTATTGTGATAAAAGCTATAGTACATGTATTAGTGATATGGAAGAACTTGCTAAAGACAAAACTAAGTTTTCTTATATTAACCAATTAGTACATCCTTTTAACACATTCGAGATAATTGAAACAAATTATAGTACAAATGGAAGAATAGATATCAAAATAAATAAAAAATATTCTAATGAAGACATAGAGAAAATAAAAAATAAAATGAATGAAATAACTTTAAAACTAAACATTAATTCTTATAATGATGTTAATGACAAAATTAAAGTATTTCATGATTATATAGCAGAAACTAATAAATATGATAAAAACAAAGAAGATGGTGGAAATTCTATATATCATTCTGATACTGCAATTGGAACTTTATTCGAAGGTGAAAGTATATGTAGTGGATATACTGATACACTCGCAATATTCTTAAATATGCTTTCTTTAGATAATACTAGAATTTCAACAAATGATCATATTTGGAATGTAGTTAATATAAATAATAAATGGTATCACATAGATTTAACTTGGGATGATCCAATTGTATCTACTGGTAAAGATGTAGTTATATATGATTATTTCTTAATAACAACTGATGAATTAAAAAACAAAAATGATGGTGAACATAATTTTAATGAAGAATTTTATAACTTTCTATATTAAAAACGACTATTTAAAAAAATAGTCGTTTATTTTATTTTCTACATCATTTATAGTATTATCAAAATTATTAAAATCAACACTAAACCAATTTAAATTTAATTTATTATTAAACCATGTATATTGTCTTTTGGCATAATGTCTACTATTTTTTTTGATTAAGTCAATTGCTTCTTCTTTTGATATTTTTTTATCAAAGTAAAGAAATAACTCCTTATATCCAATAACAGTTCTTAGACTTTTTGCATCTCTATTTTTATTATAAAAATACTTAGCTTCATCTTCCAATCCACTTTTAAGCATTATATCTACTCTTTTATTAATTCTATCATATAAAATGCTTCTATCGACCGTAAGACCAATAAAATAAACATTATCATATAAAAGATTATCACCAGCTTTATTTTCTACATTATTTTCTAAATTAATTAATTCACGAATAAGTCTTCTGTTATTATTTTTATCTACCATTGAATTTGGATTTATCTTATATATTTTATCTAATAATTCAGCATTGGTTAAATTATCATATTTATGACTATCTTCTTCTTTATTAAATCTATAATCATATAATAATGCTTTGATATAAAGTCCTGTTCCACCTACAATAATTACATTTTTATTTTCTTTTAATAAATTATTAAGTACCTTTCTAGCATCTATTTGATAATCATATACAGTATAATCTTCATCATATTCTTTTATATCAAATAAATGATGAGGAATACCTTCTTTTTCTTCTTCTGTTACTTTTGCAGACGCTATATCTATTTTTTTATATACTTGTACACTATCTGCATTAATTATTTCTGCATTATATTTTTTAGCAAGTTCTATACTTAATTTTGTTTTACCTACACCCGTTGGTCCCGCTATTACTATAATCATAATTTCACCTTTTTTCTAATGTCTTAAATGTTTTCCATTTTGGATCATCATTATTTATTTCATTTATTATTTCTTCAAGATTTAATTCTGAAACTTCATCTATTACTTTCTTTGCCAAATCTATGCTCATTACTTTTGTATCTCCATCTTTAAAGAAAACCTTATCTTTAATTGTATCTAAAATGGTAACATTATATTTATCTATTAGCTCTTTATTTGTTACATCATAATCATTATAAATATCTTTAGAAAAGAATTCCAAATACTTATTATAAAATAAATAATCTGTTACTAAATGTAATAAATATCCTTTATTTAAATCAGAATCCAATGTATTCTCATCCAAATACCTTTTTAAATTTGGTTTACTTGTTTTAATACCATAATGTGATACCTTTTTATCCTCATACAAATCTGGTTTAATTGCACCCAAAAGAAATTCATTATGATTTTTAATATTACCATGTTTTCTAATATATTCTTCAGCGACTGCTAAATGAACTACAAATCCCGCCATAATTTCTCCTTAATTTTTTCAACAATATATTTATTTCATATTTCAGTAATGAATTTATGAATAATTTTTAATAATACTATCTAGTTCTCTTTTATATCTATAAACATGTTCAACATTTTGTGCTGGTTCTGTTTTTATTGTTTCGCCATCTTGATATATAACATTATTTTTAGGAAATAATTCTATATATTCATCTATATAATTTTTTCCAATTGAGTTCGCAATGCGTCTCATTGCTGTTTCAGTTACCTGATGTAAGCACAAATTTTTTTCTTTTCTACTATCTGTATTTATATAATTATAATATATTTCTTCATAATTAACAGGCTCTAAAACATTAATTTTTACCTCATTATCTGTAGGAAAATAGTTATCTAACTCTTCTATTTTTCCATCTATTTTTATAGCGACAGGTATTATACTTGGTTTGAATTCATCACCAATTGAAGAAAATAATATTCTTGCAGCTCCTGTTCTACCTTTATAAATATTCCCATCATCTTCAATATAGGCACCTTCAGGAAAAATACTAAGAATATGACCATCCTTTAGTAACTTTGCCGAATATTCTAAACACATCTGTGAGTATACTATTCCACCATGTGCTTCTATTGGAAAACCATTTAAATATTTATTTACAACATTTTTTCTTAAGGTATCATTCTTATACATCAACCTTGAACTTATCAACTAATAATATCTTTATCTATAACACATGGAACATAAAATATATCCATTAAACAACTATGATTAGACACAAGAATTGCAGATTTATTTTCTTTAATATTCTCTAATCCATTTACACTTATGTTTAATTTTTCTCTTAACTCTCTTAATTCATCAAGTTTACTTATCGTTACTTATCTCTTCAAATACAAGTTCACTCATTATTTTATGTCCATCAAAATTATAATGTAATCCATCATCAAATAAAGGAATATTATTTATAAATATGCTTTCAATATTATTTTTTTGAAAATAATCTATTATTTCTTTCCTCTTATTTTCACTGTTTTCATCAAAAATTATACTTGCATTTACTTTATAATCAAAATTAGCTGGCAAAATATAAATAATATCTGGAAATTTACTATTAAAATACTTTTTTCTATCATCTATATCCTCATACATATCAGAAATAGTTTTTTTATACCATAATAAATCCTCTATTACTTTTTCTGAACTTTTATTATATTTCATTTGTAAATCATTTGTTCCAAGAGAAATTATTAATGTATCAACAGGAGCATTGGTCCTAAAAGTTGATATAAAAGATTCCTTGCCATTCTTATATGTTTTTAAAGTTTCTTCATTTCCTGCAAGCCTACCAGGTAACCCTTCTTGTAAAATTTTATATTCACTTCCAAGTTTTCTTTGAAGAATATTAGGCCACTGTTTTTCATCTTCTATTCTTTTACCTAATATAAAATTATCTCCCCAAGTATTTGAATCACCATATATTAATATTTTTTTCATAATTTTTTTCTCCTTAAACCGCTCTTTTAAATAATTTATCTAATTCATATTTTGGATAATGTATTATTGTTGGTCTACCATGTGCGCAATTAAATGGATTCTCGCACTTTTTTAACCTTTCAATTAAAGTCTTCATTTCTTCCATAGAGATTGGATCACCTGCTTTAATAGATGCTTTACATGCCATCATTGCAGAAATACTATCATTAAATCTTTCTAAATCAAAATTCTTGTTCATAGTTATTATCTTTTCTAGGCAGTTTCTAATAAATACTTCTTCTAAACCTTCTTTAAACCAAGTAGGATGTGCTTTAACAATAAATGAATTCATACCAAATTCTTCAATATCAATACCTAGACTTTTTATAAAATCCATATGTTCTTTTATTATTAAAAATTCTTCCTTTGGATATTCTAAATTTATTGGAAATAACATACTTATTGTATCTTTAGTAGGATTTGCCATTGCCTTTTTATATTTTTCATAATTTATTCTTTCTGCCGCAGCATGTTGATCCATTAAATACATTCCTTTTTCACTATGACATACAATATATACACCAAGTACTTGTCCAACAGGTTCCATAAGTGGAAATTCTCTTTTTTGTTCTTCTTTTGTTTCTGTTGGTTGATAATTATAATCATTTTCTTCTTCTTTTATAATATTGTCATTAGATGAAAAATCAAGTACATATTCCTTTACTTCTTTTTTTTCTTCCTCATTAACATTAATAGTTTCTACTATATTATCAACTTTTACACTAGAATTATCTACTGTAGGCGCTAAAAAATGAGAATTTAATGCTTCTTTAATTTTTTCAAAAACCAAATTTTTCAAATCATCAAAATTACTAAATTTAATATCCATTTTTGATGGATGAACATTAACATCTGTTAATGATGGATCAACATCAATATTTAAAACTACAACTGGATACCTATTATCAAATTTATATTTATGATATGCATCATTTATTACTTTATTAAGTTCTGAATTTCTAACTACTCTTCCATTTACAATAGTTATTATATGATTTCTATTAGACTTAGTAACTTCAGGAAGTGATACATAACCATATACTTCATAATCATTTGTTTCACCTTTAACTAGAAGCATTTTTTTAGAAGTTTTAACTCCATATATATCATTTATTGTTTTAAGTAAATTACCACTTCCACTAGTTTTAAGTACAACATTTCCATCATTAATAAGTGTAAATCTGATATTTGTATGAGATAAGGCTTCTCTACTTACAACCTGCGTAACATTAGCAAGTTCTGTATATAAACTATTTAAATACTTAAGTCTAGCAGGTGTATTATAAAATAAATCTTTTACTTCTATAATTGTACCTCTTCTCATTTCACCATTTTCTTTTTTTACTAAATTTCCTGCTTCAAGTGTATAAATAACACTATCTACCCCATCACAAGAAGATATAACAACATTTGACACACTTGCGATTGATGGAAGTGCTTCACCCCTAAATCCTAACGTATTTATATTAAATAAATCATCTTCATCTTTAATCTTACTAGTTGCATGTGAACCAAAACAAAGAAGTGCATCATCCTTGTCCATTCCAATACCATTATCAGTTACTTTTATTGATTTTACACCTGATGATTTCAATTCTATTTTAATTTCCGTACTTTTAGCATCAATACTATTTTCTACAAGTTCTTTAACAACTGATGCACATTTTTCTACTACTTCACCAGCTGCTATTTTATTTGCGAGTGATTCACTCATTACTCTTATTTTTCCCATATACTACCTACTTCCAATAAACTGTAATATAATAAAAAAGATTATTAATCTTTTTTCATAACTAATTTCATATTATCTGAATTTAATAATTTATTATACTTTTCTAATTCTAAATTAACTGTAGATTCGTCCAAATCAAATTTTTCATGAGTTGAAGGCAAATCTTCTTTAAATTCATCATTATTTAATTTTTCCATAAAATTATTCATAAACTTTTCACTAGAAGATTTATTATTTTCATTTAGCTTACCTAGAAATTCTCCTGTTATCGAATCTATCACGATTAACGGTGTATAAACTTCATCAATTGAATCAGTATTAATTTCACAAATTTTTGATCCACCTATACTTACTAATGTATTAAAAAATCTATCAACATTTTGTTTTCTCTCTATTAAAAAGTCAATCACAACTTTATTATCTCTTCTATATACCTCATCTAATGATGCATTCATTATGTATAGTTGATCAACCTCTTTAAAATCATCTCTAAGCATTTTCATTCTTTTTTGAAATTCTTTTTCTGACATTTGTCCGTTATCATATAATTCTTGGTAAAAGAAATAACTATCAATAAGTCCATTCTCCATAATAATTATATCTGGATTTTGTTTTTTTGCGTCATCTAAATCTTTTTTTATTGCTTCTATCATATGATCATTAAATTTTAATGATGGCATATTTCTTACATTTTTATATGTCAAATCAGTAACAGGATCATCTAATACTTTAACAGTTATTCCTTGTTCACTAAAAAATTCTTTTATTTTTTCAATACATAAAGTCTTTCCTGTTTTAGGTAATCCGCATAATTCTATTACATAAGGTTCTACTTTTTCACTTGATATTATATCCTTAATTTTATTTCTTTTAATTAGTGATTTTTTAATTTTTTCTAGTCTTCTAATAATTAATTTTCTTTCCATATCATCTGAATCAAAATCATATTTTACCATATTCCCACCTCTAAAATATCTATCTATAAATATTATATTAATAAAAACAATATATGTATAAATTAATTATAACAAAAAAGAAAAAGAATTCAATGATTTTTATTATTCTTTTTCTCATAACTCAAATAAAATTAGTTATTATTTGTATATCGTTTTACTTGCTCTAATTCACTTTCTAAATTACTTCTATAATTTAATTTAACTATTTCCTCTTCTAAAACACCAAGTTTTTTCAAATATTCTTTTAATATTTCTAGTTCAAGACTTGGATTTAGTTTTATACTACTATAATTTTCTACAACACTATTTATATATTCATTTCCTATATTTGATAATTTTGTTTGATATTCTTTTTTTAATTCTTCATTCATATTTGGATCTATTTTATCGGTAACCTTCTTTATTTCAATAAAAAATTCATTTGAAACAATTTTATTATCTTTTTTAGACATACCATTTTCTTTTTTAGAAAGTTCAAGTGGCTCAGAATTATTATCTTCATATTTATTTTTCAATTGTTTTTCTAGGTATAAAATATCATACAATGTTAATGATTTAATACTTTTATCTTTTAATAAATTATATAATGGTATTAACTCATTTGCTACTCTCTCATTATTTTTTATATCATACATATTATACCTTGAATAAACCCTTAGTCTTTCACTTGTATCAAATACAAGACATTTTCTCCATCCCGAATATTTTACAATGGAAAAACGTGGTTCAATCGTTGATAGTATTTTATAATCTTTAGCATAATATCCATCTGTTATAATTGTTGCATATAAATCTTCTACTTTATATTTTCTCATAAAACCTCCTGTGCAATATATAATAACATAAAACTATATATATTGCTATATGCTATTTTGAATCTTCTTCTTTTAAATATTCTCTTAATGACTGAACAACTTCTTCTGGAAGTACTTTCTTTAATTCTTCATCACTAGCATTTTTTATACCTGTTAAATTTTTAAATTTTTTAATTAATGCTTTTCTTCTTTTTTCACCTATTCCAGGAATATTATCTAATACTGATGAAAGTGATCCTTTACTTCTTATTTCTTTATGATAACTAATCGCGAATCTATGAACCTCTTCACTTATTTTTTCTAGGAAATGAAATAAATTACTATCTTTTTCTATTTCAATTTCTTTTTCATCTGAAACAAGCGCACATATTCTATGTTTATCATTCTTTTGCATACCATAAACAGGTATATCTAAACACAAATTATCAAGTATTTCCTTACATGCATTTATTTGAATAAGTCCACCATCAACTAATATTAAATCTGGTTTAATTAAATTATCATTAATAACTCTTGAGTATCTTCTTTCTATTACTTCTTGCATTAAATGATAATCATCTTTTGCATCACCCTTTATTTTATATTTTCTATAATCTTTTTTACTAGCTCTTCCATCTACAAATACAACCATACCACTTACAGTATAAGTACCAAATAAATGAGAGTTATCAAATGATTCAATTCTATGAATTGTAAAGCCTAATTTTTTACTTAATTCTTCATTTGCTTTTACACTTCTATCTAAATCATTTTTAATTAAATCAAATTTTTCCATTATCTTAATTTTAGCATTTTCTTCTGCCATATCTATTAAATGTTTTTTTACTCCCTTACTTGGAGATAATACTTTTACACCCAGTGCATCTGATAAAAGATCTAAGTCTAAAAAATCGGGTACAAGAATTTCTTTAGGTAAATCATTATTTTCATAAAACGATAATATAAAGTTATTTAAACATTCTTCTTTTTCTTCATTTTGTTCATAAATATAACTATTTCTTTCAACTAATTGTCCACTTCTAGAATGAAATACCTGCATAGATATATAACCTTTATATTCATAAGCATTAAATATATCTCTATTTACATTATCAGTTAAATCTATTTTTTGTTTTTCAAGTACTTTATCTATATAATCTAATAATTCTTTTATTTCTCCTGCCTTTTCAAAATTTAATTTTTCTGATGCGTCATACATATCTTTTTTTAACTTAATTACTATATCATTATAATTACCATTTAAAAAGGAAGTTATTTCTTTTACCATTTCTTCGCATTTTTCTTTATCTACATTTTTAGTACAATATCCAAGACACTCACCTATATGATAATATAAACATGGTTTATCAGGAAATGTTTTACATTTCCTAAGAGGATATATTCTATTTAACATGTTTACAATACTTCTTGCAGCATATGAACTAGGATATGGTCCAAATAATTTAACATCTTTTTTTACTCTTTTATGCCTTGGTCTTACAATATCAAGTTTTGGATACGGAATAGTTGTAAGCGCTATATATGGATATGATTTATCATCTCTAAAAATAATATTATATTTAGGATCATATTTCTTTATTAAGTTAATTTCTAAAAGAAATGCCTCTTTTTCTGACTCTGTAACTATATACTCAAATGTTGATATATTTGAAACAAGTGCTTTTGTTTTACCTGTTTTTTCTCCTCTAAAATAACTACTTACTCTATTTTTAAGTATTTTTGCTTTACCTACATAAATAACCTTACCTGTATTATCTTTCATAAGATAACAACCTGGTTTTCTAGGTAATAATGCAAGTTTACTTTGTATATGTTTTTTTGTATTTTCATCCATATTAATCATTCCTTCTAAATTATTTTACCATATTTTTATAAATTATAGTATAATTGTTTTAGGTGAAAAGAATGTATATTATAGATAAGAATGCTGAAAATGAAATAATTATTAAAAAATCAAGATTTATTACAAAACTATATTATATTGAAGACGTAAATAAAGTTAATGATATTATTAATGAACTTAAAAAAGAATACAAAAAATGTACTCATATTTGTTACTCGTATATTATAGGACCAAATGCTAAAGCAGTTGATGATGGTGAACCATCTGGTACAGCTGGTAAACCCATTTTAAATGTGCTTCAAAAAAAGAATATGACTAATGTTTTATGTGTTGTTATTAGATATTTTGGTGGAATTAAATTAGGTGCTGGTGGACTTGTTAGAGCATATACTAAAAGTGCATCAGAAGTAATAAAATTAGTTAATTTAATGGAAAAATAAAAATTAGGAAAAACTCCTAATTTTTTTATTTTATAACTAATTTAAAGGAAAACCATATTGTCTCAAAGAATATTCATGATTAGAAACTTTCTCTCCATTACATTGTTCTATAAAACCTTCAACATCATACTTTCTATGTTTACCCTTTTTCTGTTTTTTATACATTTTATATAAACAGTATGACATTCTAAAGTTAGATTTTTCGTCGTTATCTTCATAATTTTTGACATATTCATCATAACTGGCTCCAACATAGAATTTATCACTTTCAATTGGTACATTATTATTAAGCACTTTTATAAAAGAATCATAAGTTTTTTGCATTTCTTCTGAATCATTTTGGCCTAATTCTGCTAATTCTCTCATTTTTATCACTAAACTTAGAAGTGTATAATCTCTTGCTGCAGTAAAGCCTCTCATAAAACCAATACCAGTATGTAAATCCAATTTAAAATCCTCTGCTATTTGATTAACTATAGTTGGAAGATTGTCATAATCAACTGAATCACTATTAAATGATTCATTTATTGCTGAATAAATAATTTCTTTCAAAAAATTTGTTCTTTTCATTTTAAAATTCCTCCCCCTTTTTCAAAAGATGGACATTATATTAGCATTAAAGTACTTTTTTGTCAAATTTTTAAAATATTATTTATAACAATTAGTATTATTCTTTAAGTTATCAGCAAAATTTGATATTCTTTTACTCATTACTTCTGTATCTTTTATTCCAAGTAAATACATAAGTTCCCAAGCATCATGATACGCTATTTTAACATTTGCAGATAAATTTTTACTTTTTTGATAATTTTTTATAGTATCTATTTCAGTTTTATAATAGCTATTCATATATTCTAAATCATATACTAAATCAGAATCTATATATGGTTTTAATTCGTTTTTAAATGAAGTAGTACATTCATTCATTTTAGTGTCATCTTGTCTAAAGAATGAAAGATCAGTACCTACATTATAACTACTATGATATCTATTTATCATTTCTACCATTGATTCTTTTACATCTACTGTTGATCTATTTTCATCATCTTCTGCCGAAAATGTATATGATCCTGTATATATTAAAGCATTATCAGTTGTTATATATTTCTTCATAGTAACATAATACATAATTGTTACATTATCACTATTTTTAAGTACTTCTTCAAGCATATTTTTTTCGTTATTATCTTCATCATAATATGTTAATTTTGATAAAATATTAGGTATATCAAATTCTACTTCTAAACCTAATTTATTAGCGTATTTATATGCTGCTTTTGCAAAATTAATATATGCGATTCTTCTTTTACAGTTTTTAGCGTCTTCACTTTGTCCGCCAATCCATTTTCCATAACCAAAATCTTCGTTTCCATTACCATAAAATTCTATATCATAATGCATACCTTCTACTCTAGCATTAATTCCCTCTTTACTCATTTTGTCATTAAATGATTTTATTTCATCATAATATGTATTAATTGTTCTTTCATATCCATCTTCTTTAATTGAAGTAGGATCACCTATTAAGTTATATATTTTTATATCTTTACTATTTGCATAAACAACAAAATCTTTAAAAGTATCTAATAAATGACCTGATTCAATAGGAATATATATTTTATTAATTCCATTTTCACTAAATAAATCTATTACTTTTTCTCTTAATTCTTTATTTGTAACATATTTAAGTTCATTTTCATCATTTATATTTACCCAAAACCAAGTAGATCCCTCATTTATCATATTTGTATTACATTTATCTTTTGCAACTCCATTTACTTTTTTAATTTTCTTATCATTAAACTCTTTTTTTATACATAAATTTAATGAATCAGAATAAAATGCAAGTTTTATTTTACCATCACTATTTATAACTAAATTACCACTATCAGGACTAGTTCCCTTATATTTTAATTCTTCGTTATTTTTTAGTTTTCCATTTTCAAATTCAAAATTATAATTACCTGTCATATTATTTTGAAAATAATAATATTTAGCTGAATCACTAATTCCATATGCTGAATCTATAAATGCTTCTTCTTTTGATTTATTTATAACATCTAATACCTTAGGGACAGCAATTACCATAATTACAGATAAAATAATTATAACCGCAAGTAATTCAATTAATGTAAATCCTTTTTCTCTTTTCATACTTTTCTTCCTTTTCCTTAAAAAAAACCTAAAATTAATTTTTAAGTTCTTCTAATTTTACACTTACAAGTTTTGATACACCAGATTCTTGCATAGTAATACCATAAAGTACATCAGCATATTCCATTGTTTTCTTTTTATGTGTAATTATTATAAACTGAGTATCACCCTTGAATTCTTTTAAATATTTACCAAAATTATCTACATTTACTTCATCAAGTGCTGCCTCAACTTCATCAAGTATACAAAATGGTACTGGTCTTACTTTCAATATTGAAAATAATAATGCAATTGCGGTTAAAGTTTTTTCACCACCTGATAAAAGTGATATATGTTGTAATTTCTTTCCTGGTGGAAGTGCAATTATATCAATACCTGTTTCAAGAATATTAGATGGATCTGTAAGTTTAAGTTCTGCCTTACCACCATTAAATAATTTTCTAAAAGTTTCATTAAATGCTTCTTTAATCTTATTAAATGTTGATGAAAATTTATCTTTCATTATGTCATCCATTTCAGTAATAATTTCTAAAAGAACATTTTCAGCATTTGTTAAGTCTTCTTTTTGTTTATTTAAAAACTCATATCTTTCTTTTACTCTATCATACTCTTCTATCGCACCAACATTAACATCTCCTAGAGATTTTATTTCTCTTTTTAGAGTACTAACTATGCTTCTTGCTTCATCAGAATCAATTTCAAGGATATATTTTTCTTTTGCTTTTTCATAAGAAATAGAATAATCATTTGTAAGTATATTAAGTAAATTATCTATTTTAACATCTAATCTGTTAACTTTAATTTCATGACTCTTTAATTCTTCTTGAGCCTTATTATATTCTTGATTATTATTTTTAAGTGATGACTCATTATTTATTAAATCTTCATTTTCTAGTTCAATTTTTTTATGAATTTGATTAATTTCAATATTTAGTTCATCTCTTTTTTCTATTTCTTTATAATATTCATTTAATATTTTTTCTTCTTCATTAGTAATAACATTATTTACTATATTTTGATTATTAGATAATTCTGTCATTAAAGTACTTTTTTCATTTGTTAAATCATCTAATACATTATATTTATTCTTAAGTATTTCACTATTTGAATTTACACTAATAATTATAGAATTTTTTTCAAGTTCTAAATTAGTATAATTATCATCTACTTCATTAATTTTGTTTTCTATTTCTTTTATTTCAGAATCTAAAACATCAATGTCTTTTATTACATTTTCTAGTTCATATCTTTCACTTAGTATGCTACTCTTTTTAAGTGATCCACCTGTTATTGAACCACCAATATTTACAACTTCACCAGTCATTGTTACTACCTTATATCTATTTTTTAATTTTTTTGATATAAGATTTGCATTATCTATATTATCAACAACAACGATTGTTCCAAGAAGACTTAAAACAATATTTCTATACTTAGTATCATATCTTACTAAATTAGATGCTATATCAACAAAACCATTCATAGATTTTATAGTTTCATAGCTTTCACTATCAATACTTCTTGGTTTTATTATGCTTATTGGAAGGAAAGTTGCTCTTCCAAGATTATTATTTTTTAAATATCTAACTGCTTCTTTAGCATCTTCTTCATTATCACAAACAATATGTGATACACTGCTCATCAAAGATACTTCAAGTGCTTCAGAATATTTTTCTTCAAATTCAAGTAATTTACCAAGTACACCATGTATACCTGTTAGTTTAGGATTATTAAGTACATTTTTTACGCTATATGGAAGCGATGAATTATTTTCTAAAGAATTCATTAATACTTCTCTTCTGTGTTTTTGCGCTGTTATCTCTCTTAATTTTTGATTTAATTTACTATTTAAATTTTCTTTATTTTTTTCTATTTCACTAAGTTTTATTTCAGTATTATTTAATTTTTCGCCTATTATTTTATTATTTGACTTTTCTGATTCTATTTCTTTATTTAATGCTGATATTTGAGATTCAATTTTTAATATTTTTTCTTTTAAAGATATTATATTATCATGAAGCTTTACATCTTCTGAATTATATTTACTTCTTTCAGAAATCATTGCCTTTTCACCAGACAATTTTTCAGCATTAGCACTTACCTTTACAAGTTCTTGTTGTTTTAAATAAAGTTCACTATTAAGTTTACTTATATTATTTTTTATTGTTTCAATCTTTGCTTGTTCACTAGAATTTTCAGATAACATTTTAGTGATTGAAAGTGTAAGTTCACTTACCTTTTCCTTGCTATATTTATATTCATAATTATATTTTTCTATATCATTTACAGTAAGAGCAATTTCTACATTTTCTAACTTTTCTTTTTTTTCTAAATATATCTTAGCATCTTCACTTTGTTTTTTAAGTGGTTCCATATTTGTATTTAATTCAGATATAATATCATCTACTCTTGCCATATTATCATGTGTTTTAGATAATTTTCTAAGAGCTTCATCTTTTCTTTTTTTATACTTAAGAACTCCAGATGCTTCTTCAAAAATAACTCTTCTATCTTCTGCTTTTCCACTTAATATATTCGCAACATCACCTTGTGATATTATGTTAAATGATTCTTTTGATGCACCTGTATCCATAAATAATTCTAATATATCTTTAAGTCTTGTTTTTGTATTATTTATAAAATACTCATTTTCGCCTGTTTTATATATAGTTCTTTTTATTTGTACTTCATCATATTCAATATTTAAATACTTATCACTATTATCAAATACTAAAGTAACGGATGCAAATGATGCGGCCCTTCTACTTTTACTACCAGTAAATATTACATCACTCATTGATCCTTCACCACGAAGTTGTTTTACAGATTGTTCTCCTAAAACCCATCTTACTGCATCAACCACATTACTTTTACCAGAACCATTAGGTCCAACAATACCAGATATACCATTTGTAAGTTCTATATCTATTGTATCCGCAAATGATTTAAAACCACTTGCTTTTATCTCTTTTAAGTACATACTATCAACATCCTAATCTATTTTAATACTTATTAATTATACAATAAAGATAAAAATAAAGCAATGATTATGTTTTAAAAGGCCTTATATAATAAGGAAAAGATGTAAATAACTCATGGTACTAAGAAAAATAAAAAAAGCATATATTTAATTAGGAAGTGATGTAATGTTTTTAAGTATTTTAGCAGCTGCTTTAAAAGGTATGTTTTGTTTTACAGGAAGTTATTCAAATAATATATTTCCAGATCCATTATCTAGTGAAGAAGAAGAATATTATATTAAAAAATATTTGGATAATAATGATAAAGATGCAAGAAACACTTTAATAGAACATAATTTAAGGTTAGTTGCGCATGTTGTAAAAAAATATGAACAAACTAGAAAAGATACAGATGATTTAATAAGTATTGGTATAATTGGCTTAATTAAAGGAATTGATACATATTCACATAAACATGGCACTAAACTTGCGACTTATTGTGCAAGATGTATTGATAACGAAATACTTATGTATTTTAGAAATGATAAAAAAAATAGTAAAAATATAAGTATTGATGAAAAAGTTGGTTTTGATAAAGATGGTAATGAAATAACATTTATGGAAATATTAAAAACACCTAAACCAGATTTTGCAGAAGACTTACATATTCAAAATAATATTAAATTATTATCTAAATATATAAATATATTATCTGATAGAGAAAAAAGTATAATATATAAAAGATATGGACTAAATAATACTGAAGAATTAACACAAAAAGAAATTGCTAAAGAACTTGGTATATCAAGAAGTTATGTTTCAAGAATTGAAAAAAGAGCCTTAACAAAGCTCCTTAGAGAATTCATAAAAAATAACCAATACACTAAATAGTATTGGTCTTTTTTAATTTGCTTTTTTTAATTCTAATTTTTTAGATGCTTCCATTTTTTCTTTTTCAGCATTAGCTAATTCTCTTTTGTATCCAGCATACGTTTTATATTCTCTAGCAGTTAAACCTCTTGATAATTTTGTAGCTCTTAAATACTGTACTGCATCTCTTAAAGAATCTATATTATTCATTATAACCTCTCCTTTTGGCAACGATTAAGATAATATCATATCAAACAATAATTGTCAATTTATTCGACATATTTAGACAAAAAAAGTTATCTAAAATATAGTATTCTATATAAATAAAAAAAATTACACTATTGTGCAATTTTTTCAACGTCTAATTTAACATCTATTCCATTTAAGTTAAAGTTTTCACTTAAATCTTCTTTTTTAACTATATCAACAGATAAAGTTTCCTTCTTTATGTAGTCAGCAAATTCACTTATTATAGAGTCAATATCACCATAATAATATAATGTAATTCTATCTGCTACATCAAAATCTTTAACTTTTCTTAAATTTTGTACTTTTGATACAAGTTCACGAACAATACCTTCATTTATTAAATCTTCTGTTAAAGTAGTATTTAATATTATAAAGTTATTATTTTCTTTAGCAGCATCAAATCCTTCTTTTGATTCGATTCTTATATCAACCATTTCTTTTGTTATTTCAAGGTTTTCGCCATTAAATGCAGCAATAATAGTATTTCCATTTTGAAGTTTATTTACATCTTCATCAGTTAAAGTACTAAGCATTTTAGCATAATTATTTATTTCTTTACCAAACATTTTACCACATACTTTAAAATTAGGTTTTATAGTAAAGTTCATATATTTACTTAAATCATTTTCAAATACTACATTTTTAACATTTAATTCTTCTTTAATAAGATCAGTTAAGTCACCAATTAATTCTTTATTTTTTCCATCTATAATTATTTCACTTATTGGTTGACGAACCTTTATTTTAACTTCTTCTCTTGCATTTCTACCAAGTGAAATAAGATCACGAACAAGATCCATTTTTTCTTCTATAGCTTCATTTATCATATTATCATCACATACTGGATAATCTTCTAAATGTACTGATTCTTTTCCTGTTAGTTTAATAAATAATTCTTCAGTAATAAATGGAATAATTGGCGCAAGTAACTTGCATACTCCTGTTAATACTTCATAAGTTGTTTTATATACTGCTTTTTTAGAATCATTAAGTTCTGAGCCCCAGAATCTTCTTCTATTACGTCTTATATACCAATTAGATAAATCTTCATTTAAGAAAGTAAATACATATTTTGTTACTTTATTTAAATCATATTCATCAAATGCTTCTGTCATATTTTTAACAAGTTTATTATATTTAGATAATAACCATTTATCTATTTCTTCTCTTTTTTCATATGGTACATCAAACTCTCTTGGATCTACATTATCAGTATTTGCATACATTTCAAAGAATGTATATGTATTTTTAAGTGTTCCAAGTATTTTAGAGTTTACATCTTTAACTCCTTCTTCATCAAATCTAAGTGGTGTCCATACTGGTGATGCATTAAGCATATAGAATCTTACTGCATCTGCACCAAACTTAGACATTTCTTCTTCTGGATCAATAATATTACCTACTGATTTACTCATCTTTTTACCATGTTCATCAAGCATCATATCATTTACAACAACATTTTTATAACTTGATACACCTGATACTAAAGTAGATATACAAATAAGTGAATTAAACCATCCTCTTGTTTGATCTACTCCTTCTGCGATGAAATCTGCTGGGAACTGACTTTCAAATAATTCTTTATTTTCAAATGGATAATGATATTGTGCATATGGCATAGCACCTGAATCAAACCAAACATCCATAACATCTGTTACCCTATTCATTGTTTTACCACATTTATCACATTTAATATGAACATTATCTATATATGGTCTATGAAGTTCCATAGATTCTATATCTATATTATCTACTGACTTTTCTTTTAATTCGTTTATTGAACCAATACAAGTTACATTACCGCAATCGCAAGTCCAAAGAGGCATTGGACAACCCCAATATCTATTTCTTGAAATTCCCCAATCTACCATACCTTCTAGCCAATTAGCAAATCTTTTTTCACCAACATAAGCAGGATGCCAAGATACTTTTTTATTTGCTTCTATTATTTCTTTTTGTCTTGCTGTTGTTTGTATATACCATGCTGGTTTTGCATAATTAAGAAGTGGTTTTTTACATCTCCAACAATGTGGGTAATCATGTGTTAATTTTATTTTCTTAAATAATTTATCGTTTGCCTTTAAATATTTGATTATTTCTATTTCAAGATCACTATCTGTTACAACTGTTCCTTCCCATGGACCAATTTTATACTTACCATCTTTATCAACTGATTGAACAAATGCAACCCCATTTTCTTTTGCTACTCTAGAATCATCTTCACCATAAGCTGGAGCAATGTGTACAATTCCAGTACCATCAGTATCTGTAACATATGTATCTGCTAAAATAACAAATGCTTTACCTTCTACTTTAGCAAATGGAAGTAATTGTTCATAAGAAAGTCCTTCCAAATCTTTACCAGTAAGTTCTTCTAATACCTTAAAGTCATCACCTAATACTTTTTCAGCAAGTGATTTACCAACTATAAATTTATATCCCATTGATTCAACTTTTAAATACTCATAATTTGGATTAACACATAAAGCAACATTATCTATAAGTGTCCATGGTGTTGTTGTCCAAACAAGTACATAAGTATCTTCATCTTTTAATTTAAATGGTACTATTACAGTATTAACTGATACATTTTTATATCCTTGTGATACTTCATTAGCAGAAAGTTCAGTACCACATCTTGGACAATATGGAAGTACTTTATTTCCATGATAAATTAATCCTTGATCAAATATATTTTTTATAAGCCACCATTCTGATTCAATAAATTCATTACTACATGTAATATATGGATTTTCCATATCTATAAATTGACCCATTTGATCAGTTACTTTTTTAACTATATCAATATTAGTTGCTGTTTCTTTATTACATTCCTTACAGAAATTTTCAATGCCAAATTTTTCAATATCCGCTTTTGACTTAAATCCTAGTTTCTTTTCAACATTTACTTCTATTGGAAGTCCATGTGTATCAAGTCCTATTTTTCTAAGTACTCTATTTCCCTTCATAGTTCTATATTTACAAATAGAATCTTTTATAGTTTTAGCAAATACATGGTGAATACCAGGTTTAGCATTCGCATATATTGGTCCATCATAGAATACAAAGTTCTTACAATTTTTTCTGTTTTCTATTGTTTTATTTAATATGTCTTCACTTTTCCATTTTTTTAATATTTTACTTTCCATTTCTTCATTAGATACTTTATCTAAACTTTCAAATATTTTCATAATCTTATCCTCCTATAATTACATAACCATAATATACTATAAATATTAATAACATGATTAAGCCTTCGCCTTTATCTAGTTTTCTTTTCTTAAATGTTAACAAGAATAAAAGTATTGCCGCTCCTATCATTGTAAACATATCAATATAATTAAATGTTCCAACATTAATATTTCCTATTAATGCACATGGAAGTCCAATAACAATTCCTATATTAAAGATATTACTACCAATAATATTTCCTATTGCTATATCGTTTTCATGTTTTCTAGCTGCTTGCACACTTGTTACTAACTCTGGAAGACTTGTTCCAAGTGCAACAATTGTAAGTGATATCATCTTTTCTGATACATTAAGTGCTTTTGCTATAGCACTTGCATTATCAACTACTAAGTTACTACCAGCAACTATTCCAACTAGTCCTATTAACACAAATAATAATGACTTTCCTATTTTGTATGGTGCTTCTTCATTTCCTTCATTGTTATTTTTAGCAATAGATGCTAAATAATAAATAAATACTATAAAGAAAAGTAAAATTACAATTCCATCTGTTCTAGTTATTACATTCGTAATATTTTTATCAAATATATTGTCAAATGACAAAACTGTTAATAACACTGAAAATAATATCGTAAGTGGTATTTCTTTTTTTACAGTATTATCTTTAACTACCATAGATGAAAATAATGATGATATACCTAGTATTAATAATATATTTAATATATTACTACCTACTACGTTACCTAATACTATATCTGAACTACCTGAAAGTAGTGCCTTAATAGATACAGCAAATTCTGGTGCACTCGTTCCAAATGCTACTATGGTAAGTCCTATTACCATTTTCGATACTTTTAAGTTTAGCGCTGTACTACTTGCACCATCAACAAATATGTCCGCACCTTTTATTAAAAGTATAAATCCTACTATTAAAAGTAGTATACTTATTATCATTTTTATCCCTCCAATATATAAAAAAAGCCTATGATGTAAGGACGATAAATCGCGGTACCACCTTACTTCATAGACTTTTCTATGCTCTTTCTTCATTTAACGCATGAGTTTTACGTTTTACCCTAAATATCAGGTAAAAATATCAAGAGTGATCTAATATTTAAATTTATTAATGTCTCTCACCAATTAACATTTTCTCTTTAAATAAACTTTTAAATATCCGTCTCTATCATCTATTCTATATCATCGATTACTTCAATATCATCAACTAATTTTAGTTGTTCTTCTAAATTAATCTTAAGTTTTCTTTTAAACATAATAATATTTTTTCTTAAAAGTGATGCCTGATATTCTATCTTTTCAGATCTCACAAGAGCATCATTAATTATTACGCTTGCATTTTTCTTAGCCTCTTCCAACATTAAATCTCGCTCTTGTTTAGCAACCATTCTAATGTGTTCTCCAGTATTTTCAGCCATAACAATTGCTTTATTTAAAGCAGCTTCTAATTCATCAAACTTTTGTGCTTTTTTAATTAGTTCATCACTAGTTTTTGCATTTTTTATTTGACTTTTCAAAAGTAATATTTCTTCATTTTTTTGTCTATTTGACTCAATTAGTTTTTCAACTTGATTTATTACCTCGTCTAAGAAGCTATTTACTTCTTCTGGATTATAGCCATGAAGTGTTCTACTAAATTTTTCCAAGTTATCACCTCTTAAAGCTATGTGCATTATATTAACACTTTATTTTTATTTTGTAAACCTTTATAGTTCCATATTATCATTTTTTGTTTTTCTAAGTTTGTCTTCTTCTTCACTCATTTTTCCTTGTACATTAATATTCTTTGGTGTACATAAGAATATTCCAGGTCCAAGTTTTTGTAAATCTCCACCAATCGCATATAATGTTCCACTTAAGAAATCAACTATTCTCTTAGCTTGTTCTTGTGTTACTCTTTTTAAATTAACAACTACAGTATTTCTCTTTTTTAAATGATCTGCGATTTGTTGACTTTCTGAGTATGCTCTTGGTTCTAAAAGAATCATTTTATTTCCTTCACTATTTGAATCTTTATATGCTTCATCTATACCTAGTGAATAGTATTCATCTTCACTTATTTCTGATCCAACATTTTCTTTTCCAAAAATTTTATCAAACATTCCCATAATTTATTCCTCCATATTATTTAACTATAGTTAATTTTACCATAAAAATAAATAAATTTAAATATATTTTTGTTATATTTTTTAAAATTAAGTAAAGAAAAAAAGATATTGACTATAATATCTTTAAAATTATTTTTCATTTTTAAGTTTACTAATTTCTTCAACTGATAAGCCTGTTGCCTTTGATATGTCCTCGAGTGGCATATTCATTGACAATAAGTTTTTAGCAATATTTACTTTTTCTTGAGATACACCTTTAGAAATACCATCATTAATACCTGATGTATAACCAGTTTCTTTTGCTTCAGAAAGTAAACTATTTTGTATCTTCTTTTTGTCTTCTTCTTCACTCATATATTTTTGAAATTCTGGATTATCATTTACTATTGTTACATTTGTTATAT
>ERZ827452.53-NODE-53-length-165044-cov-4.863930_pt1 | contig 165044 bp, 175 predicted proteins | sample MGYA00519866_ERZ827452 | MGnify/ENA primary metagenome ERZ827452 (study PRJEB31778, sample SAMEA3449307) | human gut metagenome | biome: human gut; feature: human-associated habitat; material: faeces | place: United Kingdom | collected 2010/2012 ... | reverse complement strand
TTAAATATCTTGCCACCTATACTTGTTTGACGCTCTTGCATTGCTTCTAGCATTGCACTTTGTGTTTTTGCACTTGATCTATTTATTTCATCTAATAAAACAAAATTTGCATATACAGGACCTAATTTTGTTTCAAAATTGTTTGTTCCATAATTAAAAGTTTGTGTTCCTATTATATCACTTGGTAATAAGTCTGGAGTGCATTGTATTCTAGAAAACTTTCCTGAAACAGCTTCTGTTAATACTTTCGCCGCTGTTGTTTTTGCAAGACCTGGAACAGATTCTAATAATATATGACCATTTGCAATTAATGAAGTTAATAGTGATAGTCCCAATCTTGTTTGACCAACAATCTTTTTTTGATAATAGTTTTGTATTTCTCTTATTATCATATTAGCTTTTTCTAAATCCTCTTGTGAGATTTTTAAATTTTCTTTAGCTTCCATTGTTTTTTAAGTATGATATAAAAAACATACTTCTCCTTTCTATTTTTATAACAATATAATTATTACATTCTAATACTATATTGTCAATTGCAATATAATTAATTTTTTACATCTGCATAAGAAAAATAAATAAAAAAATAAACTGTGAGAATTTCTCCCACAGCTTCGATGCGAATAGAACAAGGTTTATAGCTTATTTTTCTTTTTCAGTACTTACGCAACAGCTCCCAAAGAGAAGCCATTTTGATTTTTAAACAACTGATACGTGATTGTGGTGTTTGTGTCTTCCTTAACAAACTGCGCAGATGCAATAATTACGAAAGCATTTCCGCTCGGATCAATTTCGTCTGTTCCTCTCTCAAACTCCAAATACATTTCTGCATCCTTTGTTTCGAACATTAACGTAACTTCGTCAACATCGGTCCAAACCTTTTTGATTTCTCCGGAAGCAAAAATACTTAAAAGTCTCGCCTCGTTTTCTTCTGTCGGCTGCATTGCTGTAACCTTCAAAAGTTCTGCGGGCTTAATCATGTAAGTATTGTCTGTTTTTACCTTCAAGCAAGAGTTTTCATCGAGAAATACATAAATCGTCTCCCCGCTATCTGTGACAACGGTAACAATTGTATTTTCTGCTCTGACCTGCGAATGGTTGTCTTCTGTGATTTCGATATACATGATTTCCATCTCATTTTCGATAACCATGTGGCCACTCGAATATGTAATCGATGTATTCTCTGTATTGGTGAGTTGATTTCTTACAAACCATATTTCCTCATCAGTCACAGAGTTTGTGAAAGAATATCTCACAGCCGGCTTTGCAAGTTTCTCGCCAGAGGTTTCCAAATCACCGAGCAAAAACTTTTTCAGCTTTACTGCATCGGCAATGTGGTAAGAAGAAGTTTCACCTCCTTCCTTAATCAGATACTGCTTCAGAATTGCCAGGTCGATTGCGTTTACAACGCCATCGTTGTTCAAATCGTATGCTACTACAGCAGTGTTAGCTTCTGCAGCAGAAACAGTGGTGGATACGGATGTGGCAAATAAATTTGTGCAAAAAGCAACAATCAATGCCATGATGATGTAAATAGTCTTCTTCATGTCGTTTTTTCCTCCAATATTTTTGTTCCTCGCATCATCAGAAACAAGTGTTTCTTTAATTATTATAGCATATTATATGTTTTTTGTAAAATTACATTTCCTGTATATGAAACATATATAATATTTATATCTTTAAAAATTTCAGCATTTTTTGCTTTATTTTCTATATGAATAATAAGTTTTTTATCTTTTAGCCATATTAGTCATTTGTAAATCCATTTTATTAATCAATTTTGCACACTGAATTAATTCCTTAGACATTTTTTTAGTAATTTTTTTATCTGTTTTGTATTTTATTTCGTGTTCTAAGCTCGCCCAAAAGTCCATTGCCATTGTTCTTACTTGAATTTCTACTTTTACATATATAATTTTTCCAGCTACATTAACAGGAACATCTATTATTAAATGATAACTAGAATATCCACTTTGCTTTGGTTTTGTTATATAGTCTTTTTCTTTTAAAACTTTAAACTCAGGATAGCTTTTTATTAAATTTACTATAGAAAACACATCATCTTTTACTGGACATATAATTCTTAATCCTGCAACATCACTAATTTCCTCTATTAAATTCTGATAGTTCATATTGCACTTTTTCTTTTTCATTTTATTTAATATACTTTCTGGTTTTTTTATTCTAGTTGTCACATGATCTATTAATGTATAATTATATAAATATTTGAATTCATCTTTTAAAATATCTACTTCTGTTTCTACTTTTTTTAATGCTGCTGAATATAAAAACATTAATTTTTCAAAAGTTTCACTTTTAATTTCTACATCCTTACCATCTAATGATAATTCTTGTTTTAACAAGCTATTTTCTTTCTCCATAAATTTACCTTTCTTATATTAATTTATTTTTATTATCTATTATTTAACTTCCTTAACTATATTATTTTACTTTATTTATCTTTATGTATCACTCCTTTCTTTTTTTGATTATTATTATTTTATATATAAATTGTGTCCTTTTCTTGTTTTTGTTTTGCAAATTTAGTAAAAAAAGAAGATATAAAATTATTATTTATTTACTAATAATTTAATAATATCTTCTTTGCTGTTATTCTTTTTACTTAAATTTCAATATCTTCTTTGCTATATTTCATATTTTCTACTTCTTTTATTAATTCTTCTAATTTTAAAATTTTCTTCTTTCCATCTTTTGTTCTTTCTAATTCTATGTATCCTTCTTCTGTATTATTTCCCATAATTGCTATATATGGAATTCCAAGTATTTTTGCATTTCTTATTTTTTCTCCTATAGAACCTTTCACATCATCTATAATTACTTCTATATCTCTATTATTAAATTCTTGGTATAAGCTTTCCAATTGCTCTTTTTTCTTATCATTACTAATAAGATATACATAATATGGTGTAACTGATATAGGTAATGAAAATCCTACTACTTTATCATTTTCTTTTATTACATTGTTTTCATACATTAATCCTAATACTCTGCTAACCCCTATTCCATAACATCCCATATAAAATGGTTTGCTTTTATTTTCATTATCTATAAAATTAATTTCCATAGATTCTGAATATTTTGTTCCAAGAGCAAAAATATGTCCTAATTCTACTGCTTTTTGTTCTTTTAATTTTTTAATATCACTAATTCCATATGTTTCATTTAAATATTCTTCTGCATTTTCTTTTTCTAATACTTCTATATTTAGTCCTTGCTTTGTTTCAGAGTCAAAAAGTATTGTATCTTCTCCTATTCTAGATAAAGCCATTATTTCTTCTGAATTTTTTCCACCCATAGCTCCATTATCTGCTGCTACTGCTACTATATCTAATTTTAATTCTTTAAATGCTTTAAAATATGTATCTCTTATTTTTTTATATGATTCCATCATAGATTCTTCATCTTTATCAAAACTATATAAATCAAACATTAAGAATTCTTTTCCTCTTAATAAATATCCTCTGTTTCTAATTTCATTTCTAAATTTTGGTCCTATTTGATAAAAAATTACTGGTAATTGTTTATGTGATGTTACTCTATTTTCAACAAAGGCTGTTATTGCCTCTTCTGCAGTCGGTGCTAAGCAATAGTTTCCTTTGTCTGTTTCTGATGTCATCATAACACCTTCTTCTATATATTTATCAAATCTTCCAGATCTTTTCCAAAGTTCTTCTTGTTGTAATAATGGCATTTGTACTTCTATACAATCTGCTCTATTGAAATGCTTTTTTATAATTTCTTCTATATTATCTTGTACTTTTAATGGAATATTGTCATATGCATATACTCCGACTTCCATATTGTTTCACTTGATTTGTTTGAATTAATATATCTTGTGCTGGATACATTTCATCTAAATTACTTAATTTCACATTTTTCATTCCCATTTTTGATACTCTCATTTTATTTTGCTCCTTTTATTTATATTTTTATAATAAATTATGTTTAAAATATATTATAAATACAAAAAGGATAGTACCATAAGGCGTGCTTTTACACGGTACCATCCTCTATTTAACTTTTTCATTTTAACGATATTTAACCGGAAATAGTTTTCTATTTCATTCATAGGTAGGAACTAAATAATATTATTAATAAGTTTTCACTATCCTTATCTCACTAAAATAAGAGATTATTTAGCTATGTCCTAATCAACATTTTTTATATTTAACTTTGAATATTTTATCATTTTTATTTATTCATTTCAACATTTTTAAAAAAATTATTTTATTTTCTTGGTTTATGTTTTATAAAGATATACAGTCTATGTAAAATACTTTACATAAACTATTGATTTTTTGCTATTTTATGCTATAATATTGATATACCTTTTTATGTAACTGCCACATGAGACTTTAATGCTTCCCCATTTGGGATTTCTTATATTAAAGAAAAGTCAATAGCTGTGGATACAAAAAATAAAGGTAAATACTTTTTACTGGTTTTTCTCGCCAGCACACCCTTAAGGAGGTATAACACCCATGAATGAGAAAAATATCTTACTCATACGCGAAGCAACTCGCTTCAAAGGTTTCTACCACGCAACCAAATTACTGGTCGCAGAATTTGGTCTCGGTCCTGTAGGCAAACTCAAACCTTTAGATGGAATTGTTAAAGTTTCAGATAATGGTTTAGTTAGCATTAGAACTCGGGATTCCTATCCAGAGTTTCAGGTTGTTCCGCAGACCAAAGTCGCTGTCGTCCGAGTTATTGGTGAGACCAAAGTTCTGAACGCCAAGGGGCTGTATGATTTTCTGTTCTACAATTCCGAAATAGCATCCCAGCGCCTTAACAACAACGCTGAATATGACTGGCCTTCGGATCAAGCAGAAAAGCTGAAGCCAATTCTTTTGGAAAGCGCTTCCGAAATCCAGACACACGTTGAACCTGAGAAATCGGGCTATTACGTAGTTACTGTTACCACCTCTGTTATGGCTGCTCTTATGCCAGACGGTCGTGATAAGAAAGGTTACTATATTCTGGTACAGGATGAATCTGTCCTAACACAGGTTAGCAAACTGTATTTGGGCGACTGCTTTGTTGTCACAGATTTAGTTCAGGCTTCTGGCTTCCGTATGTCTGTAAAAGAGTTTGGAAAATATTACAAAATCACAGGTATGATTAATTGATTTTTTTGTTTTCTACTCTTGCACATCAAAAAGATTTACCCATAAATCTTTGACCGTTTTGGTCTAAACTGTTTTTACAAAATGGGAAACTCGGCAATGGTCTTTTCGTCTTATGCCGAGTTTTTATTTATCTGTTTTATTATTAATTCTACCTTTTACTGCTTTAACTTCATATACTATATTCAAATAATTTTATGCAACACTCTAAATAGTTTTACATAACATATTGTCTTTTTGTTAATTTATGGTATAATAATGTTATGCCTTTTTATGTAACTGCCACATGAGACTTTAATGCCTCCCCATTTGGGATTTCTTATATTAAAGAAAAGTCAATAGCTGTGGATACACAAAAATAAAGGTAAATACTTTTGGGCTGGTTTTTCTCGCCAGCACATCCTTAAGGAGGACTACATCTATGGAAAAGAGAAAAAAGGCAAAAAACTTTGCAATCATTAGTCTTGGTGTTCAGCTTACTGCAACCATGAAACAAATGAATGCAATCTGTCTCGGACATGTTGGAGATTTACGCCCTTTAGAGGGAGTTGTTGAAAAGTCCAATAGTTTTGATGGAACTGTATTTATCAAAACTCGGGAGTCTGCTCCCCTTTTTAACAAATATCCAGCAGACTTTCTTGCAGTTATTCGCTTTACAGATGATCATGTACTAAACCAAAACGGTCTGTATGATCTGTATGCGATGCCTGCTGAAGTAGCGTCTAAGAAACTCTCGACTCCTGCGGACCTGACAATTCCGCATCAAAGTGCAAGTGACTTACTTCCCATTTTAGGAAGTGCAAGTGAAATTCGTCCGTACATCATGGCGGCAGAACCAAATCGCAAAGTAATTATGGTTACTGATGACATGATTAATACGATTGTCCCGGATGGGTTCGATGAAAAAGGAGCATTCATTCTTGTAAGAGACAAATGGGATCTAGATTCCCATTCGCCACTCACTCGCATATATGCTGGTGACTTCTTTTTAGTAAGTAATGCCTATTTAAATCTCGGATACAGAATCGGAGAAGACGAATTTTTCGAGACTCATACACTTTCTTGCTGCTAAAATCCGCAAATTATTTAAGGTTTACCCATAAACCTTAGGCGACTTTGTCCTATCGTCTAAACTGTTTTTACAAAATGGGAAACTCGGCAATAGTTTTTTGACTTATGCCGAGCTTTTATTTATTTTATTATAAATTATTTTTCATCCAGACTTATAACTTTTTTAATATTAATTTAATTTCTAATTAATATTTTTCTACAATTTCTCCTTGTTTTTTATATATACTTTTTTCTTTAATAACACCTCTAACAGAAGAAAGTGGATAAATATTTGTATTTTTTCCAATTACAGTTCCAGGATTTAATACACTTCCACAGCCGACTTCTACACAATCTCCAAGCATTGCTCCAAATTTCTTTAACCCTGTTTCTATTTTTTCATCTTTATTTTTTACTACAACCAATTTTTTATCAGATTTTACATTTGATGTTATTGACCCAGCTCCCATATGTGATTTATATCCTAATATAGAATCTCCTACATAATTATAATGAGGAACTTGAACATTATTAAATAATATAACATTTTTTAATTCTGTAGAATTTCCTACAACTGAATTTTCTCCTACTATAGCACTTCCTCTAATAAATGCACAATGTCTAACTTCAGCATTTTTTCCTATTATTGCAGGTCCATTTATATATGCTGTTTTAGCTATTTTTGCACTTTTAGCAATCCATATGTTTTCACCAATTTTTTCGTATTCTTCTTTATTTAAACTTTCTCCAAGTGTTATTATAAAATCTTTAATTTTTGGTAATACTTCCCAAGGATATATACATCCTTCAAATATGTCTTTTGCTATTGTTTCATTTAAATTATATAAATTTTTAATTTCACATTCTTTCATATTCTATAATCTCTCCTTGTCTTAGCTGTTAAAATTGTAATTATCCTATTTAATTTAAACATCTATATTTTTAGTTTTGTTCATTTAGTGTTCTTATTGTATTTAAATTCTTTATTATATCTTTTGTTTTTATTCCACTTTCTTCCTTTTGTATTTTTTCCTTTTTTATTTCTTTTATATTATTTTTTGTTTCTAATTTTTCTATTTTTAATTTATCTTTTTTGTTTTTTGCTTTTGCAATTTGTACTTTATCTTTTTTTCCTATTGTCTTTTTTACTTGTTCTTTACTTTTTTCTTTATTCATTTTTATCATTTGTCTTTTCTTTTCTAATTCTATAACATATTCTTGCAATTTATTAGATTTTACTAAGCTATAATCATTATATATTTCATCTTCAATTATTACGCCTAGAAAAACTTTTTTATTTTCTAAATTGCTTGGTGAAAACATTAATTTTAGTTTCTTTTTTAATGATGCTTTTTTGCTTGAACCTTTATATAAATCTAATATTCCTTTTCCTGTTGGAAGTGCAAAATATACTTTTTTTAATTTTCTATCTTCTTTACTTCCTATTGCATATATTGCTTTATATAAATCTATATTTGTTTCATTAAATTCTAGTTTTTCTTTTATTTTAGTAATTCTTTGAACTTCTATCTGTTTATTTGTTTTAGAATCTATAAATTTAATTCTTGTTCCATCTTCATTTATCTTAAGCTCGCTTTTTTTAGTATTTATTTTATTAGTGTATGCATTTACATATGCATTTTTTTCTACTTCTGGCTCATATACTTCATCATTATTGTTTATAATTGTTTGTGGTGCTGGTAACTGTTTTAATTCGTTTTTCTTAAACTTATTTATTATATTATAAAAAAAGTCTCTTAATCCCATTTTTTATCCTTCTCTTTCTTATTTTTCATCTTTTATCGCTGCTTGCGCTGCGGAAAGTCTTGCTATTGGTACTCTGAATGGTGAACAAGATACATAACTTAGTCCAACTTTATGACAAAATTCTATTGTAGGAGGATTTCCTCCGTGTTCTCCACAAATACCTAATTTAATATCTGGTCTTGTCTTTTTTCCAAGTTTAACTGCCATTTCTACTAACTTTCCTACTCCTTCTTGGTCAAGTTTTGCAAATGGATCAGATTCATATATTCCTTTATCATAATATGATTTTAAGAATTTTCCTGCATCATCACGACTAAATCCAAAACATAATTGTGTTAAATCATTTGTTCCAAAAGAGAAAAATTCTGCATCCTCTGCTATTTTATCTGCAATTAAACATGCTCTAGGTATTTCTATCATTGTTCCTACATGATATTTTAGACTTGTACCTGATCCTATTATAATATTGTCTGCTGTTTGTGTTATTATATTTTTAACATATTTTAATTCTTTTTGGTCACCTATTAAAGGTATCATAATTTCAGGAACTACATTCATTCCTTCTTTATTAACATTTATTGCAGCTTCTATTATTGCTCTTGTTTGCATCTCTGCAATTTCAGGATAAGTTACTGCTAATCTACAACCTCTATGTCCCATCATTGGATTAAATTCGTGTAAATCTATTACTATTGATTTTAATTCTTCAAATGACATTCCCATATTGTTTGCAAGATCTGCTATTTCTGAATCTTCATGTGGTAAAAATTCATGTAAAGGTGGATCTAGTAATCTTATTGTTACTGGATGTCCTTTCATTGCTCTATATAATCCTTCAAAATCCCCTCTTTGCATAGGTAATAGTTTTGAAAGTGCTTTTTCTCTTTGTGATGGTGTTTTTGATACTATCATCTCTCTAATTGCTGCTATTCTATCTTGATCAAAAAACATATGCTCAGTTCTACAAAGTCCAATTCCTTCTGCTCCAAACTCATATGCTTTTTTAGCATCTTTTTCAGTATCTGCATTTGTACGTACTCCAAGTTTTCTGTATGAGTCTGCCCAATTCATAAGTTTTGCGAAATCTCCAGATAAAGAAGCATCTTCTGTTTCTACTTTTTCTCCATATACATTTCCTGTAGAACCATCTAGTGATATATAATCACCTTCATGAAAAGCATTTCCGTTAGAAGTATAAAAAACTTTTTCATCTTCATTTATTGTAAGTTCTCCACAACCGGCAACACAACAAGTACCCATTCCACGTGCTACAACTGCTGCATGTGATGTCATTCCACCTCTTATAGTTAAAATTCCTTTACATAACACCATTCCTTCTATATCTTCTGGTGAAGTTTCCAATCTTACTAAAACTAGTTCTTTTTCTCCGTGAAGCTGCAAGTTCTGCCGCTCTTTCTGCTGAAAACACAACTTTACCTGTTGCAGCTCCTGGTGATGCTGGAAGTCCTTTTGCAATAATTTTAGCAGATTTTAAGCTCTCTTGATTAAAATTCGGATGTAATAATTGTTCTAATTGTTTTGGTTCTATTCTTAATACTGCTTCTTTTTCAGTTATTTGTCCTTCTTTAACTAAATCTACTGCTATTTTTAAAGCTGCATTGGCTGTACGCTTTCCATTTCTTGTTTGTAAAATATATAATTTCCCATGTTCTATCGTAAATTCCATATCTTGCATATCTTTATAATGTGCTTCTAATCTGTGGGCATATCTTGCAAAATCATTATATGCCTTTTCATTTACTTCCTTTAATTTATCCATTGATTGAGGAGTTCTTATTCCTGCAACAACATCTTCACCTTGTGCATTCATTAAAAATTCTCCAAATATTTTATTTTCACCTGTTGCTGGATTACGTGAGAACGCAACACCTGTTCCACAATCATCTCCCATATTTCCAAAAACCATTTCTTGAACATTTACTGCTGTTCCCCAAGAGTTTGGTATATCATTTAATTTTCTATATGTTATAGCTCTTGGATTATTCCATGAACGGAATACTGCTTTTACAGAATCTAATAATTGTGATCTAGAATCTTGTGGAAAATCTTCTCCAATTTGTTCCTTATATATTCCTTTAAATACTTTTACTAAATCTTCCAAATCGTTTGCATCCATATCTGTATCTAAAGTAAGACCTCTTTGATACTTTTTGGTATCTATTGCTTTTTCAAATAAACTTTTTGGTATCTCTTTTACAACATCACTATACATTTGAATAAATCTTCTATAGCTATCATATGCAAATCTTCTGTTTTTCTTTGCTAAATTTTCTACTACTTCATCATTAATTCCTAAATTTAATATAGTATCCATCATTCCTGGCATTGAAGCTCTTGCACCTGATCTTACAGACACAAGTAGTGGATTTTCTTTACTTCCTAATGTTTTTCCTGTTTGATTTTCTAATTTACTAAGAGCCTCATATATTTGATTTTGTATTTCCTCTGAAATTTGCTCTCCATCTGAATAATATTTATTACAACTTTCTGTTGTTATTGTAAAACCTCCGTGGAATTGGCATTCCAAGATTTGTCATTTCTGCAAGGTTCGCTCCTTTTCCACCAAGTAATTCTCTCATATCTGCATTTCCTTCTTGAAAAAGGTATACATATTTTTTATCCATTTTTGTTTTCCTCCTTGTTACTATTCTTTCGTAAATTTGCATTTATTATAACATAATTTTTTATTTTTCAATATAATTTGTCTATAAAATATAATTACAATATTATTACAATATTACCATTTGTTTACAATCTTTTTAATTTTATAGTTTCGCTTTTTTATATTTTAATTTTATATAAAATTTTTGCATTACCTTATTATTATCACATTTAATATAATAATTTTATATCATAATTTTGCATTTTATATCTTCATTTAATAACTTTTCAAAGTTTAACGCATCTTGCTTTGTTCCAACTATTTTTCCATAATGAATTGGTACTACAAATTTAGGTTTTATTTCATTTATAAGCTTTGCCGCCTCTTTATAATTCATTGTATATGTTCCTCCTATTGGAACAAAAGCTATATCACATTTAACCTTTTTATTTTCATTAGTTATATCTGTATCTCCTGCTATATAATAAACTACATTGTTATATTCAATTAAATATCCAACCCAGTTATTTTCTTTAGGATGAAATTTTTTATTAACATTATATGCTGGTATTGTTTCAATTTTTAAATTTTCGTATTTATAATTTTGATTTGGTTTAATTTTTATAATTCTATTTTCTTTTATTCCACTTTTTATTGCATTTTCCAACATACTTTCTGGTATTATAAATATAGTATTTGATTTTTCTACTTTTTTTATATCTTCAATAGAAAAATGATCATAATGATCATGTGTTATAAATATTAAATCAGCATCATTTGCGTTACTAGTTAAACTATATGGATCTATATATATTATTTTATTATCTATTTCTAATCTAATTGCACTATGGCATAAAACATTAATGTTTTCTAACATATATTTCTCTCCTTTACTATTTTTCTATTTCTTTTTATATCATATAAAATAAAAAAAGAAAATATCATATTTATCTTATAAAAAAAGTTTTTTCTTGTTTTAAATTTTAAATATTGACTATAATATTTTCCAATGATATATTTCATAAGAAATAGTTTAGAAAGGAATGGTGATTTTAATGTCTTTAACTATATTTAATTCCATTGAAAAATTAAAGCAAGATACTACTTGTTTACAATATTTAAATAAAGATCAAAAAAATTTTATATTAAATAATAAAGATATTATACTTGATATTATTAAACATAATGTAAATATTATAAAATATATTAGTTCAGATATGATTGATAAAGATATAATGCTTGCAGCTGTAGCTAATACTCCTAATGCTCTTATGTTTGCAAATGACTCTTTTTTAGATGATGAAGATATTATTTTAGAAGCTATAAAAAAAGAAGCAAAATCTTTATTGTTTGCAAGTGACAATTTAAAAGCTAAAAAATCTTTTTTATTAAAAGTTGTTAAAATCAATAAAGATTGCTATAAATATTTAGATAAAAAATTTAAAGATGATGAAGATTTTTTAACTCTAATTAATTATGACGAAAACCTAATCAATTTGTATGGAAACCCAAAAAAACAAGTCGAGTCAATTATTTTTAATTATGATCGTCCTTATCCTTTTGAATTTGCTATGGGAGCTTCTCGTTCAGAATATGAATATTATACACGAAGTTTCAATGGCGATATTACTTTAAAAGACTTAATCGAAGAACATATTGTATTTATGATTGACGGCTATTATAAAATGTTTGTAAAAGAAGATAACAAAGAAACCTTAATTGCAGAAATATATAGTGTTTTTGGAAAAAATACTTCTATTTCACTATTTATAGATAATTGCAGGCTTGAAAATGTCTTTAGTAATAAAAATAATATAAAACAACATAGTATTGAATGTAGAGTACTTAAATTAACCAAAAACCAATTAGCCCAAAAAGGAATTTCAGTAATAAACACAAATGCTTATTTAACAGTCAACAGGATAGATTGTTTAAATATTAATAATATACTACATAAAAAAGGCATTCTTCATGAATAAAATAAATTTAATTTCATAAATCTTTGTTTTTTATTATTTTATATAAATCAACAAAAAGATCCAAATATTTATTTTTTGGATCTTTTATTTCATTTTCCTTGTGTATTTTTTTACATGTTTAATTATTAACTTATACTATATTCCGTATCACTTCTTTTTTTATTTATAATCTGCTTTAGTCCATATACTATATAAAATGGAATAGTCATTTGTCCAAGTGTCATAACTATTGGGAATGCTTTTCCTGTGGCTTTATACAAAATTGTAATAGGACTTGCTGTAAAATCTTTTGATATAAACATAAGATTACTATCAAATATAGAATTTATAATATATGCTATTATACAAATTACCAAAATTAGTCCTGCATAATATAGAATATCTTTTTTTTCAATTTCTATATACTTGTATTTATTAATAATTATTCCTAGATATATCATTGCTCCATGAAAAATAAAACTTTGCATTGTTATATAATGAAAAATTGGATATGTTAATAATGAAGTGGTTGGAAATATAATAAAAACAATTCCAGCAACAATACCACCTGTTGCTAAAAATACATCTCCAACTCTTTTTATAAATTTATTTTTTAAAGAACTGAAAATACCTGCATATAATAATATACTACAATAATACAATGGTACATATGTATTAATATTATTACCATTTCCTATTTTAAAATTAAAAATTATCTTTATTATTTCCAATATCCAAACTAAAATTGTTGTTTTTATTATTATTTTTCTTATATCATTCTTATCATTAATTTTAGTACACTTCACAGCTAAAAATATACCTATTGCTGTACATATTATTAAAGAAAAATGTTGATACGTAAATAATCCACATGCTTTATATTCTCCTGGTTTTGCAAATATCATATTTTATTTCACTTCCTATTTTTTATAAAGTTTAAATTTTATTATATATTATTCTTCATTTTTATTTAAGTTATTTATATTTTTCATTTTTATATTTTTTAAAATTAATATACTCGTAAATACTACAAATAAAATAATAGATAAAATTTGTGATATCCTAAAGCCTATAAACATTAAACTATCTGTTCTAAAACCTTCTATAATAGCTCTTATAAAAGAGTACATCGCCAAATATATATATGTAATTTGTCCTTTATATTTTCTTTTCTTTTGAAATATTATCAATATTAAAAATATCATAAATGTACATATAGATTCATACAAGAAAGTTGGATGTACCTCTATATAATTTTCTTTTTCTATAATTCCCATTCTAAAAATAGATTTTGTAATACCTCCATGTGCTTCTACATTAAAAAAATTTCCCCATCTTCCAATACATTGTCCAAGAGCTAAGCATGGTGATACATAATCCAACATATCTAAAGCAGATATTTTTTTCTTCTTGCAATATAATATTATGGTAATAGCTCCACCTATTATTCCTCCATATATTGCAAGTCCACCATCTCTTATATTTAATATAGATATAGGATTTTTTATATACATATTCAAACTAAATATTACATAATATATCCTTGCACATATAATAGAAATAGGAAGCACTATAATCATAAGCTCTAAAATATCATCAAAACATATCCCATATCTTCCGTTATTTTTTTTACATATTATTATTCCTATAACAATTGAAGATACTATCAAAAAAGCATACCAATAAATATTTATTCCAAACACACTAAACATTATAGGATTAACATTTAGCTTCAAATTTAAAAATGGAAATGTAACTTCTTTCATCTTCTATCTCCTCAAAATGCTTACTTTAATATTTCTTTTAATTCTTCAATATTCTTTTTATAAAAATTAATTGCATCTTCATATGGTTTCTTACTCTCCAAATCCACATCAACCATTTTTAATAATTCTACAGACTTCTTTGTTCTTCCTTGTTTTAACATCTCTTTATATTTTTCTACATAACCTGGCTCTTTATTTAATATTTTACTTGCTATCGCAATTGCAGATGAAATTCCTGTTGCATATTTATATACGTAAAAACAACTATAAAAATGCGGTATTCTTGCCCATTCATATTTTATTTTGTCATCAACTTCTACATTTTCTCCAAAATATTTTTTATTTAAATCTAAATAAATTTCATTTAAATCTTCTGCTGAAAGCATTGTTCCACTTTCTATTTTTTCATGTACTATCTTTTCAAACTCAGCAAACATAGCTTGCCTAAATAATGTAGCTCTAATATTTTCTACCATTTCATATATCAAACTTGCTTTTTTATATTTATCTTTTTCATTTTCTATTTGATAACTACTTAATAAAATTTCATTAACAGTTGAAGCAACTTCTGCTACCATTATTGTATAATTTGCATCTATTATATTTTGCTCTTTATTTGAATAGTATGAATGTATAGCATGACCAAGTTCATGTGCAATCGTACTTACATCTCTTTTATCTCCTATAAAATTAGTAAGTACAAATGGATGAACACCATAAACACCTAAACTATATGCACCACCTCTTTTATTATCTTTTGCATATACATCTATCCATTTGTTATCAAAAGCTTCATTTAATAAACCTACATATTCATCTCCAAGTATAGATAAAGCTTTAATAACCTCTGCTTTTGCATCATCAAAAGTAATTTTTTCCTTTTTTTGCTCCAATGGATTAAAATATATATCATACATATGCATTTTATCCAATTTTAACAAACTTTTTTTCAAATTCATAAATTCATAATTAACATCTAACATATTATCTATTGTTGATATTAAGCTATTATAAACCTTTATAGTAGCATCATCATGTATTACAGCTTTTTCTAAAGAAGATGAATAATTTCTTATTTTGCTAGTGATAGCTACACATTTTACTCTTGATAAATACAATTCTGTAATTGTATTTATATATTTTTTATAGCTATCATACATTAAATCAAAAGCTTGCTTTCTTACATTCACATCACTACTCTTTAAAAAATTCGTATATGTAGCATCTGTAAGTTCAACCTCTTTTCCTTCTTCATTAATTATATTTCCATACTTCAATTCTGCATTTGTAAAAATATCATAGGTATTTTCTGAATTTGCAAAAATTTCAGAATAATTTGATAATAAATTTTCCTCTTGTTTGCTCAAAATATGTTTTTTCTTATCTAATATTTCTTCTATATCTCTTTTATATTTGCTAAGATTTGGCTCATTATTTAAAAAACTTCTAACATCCTCCTCATTAGCTGCAATTATTTCAGGTGTAATATATGATACTGCAATACTAAAATCTGTACTAATATTTTCTACTTGTTTAAATAATTTTATTGATTCTTGATTTGCCATATCCAAATGATATGTAAGCATTCCATACGCATATAATTTTTCAAATATCTCATCTGCCTTTTCATACAAAGAATAGCATTTATATAAACTCTCTGCACTGTTACAAAGGCAACCTTGAAACTTTTGTATTTCATCAAAAATTTCATATAACTCATCTTTATTTTTATTAAAATCCTTCTCGTCTTTAAATATTTGTGTTAAATCCCAATTATTTTTACTATTCATAACCAATTTCTCTCCTTTCATATGAGAAAATTTTTATTAAAATCCTTTTAGAATCTATATATTATAATAAAAAGTGAGTTTGACAATACTACTTATTTAAATGTGTGTTTATATTTTTTTAAAGAATCTATTTTTAAAAACCTTCTCTAAAATGCAAGTTTTTATTATAATATATAAATTCCTATTATAATAAAAACTTGTTTTAATAATACTATTTATTTTTTATTTATTTTTTATATTTATAGTGTTTTTATTCACTATATGTATATTCATCTCCGCATTTTAGATTTTCTTGCAATTTTAAATTTTTCTTTGTTTTTCTTTGTTACAATAATTCTATCTATACCTTTTTTAGTACATACTTCTAAAGTTATTTTACCTGGTTCGATTTTTGGATGTCTTAATATTCTAGCTTCTGCCATCTTACACTCTTTCTTCGAAAATGCCATATATGAGAATTTTTCATCTTCATATGGTACCACTCCATCTTTTAGTTTCTTATGAATTTTCGTTCTAGCTATTCTACATATTGAATGGCACCAATCATTTTTCTCTAGCATACATTTTCCTTCATGCGTGCATGGTGCAATTATTTTTGCACCCATCTTTACTAATTTTTCTCTTATTTCCATTAATACATTATATCCGAACTGGAGTTCCAGGTTCTATTATAATCAAAACATCTTTTGTAGCATTCCATATTTTTTCTAATACTTTAATTCTTTCTTCTTTTTTCATTTCATTTAAAACGTATGATACAATTACAAGATCAGCTTCTTCTTTTAATTTTTCTTCTACCAAATCTCTTTTTAACCATTCAGATTTTTTTAAACATTCTTCATTAGAATATTTTGCTAAATCTTTTCCTAAGTTTAACATTGCTGTTTCTCTTTCTAAACAAATTATATTGTTTAAGTTAAGCAATTTACTTGCTGCCCATGATGCAGCTCCTGTTCCAGCTCCTATATCTAATAAAGTATGAATTTCATCAGCATTTTTTAAATTAAATGTATATTCTAGTGCTTTACTTACAGCACCATATGTTGCAGGCATTCTAAACAAACTATATGCACTAGCTTCTTTATCTGTTGTTAATAATCTTTTACTATTTCCACTATCTTTTCTATATTTTTCAGAAAGATTTTTTGTATTTTCTGATAGTTCTTTTAGTTCATTTATATTAATTCTAGATTCTAACTCACTCTTTAGCTCTATCGGTAATTCCATTTTATTTTTTACAAGTTTCTCCTTTATTAAAATCATCAAACTCTAAGTCATCAAATTCTATATTTTCTACATTTACTACTTCATTTTTATCGTTTATTGTTAGTTTAAATACATCTGGTGAATTTAAACGTTTATTAAATATAACATTTCCTTTAAAGCTATATTTTAGAACTCTATTTTCTTGAACACTTTCTAACTTGCACCACTTTAAAAGTAAAAAGGTTATAGCATATCCATGTGAAAAAATAGCAATTCTTTTTCCTTTGTTTTTGTTTATAACCTCTTCAAAAGCTTCTGTCATTCTTTTGGTTACTTCTTTTCTACTCTCTCCATCTTCTGCTTTATAATTTTCTTCTTCATACTGTTTTGTATACCAATTTAAAACATCTTTTTCGTTAGGCTTACCTGGTCTTCTTTCATCAAATCTCTCATCAATATTTACTTTTAGATTTTGTCTATCTAATAAATATTTAGCTGTTTGTAAAGTTCTTACACAATTACTTGTATATACAATATCAATATTTTGAAGTTCTTGTTCTTTACTTAAAATTTCTGCTCTTTTCTCTCCTACTACACTAAGTATTATTTTTTCATATTTCATTAAATCACTTTGATTTGTTTTATAACTTTCAATCATTTCTTTATTATTAAATCTTACTGAATGTCTAATTAAATAAACTACTGTTTCCATTTATTAACTCCTAATTCTTCACTGTTTTTATATTTTTTAGAAACTTCCAGAGCTTCCGGCCTCCTCCTGATGAACCGGCCTCCTCCAAAAGAACCTCCTCCGAAAAGACCTCCTCCGAAATCTCCATCGGATCCTCCGTAAAAGCCGCCACCGCCGCTTTTTGAATATATAACTTATCCCTTGTGCACATCCACCTATTATATATCCTATTATACCCCATATAACATCATTAATTATTACTGATGTATTTTTTGTTTCGAAATATATTATTACACTTAAGGCAATTGCATATATAATAGCTAATATTGTCTCTTTTAATATTATTAAAAGTTTTCTGGGTTTATAATATTCATATGAAAAAGGAATTATTACCATTATATAACCTGCTAACACACTAAAAGAAAATACCAAAAGTGGGTCAGAAATTGGACTCTTTTCTACTTTTTCAGCCTTTTCTTGTTCTATCTCTACATCATAATTTTTTGAAATTATACTTACAAATTCGTTAAATCCATTTTTTATTCCTTCATCCCATTTATTTTGCCTTAAATATGGTAGCATATATTGATTTTGAATTCTTCCAGTTTTAGCATCTGGTAACACGCCTTCTAATCCATATCCTACTTCTATTCTAGATTTTCTTTCTTGTAGAGCTATTAATATTAATAGTCCATTATTTTTGTTTTTATCTCCAATTCCAAATTTTCTAAATGTTTCTGTTGCATATTCTTCTAATGATTCTCCTTCTAGTGATGGAATTGTAACTATAACAATTTGAGCTCCGTGTTTTGCTATTCAAACTTTTATTAACATTTATAATATAGTCTTTAGTTTCTTTACTTAGTAGTCCTGCATAATCGTTAACATAAAATTCTTGTGTTGGATTAACAACTGCACTTACAAAACTCAAACTAAAAACAATTAAACATATTGTTAATATTAATATTTTTTTAAATATTCTTTTATTCAAAGTTAACACTTGGAACCTCCCTGTTTGATTCGTTTGCTTCAAAATATTGTTTTTGCTCAAATCCAAACATTCCGTGCTAAAATATTACCAGGAAAAGTTTTTACTTTTAAATTATAATTTTTAACTGCACTATTGTAATCTCTTCTTGCAACTGCTACTCTGTTTTCTGTCCCTGCTAATTCATCTGATAGTTGAATAAAGTTTTGAGAAGATTTTAAATCTGGATAATTCTCTACTACTACCATTAATGCATTTAAAGATGATGTTAATTCATTATTTGCATTTGATTTTTCTTCTAAACTATTTGCATTTATTAATTTTTCTCTTGCATCTGTTATACTATTAATTATTTCTGTTTCATGTGTTGTGTATCCTTTTACAGTATTTACTAAATTTGGAATCAAATCTGCTCTTCTTTGTAACATTACATCTAAGTTAGATAATTCTGTATCCACAGCTTCAGATTTACTAACCAATCCATTATAACTTCCCACTAAAAACATTACTATTATTGCTATTATTGCAATTACAGTTATTAAAATAATATTAGATTTTTTCATATTATTACCTCCATTTCATTTTTAATAAATTTTATCATACAAAAAAAATATATACAATATTTTTTTCTTATAAATAAATATACAAAAATGTAAAATCAAAATAAAAAGCTCTCTAATTAACTGTAGTAAAGATAAAATGATAAAATTTTTATCTAACAATTTTATTTTACTACAGTAATAGAGAACTTTATAAAAATTTATTATTTAATCCATTTTTTGTAATCTTCATCAGACTGTTTGCTTTTCCATCTTTTTACTCCTCCTTTAGTATTTTGTTTTTATATAATTTATCTTTTGTATTATTTATATTAATGTATATCACTTAGAGTTAACTCTATGTCAATACTTTTTTATTTAATTTTTATTTTCCTTGCATTTCTTTATTATTTTACACACAATTTAATAAATTAATCCTATTTAAAATTATCACCTTAAATTTTAATAATTTTTTCCCATGTCATATTCTTTTTTCCGAAGTGACCATAATTAGTTGTTTTACTATATATAGGCTCTCTTAAATTCAACTCTTTTATAATTCCAGATGGAGTTAAATCAAACCTTTGCTTAATTTTTTCTATTATTTCTTCTTCTGAAATTGTATTTGTTTTAAATGTATCTATATAAATAGAAACAGGTTTTGCAACTCCTATACTATAAGCAATTTGAATTTCGCATTTTTTAGCATATCCATTTGCTACAATGTTTTTAGCAATATATCTTGCCATATAAGCACCACTTCTATCTACTTTTGTAGGATCTTTACCAGAAAAGGCTCCTCCTCCATGTCTTGCCATTCCTCCATATGTATCTACTATAATTTTTCTTCCAGTTAAACCAGAGTCTCCTAACGGACCTCCTATAACAAATCTACCTGTTGGATTAATGAAATATTTTGTGTCATCATTTAGTAATTCACTTGGCACAATTTCTTTAATTACTTTTTCTTTAATTTCTTTTTTTAATTCTTCTAAATTTGTATTTTCTTCATGTTGTGTAGAAATAACAATTGTATCTATTCTTTTTGGAATTTCATTTTCATATCCAACTGTTACTTGAACCTTTCCATCTGGTCTTAAATTTTTTACTATTCCTTTTTTTCTAACTTCTGTTAATCTTTTAGCAAGCTTATGTGCTAAATATATTGGCATTGGCATAAAATCTTTTGTTTCGTCAGTAGCATATCCAAACATCATACCTTGATCTCCAGCACCTTCTGACTTTATGTTTTCATTTAGTTTGTCTTCTAATGATTTATCTACTCCAATTGCAATATCTGGTGATTGTTTCGAAATATTTAACAAAACCTTACATGTTCTATAATCTATATCGGTTTTTGAATTATCATAACCAATTTCTTTTATTGTATCTCTTACTATTTTTTCAATGTCTACTGTAGCTACTGAGGTAATCTCTCCTGTCACTAAAACTTGTCCCTTTCCTGCAACAGTTTCGCAAGCCACTCTTGCAAACTTATCTTTCTCTAAATATGCATCTAATATTTTATCTGATATTGTATCGCATAACTTGTCTGGATGCCCTTCTGTTACACTCTCTGATGTAAATAATCTTATCATTTTTCTTTTCCTCCTATCTTTTTTACAAAAAAACCTTTGCTATTTATAGCAAAGGTTAATAATAAACAATTTTTTATGTTTTAATCATCAGCCAAAGCTATAGCTTTGTCGGTATTAGCACCTTATTTTTAAATAGGTTGCTGTGGAGTCATAAAGCCGATTCTCTCGTCCACTCTAGATAACATATATTATTTTATATACTACTACTTTATTTTTATCATGTCAACAACTTAAATTTAGTATATCTTTATATTATTTTTTCAAATTTTATTTATAACTTATTTTTTATTTACTCATTTTTTGTCACTTAGTCTTTTTTTATTATACTTTTTTATTTATATAGCTTATTTTTGTAATTCTAATTTTTCTTTTTTAAACTTATCTGTATTTATTAATTCAATTTCTTCTTTTGTTAATTTTTCTACTCTATATTTCTGATTATACTTATTTTGTTTTTCCTTACTAATTTCTTCTACTAAATCTTTATATTCTCTTACAAAAGTTTTTCCACTTTGAAAAATATTTTCATATACTACTAAATTATTTAGTGGTTCTTGTGATTTATCTCCTGAATAAGTAACATTCACTGCAATAATTTTATATATATTCTTTTGACTTAAATTTTCTCCTTTAAAATGTTTGCATAAATCTCCTACTTTAAATATATTTTCTTCCATTTTTTATATTTTCCTTTCTATTTTTATCTTTAAATCCAAATAAAATCTAAAGTTTAATTTAAAGTAATATTACTATCAAATTAAACTTTAGTCAATATTAACTTTATTAATTATTCATTACATCTTAAATTATGTATTAGTATTTTATCTTTAATTTTACATTATTTGCTTTATTTTTAATAAAAAATCATAATTTGTATAAAATATTTATAACCACATGGAGGTGTTTTTATGGACTTACTTAAAATAGTAGCTTTATCTTTTGGCTCTGTAATTTTTCTTTTTATTTTAACTAAACTAATGGGAAATAAAGAAATGTCTCAGCTTAGTATGTTTGATTATATAATAGGTATTACTATTGGTTCTATTGCAGCTGAAATGTCTACAGCTTTAGAAAACGACTTTATGCAACCTGTTGTTGCTATGGCTGTGTATACTATAGTTTCTATAATCATTTCTATTTTATCTTATAAATCTATAAAAATTCGTAGAATTATATCTGGAAACTCTTTAATATTATTTGATAATAATGAACTATATCGTAATAATCTAAAAAAAGCCAAACTTGATTTAAATGAATTTTTGATGCAATGTAGAACTGCTGGGTACTTTAGTCTAAGTGATATACAAACAGCAATATTAGAGCCAAATCGGGAAAATTAGTTTTTTGCCTAAGGCTGAAAATAGGCCTACTATTCCTTTAGACTTTAATATGCATCCTCACCAAGAGAAAATGGTTATTAATATAATTTTAGATGGTCAAATTTTAAAAGAAAATTTAAATTATTCTGGTAATGATGAACTGTGGCTACAAAAACAAATTGTATCTTTAGGATATAATAATGCTTCTGAAATTTTTTTAGCTACTTGTGATTATAATAACAATTTACAAATATACCCCAAAAAGGATTATAATAACTCACATGATATTTTTGAATAAATAAGACCCTTTCTTGTTAAATAATTGTTCTAAGCAAGAAAGAATCTTATTTATTATTTAGCATTTAATATTTTTTTATTATTCTACTATTTGGCGTGCCTACAACAGTTACATTATCATCTGTTGATTCTAATACAACTGACCCAGCACCTATTTTTACATTATTACCAATTTTTATTGGTCCGAAGTATTTTTGATCCCGCTCCAATCATTACATTGTCTCCTACATCAGGATGTCTTTTGTCTTTATCTTTTCCTGTTCCCCCTAATGTTACTTGATGATAAATTGTACAATTATCTCCAATTGTTGCTGTTTCTCCAATTACTATTCCCATTCCATGGTCTATAAATAATTTTTTTCCTATTTTAGCCCCAGGATGTATTTCTATTCCTGTTATAAATCTTGCAAATTGAGATATAAGTCTTGCTATAAAGAAAAATTTATTTTTATAAAAGAAATGAGCAATTCTATAAAATACTAATACATGGAACCCTGGATATAAAATAATTACTTCTAAAATATTCCTTGCTGCTGGATCTTTTTCTTTTATATTTTTTGCATCTTCATATAATTCTTTTATCACAAAACCACCTCTAATACTTTCTTTATTATGGCTTATATTATTTTATGTTTATTAAAGATACTATGACACAAAAACTCTAATATAAAAAAATAAACCATTTCTGTTTTAGTCTAACAAATTTGGTTTATTTTTTATTTTTTCTCACATTTTTATTCTGTTCTTAATGCTTCTACTGGATCTTTTTTACTTGCCATTTTTGATGGAATCAATCCTGCAATTATTGTAAGTACCATACTAATTATTACCAATATAATTGCTCCTCCAAATGGAAGACTTGCTATTCCTGATACTCCTGCAATTGCTTTTATAATAGCATTTATTGGAATTGTCAGAATAAGGGTTATCAATATTCCTAAAAGCCCTGCTGCAAAACCTATTATAAATGTTTCTGCATTAAATACTCTTGATATATCTTTTTTAGATGCTCCTATTGCTCTTAATATTCCTATTTCTTTTGTTCTTTCCAAAACAGATATATATGTTATTATTCCTATCATTATTGATGATACAATTAAAGAAATTGCAACAAATGCAATTAGCACATAACTTATCATGTTAACAATTACACTAACAGATTTCATCATCATTCCAACCATGTCTGTATAGTTAATTACATTTTCTTCTTTTCCTTCATCTCTTTGTTTTTGGTTATATTTTTCTATTTCATTAGATATTAATTCTTTTGCATCAAAATTTGTTGCATATATTTTAATTGCTGATGGTTTATTTAAATCTACTACACCTAGAGTTTCTAAATTATCTTCATATGTTGCATTTTGATTTTCTGAAAAAGATTGCATAACTTTTGCAAGTTCTTCGCTTGAAAGTTTGCTAATATATGCTTTTTGTTCGCTTGTTAAATTTGCATAATCAAATTTTGTATTTTCGTTTTTTTCTGGGAACTTCATTCCTGTAAAAATATTTATATCTTTATTTTCTTTTTGTTCTTTAACTATCTCAGATTCATTTATTTTGTTTATTACATGTTCTTTTAATTGTTTTGTATAACCTATCATTGAACCAGTTAATGATGTTGATACACTTTCTTCATTTTTTCTTATTATACAAGAAATTTTTATATCTTCTGCATTTTCTATTTTGTTTTTCATATATTCTTCATCATCACTTTTGTTTACCCACATATTACCTGATTTTTCATAATAATCTGTATTTAGAATTAATTTAAATGATAAATTTAATAATTCATCATATGTATATACTTTTTGATCATCAGCTTCTACTTTTTCTCCTTTTTTTACCGCTTCCCATTTTCTTTCTAAGTCTTTTTGATCTTTTAAGCCCAAAGTGTATAATGTATAATCACTAATTTGATTATTTTCATCTACTACTAACGCCACCTCATTATATGAAGTTGGCAAATTACCTGCTAGTACATCGTATTGAGATTCTATTAATTCTTTATTATCTAACATTTCTTCCCATACATCAGTTTGTGATACCATCATAGAACTACTTGCAAATGGAGATGAGTTTTGCTCTTCTACCATATTTCCCATGCCTATACTATTCATTACTGTACTTGGATTAACTTTAACTATTCCATTTGATGTATCTTTTTTATATAAATTTAAGTTTAAATTATATTCATATTGTATTGCATTAGAGTTCTTTTTTATTTCATTTTCTTCTGTATCTAAATAATTCTTAAATTCCTCTAAATTATTAGTTTGAATCTTGCTAGATAAAGTACTTATCATTTCATTCATTATATCTTTAGAATATATTTTTCCTTCTTCATGATTTAAGTTATCATTTCCTTCATCCATCATTATTTCTAACATACTTGCCATATCTACTGTAGACTCTTCTATTGAAATTGGATATGATGATAATGTATCTTCTTGTACTCTATTTATATATTTTTGTACTCCATTTGACAAAGATAAAATAAGCGCAATTCCTATGATACCTATACTTCCTGCAAATGAAGTTAAAATAGTTCGCCCTTTTTTAGTCATTAAGTTATTTAAGCTAAGAGATAAAGCTGTAAAAAAATTCATAGATGTTTTTCCAGTTTTTGCTTTCTTTTTTTCTGTTTTTTCTTCATCTTCTTTGTATGGATTTGAATCACTAATAACCTTTCCATCTAGTACTTTTATTACTCTAGATGAGTATTTTTCTGCAAGCTCTGGATTATGTGTTACCATTATTATTAATTTATCTTTTGAAATATTTTTTAATATTTCCATTATTTGAACACTTGTTTTTGTATCTAAGGCACCTGTTGGCTCATCTGCTAAAATAATGTCTGGGTCATTTACTAGAGCTCTTGCTATTGCAACTCTTTGCATTTGTCCTCCTGACATTTGATTTGGCTTTTTATGTATTTGTTCTTTTAATCCTACATCTTCTAATGCTTTTATTGCTCTTTTTCTTCTTTCTTCTTTTGAAACACCTGATAGTGTTAATGCAAGTTCAACATTAGAAAGTACTGTTTGATGTGGTATTAAATTATAATTTTGAAATACAAATCCTACAGAATAATTACGATATGCATCCCAATTATTATCTTTAAACTCTTTTGTTGATTTTCCATTTATTATTAAATCACCACTAGTATATCTATCTAATCCTCCTATTATATTTAAAAGAGTAGTCTTACCACATCCACTCTGTCCTAAAATAGATACAAACTCACTATTTCTAAATTCGATATCTATTCCTTTTAAAGCTTTAACTGTAGTATCTCCTGATTTATATTCTTTTGTAATGTTTTTTAATTTTAACATTTTTATTCTCCTCATTTTTTATTGTTAAATTTTTCTTATATTTAATTATATTTCTTATATAAAGTCTTATCCTTTTATTTTATACAAAAATTTTAATATATTCATTTTATATTGTCATATCTCCATCTATCGTATCGTAAACCACATTACGGGTATAATAATAGTTGTCTTCATCTTCTACTACATTAAATACTTTATAAAATGAATATCCCATAAATATTAATATTGGTATACTTATTACATACAAAATTATTGGTATGCTAATTTTCCATCCAAGCTGTTTTCCTTCAGCTTTTCTTTTGTTTGCATTTATACCAAAAATTATTGTTATAACAGTTGCTACTATAAAACCTACAATGCCTACTGCCACTATCATAAATATTATTATTAACGATAAGAAAAATATTCCTAATCCAATAATTCCTCCCATATTTATTTCTCCTTTCTTTTTTATTTTACAAAATTATTATATCTTTTATAATTTAACATCTTTTATATAAATTTTTCACATATCAAATTATCATAATATTTTATTAATTCATCATATCTTTCCTTATTTCTTACAGTCCATCCTAAGATAAATTTATTTTTTTTAATTTTGTTTACTTCTTTATAACTTAAGTCATCTACGCTATGCGAAATAAAATCTGGATTTGTAATTATATTAAAAAACATTGTTTTTAATATAAACTTTTTTATATTATCCATTTTTTTATTTTTAAATTTACATACTAATTGTCCTCTTATTATATTTGGATAATTATTTTTAAACCACATTATGCTTAATGGATTAAAACTTTGTACTGCATATTTTCCATTATACTTTTTTAAAATTTGCACCAAACTACTTTCTAACAAACCTACTTTATTGTCGTTTTTCAATTCAATTAATATTGGAACTTTTCCATCTACTAATTTTAATACATCCGAAAATTTAGGTATATATGTATTTTTATTTAATAATTTTATATTTCTTATTTCATCATATGTACAATCTTTAAGATTCTTATTTATTCCTGTCATTCTTTCTATATTATCATCATGAAAAACTACAACTTCACCATCTTTTAGAAAATGAACATCTAATTCTATTATATAATTTTTATTTACAGCTTCCTTAAATGCCTCAAGACTATTTTCTATAATATCTTTCTCGTTATGAACACCTCTATGTGCTATAATTGTTTCTTTTAAAAATTTAAGATCTTTCATTTATATCTCCTTATAAATTAAATTATAAATAGATTATTTATATATTATTTTAATGTTAATAATGTTTTATAAATTTACATATATTCTTATTTATATCACATCTCATATTAAAATTCTACTATTTTAAAGTACAAATACGTAGTAATTGTTCAATACTAATTTTTTTACCTTTTAAATATTTATTTTTCTATTTATTTTACAACTTATATTTATTTTTTACTTAATATATTCGATATTTTTTCATATGTTTCCTATTATAAAAAATATCTTAGAGCTTTGTTTTTCTATTTATTTTGCATTTTTTTATAATAAAATTACCAAATGTTTCTTAATGTTATTATATTTTTCTTTTTTTTGTACATACTATATTTAATAAAATGTTTTTGGAGGTATTTTATGGAAAATCAAAATTTAAATATTTTAGATGAAGTAAACAAAGGTGCAACAATGGGAATGGATGCAATTTCATATGTGTCTGAAAAAGCAAAAGATCCTAATTTTAAGAAAATTTTAGATACAGAATATAATAAATATCAGAAAATATCTGATAGAGTAAATGATTTATATTCTAATTATACAAGAAAAGAACCACATGAAACAAATACAATGACAAAAATGATGACATGGTATGGTGTACAAATGAAAACAATGATTGATGACACAACTTCAAAATTATCTGAATTATTAATGCAAGGAACCAATATGGGAATTATAGAAGGTAGACGTTTAATTAATCAAAACAATAATATTGAACCTAATGTAAAAAATATTTTACATGATTTTGTTACAATGCAAGAAGATAGTATAGAAACATTAAAAAAATATTTATAACTTCTTTTTGTTTTAACTTTTTAATATTATAAATAGTTTATTTATAATCCTTTATAATATTGAATTTATTCTTATTTTTTAATCATAAGAATTTAACTTACTAATATAAAAAAAGATTATATCTAAAAAAATTTGTTATCAAAAAAGACAAGATGAAATTTAATTTATAAATCAGCTTGTCTTTTATTTTACAAATTTAAAATATATTTAGTAATATAATCTAATTATTTTCTATTTACACTATCTTATTACAATTTTTATCCTAAGGCAACATCTAATATCATCATGACTATAAATCCTATTGCTGCTCCTATTGTACCAATATTAGAATGTTCTCCTGCTTGTGACTCTGGAATTAATTCTTCTATTACTACATAAATCATTGCACCTGCTGCAAACGACAATAAATATGGCAAGATTGGAACTACTGCATTTGTAAGCAATATTGTAATTATTGCACCTATTGGCTCCACTATTCCAGATAATGTTCCATATATAAAGGCTTTTGTTTTTGACATTCCTTCTGCTTTTAATGGCATTGAAATAATTGCTCCTTCAGGAAAATTTTGTATTGCAATTCCTATCGCAAGAGCAAATGCACCTGCCATTGTTATTCCCGCATTTCCTATGATTGCACCTGCAAAAGTAACCCCAACTGCCATTCCTTCTGGTATGTTATGAAGAGTAACTGCTAAAACTAACATCGTTGTTTTTTTTAGCTTAGATCTTATTCCCTCTGGTTTTTCACTTTCTAAATGTAAATGTGGAATTAAACTATCTAAAACAAGTAAAAATACAATTCCTAATAAAAAACCAATTGAAGCAGGAATCCATGGTATTGCTCCTTGCTCTTTAGACATATCTATTGAAGGAATTAATAAAGACCATACAGATGCTGCAATCATCACTCCGAGAAGCAAAACCTAATAATAATTTTTCTATTTTTTTATTCATCTTATTTTTCATTAAAAATACCATTGCTGAACCCAAAGTTGTTCCTAAAAATGGTATTAATAACCCCGTAAATAGTTGCATTATCAATCATCTCCTTAATTTTTTTAAATTGTATCTGCTGAACACAATTTTATAGTAGTTGGTCTTCCATGTGGACATGTATATGGATTTTTTAAGCTTAGTAAACTTTCTATTAGTTTATCTACTTCTTCTTTTCTTAGATCCATATTTGCCTTTACTGCCGCTTTACATGCAACAGTTGCAATAAATCTTTCTTCTACATCTTTTATTTGTCCTCTTTCTTTTGTTAACATTTCATCTAATATATCTAAAAATATATTTCTACTATTTACTTTATATTCTATATCTGGAATTCCATTTATCTTTATACTGTTTTCTCCAAAAACATCAATATCAAATCCTGTATTTTTTAAAAGTTCTATATTTTCTTGAACAAATTTAATTTCTTTATGTGATAAATTAATAACTTCTGGTAATAACATCATTTGACTATTATTTTTTAAATTATTTTTATAATTTTCTTTTATTTGTTCATATAAAACTCTTTCATGTGCTGCATGCTGATCTATTAAAAATAATTCATTTTTAATTTCTATTATGATGTATGTTCTAAAAATTATACCTATATATTTATAATCAATTTTTCTTTTAGTCTCTCTTTTGATAAGTTCTTGTTTTTTATTTTCTTCTGTAATCTCTTTTGATTCATTATTATTATTCAAAAGTTTACTTTTATCACTTTCATTATTCTCATCTTTACTGAAATGATTTGTTAAAAATTCAAATTCATTTTCTATATAACTTTCTTTTTTAGCTTCTATTTCATTATTTCCTAAAAAATCTTTATTAAGCATAGAATTTTTAACTGCATGATATACTACTTTATATATTTTATCTTCTTCTTTAAATCTAACTTCCATTTTTGTAGGATGCACATTTATATCATAAAAATCTGCAGGCATCTCTAAATTTAAGATAAAGAATCCATGTTTTCCTATTCCTATACCACCTTTAAAAGCTTGATCTATACTACTAGTTATCATTGCGTTTTTTATATTTCTTTTATTTAAAAATATAATTTGGCCTTTTCTATTATCTCTTGCCATTAAAGTATTTCCTATAACACCTGTTACTTTTATACCACATTCTTTATAGTCTACATTTATTATATTGTCTTTACATTCTCTACCATATAAAATGTACACAATATCTTTTATATCTCCACTCCCATTTGAACTAAATACTGTTTTTCCGTCATTTAGAAGTTTAAATGATATATTCAAATTTGCCATTGCTATTTTTTGAATTAATTCTTTTATATATCTAAATTCTGTAGAATCTTGTTTTAAAAATTTATATCTAACAGGTGTATTAAAGAAAAGATCTTCTACTATTATACTTGTTCCTGTTTGTGTTACAACTTCTTCTTTTTCTAAAATATCACCTGCTTTTGCAATTACTTTTATTCCTGTATTTTCATCTTTAGTTTTAGATATCATTGTTAATTTTGATATTGCTACTATACTTGCTAAAGCTTCTCCTCTAAATCCCATAGAATATGTTGTTTCTAGATCTTCTATCTTTCTAATTTTACTAGTAGCATGTCTTTCAAAGGAAATATCTATATCATCTAACAAAATACCTTTTCCATTATCTGTTACTTTTATAAATGTCTTTCCACCATTTTTTATTTCTATAACTATTTTATTTGATCCTGCATCTATTGAATTTTCAACCAGCTCTTTTACAACATTTGCTGGTCTTTCTATAACTTCTCCTGCAGCTATCTTATTAATTGTCAAATCATCTAATAATACAATATTTCCCATCTTTTAGTACTACCTCTTTTATAGTCCATGTTATTTAATTTATAATAATTTTATTTTTATTCATTACCTTTTAAACTTGTTACCATATCTATTGTTTTTACTTTTTTAGCTAATATTTTGTTAACAAATATTGAAACTACATATGTTCCTACTAACGCATATAAATATGATGCAATTTTTATTTCTGTGCTAAAATCGTATGAATCTCCAAGTGCTGTTTTAAATATATAATCTGTCATAATAAAACCAAGTGGTAAACCTATTATAATTGCAATTATTGTTAACCATGAATTTTGTTTTGTAAAAATTTTCTTTATTTGTTTATCTTTAAATCCTAAAACTTTTAATGTTGCAAATTGGTATTGTTTTTCTGAGAAAGATAATATTCCTAAATTATATATTATTACAAAACCTAATATTGCAGAAACTACTATTAACAAAACAACCATTGTTTTCATAGTTTTAATCATATTTTGCATACCTTCTTTTAGTGTAGATAAACTTTGGATTGTTTTTACTCCCTCAATTTCTTTTACGTTACTTAAATCATTATTTGTATAAACTGTATCTGCTTTATATTCTAATCCTAAACTTTCATAATATGCTCTTGAAGCATTTAATTGTTGACTTTGAGGGTCTCTATTTAGTCCTATTATTTTACTTGTATACCATGTATCATTTCCAAATACATGCCAAGAAATTTCATCTCCAACTTTTAAATTCAATTTGTTTGATAATTTTTCTGTTATATATACACCATCATTTTTTAAATCTATATATTTTTTATCATGATCTGTATATCTCAAATAATCTTTTGCATCATTTATTGTTATTGTATTAGTTTCTTTTTTGTCTCCAATTTTTATTTCAATTCCTAAACTTTCACTTGTTGCATTTCCATAATTTTTAGTTACATTTTCAAAATCATTATCTGTATAATTATTATCTAATGATAATTTATAACTAAATTTGTTTAATTTGTCAAATTGCCAATCTAAATAAGAATTCATTGTATCTAACATACCAAATGCACATACCATAAGCATTGTACATCCCATAACACCTACAATTGCCATAATAGATCTACCTTTATTTCTTGCAATATCTCTTAAATTCCATCTGGTAGCCAAAGATGCTTTCTTAAAAATTCCCTTTGTTGTTAAACTAAACTTTGCCTTTTTTACTTTTGGTATTTCTAATCTAAGAGCTTCTGCTGCTGGTTCTTTTAAAACCTTATTACATGATAAGTATGTAACAACTGTTATTAATACAACAACTACCACTGCTAAGATATATACTTCTGGAATTAATACAGTGCTATACTCTGGTACTTCAAAATATGACATTTCCATATTTAAGAAATAATATCCTAATATAAATCTACCTGCTAAAAGTCCTAAAATACTTGCAATTAAACTTATATAAAATCCATAACTAACATAGTGTTTAACTATTTTTTTGTTTTTAAACCCAAGTGCTTTTAATGTTCCTATTTGTACTCTTTGTTTTTTTACAAATCTATTCATTGTGGTAACAACAGACAAAATTGCTATTAGCAAGAATAGTAATGTAAATACTTGTGAATAGGTATTTCCCTCTTCTATTTCGGAATTATAAACTTCATAAGAAGGACTTGAATTTCTATCTGTTACTGCTAGAGCTGCTTTTATATCATTTTCTATATTGCTCTTTGTTTCATTTAATTTAGATGTATCATCTATATCTACAATTATTTTATTAAAAACATAATAGTCTTTTATATTAAAGTTTTCTATTGTTTGTTCTATTAATGAATTTTCAGTTATTCCTGTTTTGGCCTTTATTTCATCATATATGCAATCTTTTGGAAACTCATTAATAGACATATATATATATCCATAATTTTTATGATTTGGAAATAATTCTGTTTCATCTTTTACAGCATAAACATGATCTGGAATATTTATAAGTCCAGCTATTTTTTCGGTTATTTTGTATTTTTGATATGTAAATGTAATTTCATCTCCCACTTTTAAGTCTAATGTTTTAGCCAAAAAGCTATCAAACCAAACTCCACTTTTGCTACTATCAAATTCTTCTCCATCTATTATATACATTTTTGAAATATTATTTGTTTCTATAAAATTTGTTTCTAATGTTACATCATTATAATTATCCAAATTCGTTGTTAATGTTAAAACTCTTTCTGCATCTTTAACATTGCTTACTTTTTTTACATCTTCTAGGTCTTTGTTTGTAAAGTTTTCACCTGAAAGCCAAATGTCTTGCAAATTGTTTTTCTCATAATATTCTTCACCACTTTTTTGCATTCCATCCATATAACTATGTACTCCAGAAAAAACAAATACACCTAAAAATACCATTAAAAATATAGTAATAAATTGTGATTTATTAAATCTTATATCTCTATACATTTTTTTATTTAATTTTCTCATATCTTATATTTGTTCCTCTCTTTTACCATTTTACTTCATCAATATTTTTAGGATTTTCATTTTTTGTTACACTTTCTATTTGCCCATTCTTTACTCTTATTACAGTATCTGCAATGTCTGCAAATAAAGCATTATGTGTTACAATAATTACAGTGTTTGCCCCATCATTTTTATCACATTGTTTTTTTAATAATTTTAGAACTTCTACACCTGTTTTTGAATCTAGTGCACCAGTTGGTTCATCACATAATAATAATTTTGGATTTTTAGCTATAGCTCTTGCAATAGAAACTCTTTGTTGCTCACCACCAGAAAGTTGATTTGGGAATTTATTTATATGTTCTATTAATCCAACATCTTTTAAAGCTTCTTTACTATCTGAATAATTTTTTACTATATCTCTTACTATATCTACATTTTCTAAAACTGTTAGTGTTGGAAGTATATTATAAAACTGAAATATAAATCCTACATTTTCTGCTCTATATTCACTTAATTTTGTTTCACTGTATTCTGAAATATCTACTCCATCTACTAAAATAGAGCCATTACTTGGACTATCCATACCTCCTATTAAATTTAACAAAGTTGACTTTCCAGCACCTGAAGGTCCAAGTATTACAACAAGCTCTCCTTTATTAATAGCTAAATTTACATTGTCTAATGCTTTAAATTCTTTTTCACCTATTTTATAGGCTTTACTTACATTTTTTAATTCTACTATTTTTTCCATATCTTCTCCTTACCTGAAATTTAATTCATATTTTTTTCTTTTAATATTATATTCATCCTAAAATAAAAAGTCAATATAATATGAAATTTTTTTCAGATTTTGTTTTAAGTTTGTTGACTTTGCTATAAAAAATGCTATAATAGTTATTAATATTTATTTTATGAGAGGAGCAAAAATAAATAATATGAGTGAAAATGATATAAGAGAACCTGTTCAAAAACGTTCTATAGAAAAAAAACAAAAAATAATTCAAGCTGGTTTTGAACTCATTTGTAAAAAAGGATATTATAATACTAATACAGCAGAGATTGCAAAAGCAGCACGGTGTATCTACAGGAATTGTTTATAATTATTTTAAAGATAAACATGATATTCTTATTGAAGGAATTAAAATTTATGCAGATAATATATTCTATCCTATGATAACTATCTCTGAAGAAAATTTTGATAAAAATAACTTTGATAAAATTTTAAGAAATATGATTACTAAATTTATAGAAAATCATAAACTTTCTCAATCTGCTCATGAAGAAATAACTGCCATGACTCATTCAGATAAAGAGATTGCTAACTTTTTTCACTCACATGAAATGAAAATGACAAATACTATTGTAAATTTACTAATTCAAAATGGATTTACATCTACAAATTTACCCGAAAAAGTTCATATTTCTATACGGATTAATTGATAATTTATGTCATGAAATTGTTTATCATAAACACACTAATATGAACTATGATATTATGATTGATTTGGTTATTCAAACAATTATAAACTTATTAAACTAAATAACAAAAAGAAGTAAGTTTTTGCTATCTAAAACTTACTTCTTTTTATTCCATCTAATTTTAATTGTTTTCTACTTTTTATAATCAAAAATTTTTTCTAAATTTTCCTTATATCTCTTAAAAATAGGATTATTTTCATCTACTCCATTAATACAACTTTCATATACACTTGTATAATACCATTTTTGTTTATCTTTATTTCTTTTTAAAGAACTCCATGATTTTTCTTCTCCATACAATTCTATACAATCAGATAAATCTTCCAAATTACTAATTTTATCACAAGCTACAATTAATTTTGAACCTAGTGGTGCATTTTTTATATGTTCTATTGTATGTTTTTTTCTATCTTCCCATTCTAATGATTTATCTGGCTCTGATGCATCATACACATAATCTCTAATTTTTTTACCAAATTCTCTTTCAATATCTTCAAATTCATATTTAGTATCTTCTACTACATCATGTAAAATCCCAGCTGCAACAATGTCTTCATCACATCCATTTCTTTGTAAAATCATTCCAACTGTAAAAGGATGAAAAATCATATCAACATCTTCTATTTTTCTTTTTTGATTTTTGTGTGCTCTAGTTGCATAATATATTGCATATTCTATTTTGTCTTTTCCCCTATTCATAACAAAAGCCTCCTTCTAAAACTTTTCTAATAATTCTGTATATTTATATTACTTTCTTTGAAATTATATTACATAATTTTCTTTTTTTCAACAAATGTATTTACTTTTTTTATTAATGGTGATAATATTCTTGTGTACGTTTATCCGTCTTGTTGCAGCATATGGGAGGATTGTATATGAATATGCACAAAACTTCACCATTCATGATTGAGTTCATTGGTACTCCAGAAGCTGGCAAAACAACCACTATTCATCGATTGAAAGATTTATTACTTACCCAAAAGTATAGTGTAAATTTGGTTCGAGAATCAGCTGAGATTGTTCCCACTTCTTTTCCGAAAGGCAGTACGGAAGCTCACTTCTGGATGCGTCTTACTACGGCAAGGTCAATTTTAGAAAATCAAGTTTCAAATGAATCTGATATTATCTTAATTGACCGCGGTTTGATCGACACATTGTTCTGGGATACCTATTATGGTTCTATCGGTACTATGTCTACAAGCGAAGTTTCAAAAACAAACGCTTTTTTTCAAAGTATCGGTATTAAATACCCGGACCTCGTCGTCTACTTGTCAACTACCCCTGAGGAAACAATTCGTCGGCGTGGTGGTGAAGGACGCATCGTAACCTATAGCTTTGTAAAGCAGTACAACAAAGTTCTGGATTCATTTATCGATTCTGTAACATGTCCCGTTTTCCATTTGGACACTACAAATCTTTCCCAGGACGAAGTTACCATGCGGGTTTTGGCTCGTGTATTTGCTAAGCTGTAAAATCAACAACCTCAAATTTTCATATATGTGCTAAATACATTTTGAATATTTGAGGTTGTTTTTTTATAATTTTTATTATTTATTTACTTATTTTTTCTAACTTTTCTTTTAATTTTTCTATTGTTTTCCTTCTTGCACTTATATTATTTTTTTCTTCTTGTGATAATTCTGCTAAAGTTCTTCCATCTTCTAATTCAAAAATCTCATCAAATCCAAATCCATTATCTCCTCTTACTCCTTCTGCAACATATCCTTCTATATATTCACATGCTGATATTGTATTTTTTCCATCTGATATTGCCATAGCAGAACAAAATTTTATCTTTCTTTTTTCTTTTGGAACATTTTTTAATTTTTCTATAATTGCTAAATTTCTTTCTCTATTTGTTCCATCAAACCATCTTTTTGTATTAACACCTGGAAAACCATTTAAAAATTCTATTTCTATTCCAGAATCATCTGCCAAACACATCTGTCCATTTAATGCTTTTGCTATTGTTTCTGCTTTCTTTATAGCATTTCCTGTAAAAGTTTCTTCTGTTTCCTCAACTTCTATATTTATATTTTCGTCTTTCATAGAAACAATATTATATTCTTTTAATATCTCTTTTACTTCTCTTATTTTTCCTTTATTTCCAGACGCAATTACTATTTTTTTAGACATTAATATTCCTCTTTTCCTTAATATATCTCTTTTTAAATTTTATATTATGTTATATCCAAACGTCAAGTATTAAAAACTTACTGATTATAAAACAAAACTTCTCATATATTTTCTTCTATTACTTTTATACTTTAGTTTACAATTTTACTTGTATAAAAATTTAATTTAACCTTTCAATTAACAATTTTTTATAAGCATTACATTCCTATTTGATAATAAAAAAGTAAGCTATATTCTAGAACTCATTAAATTTGAAGAAGAATAACTTTTTAAACCTTTATAAAATACTATAAAAGCTAAAATAGTTATAGCTATTGTAAAACCAAATATAATAAAAAAATTTTCCAAATTAAAATTTAAAATTGTATCTACCGGCATATAACTTGATATTCCCACAGGTATAATTGTATATAATATTAATTTTATTCCATTTTTAAATATTGTACCTGGATATGTTGCGAAATTTACGATTGTATTTGCAAGAGCATCTGCTAATATATCTGCTTTTACAATCCAAAATGCTAAACTTCCAACAATGCTTGAAAATGCTGTTATTATAATTGCTCCTGTTATTGAAAAAATAGTAAATAATATAAAATTTTTTATTGTAATTCCATATATTGCCAGACAAATATATCCATAAATCAGATCTCCTATTGCTGATATTTTCGTATCTGATGTTAAAACACCTAAAAATACGTTTTTGGGCTGTACTAAAAAAGTATCTAATTTTCCATTTATTATTAGCTCTGGTATATCGAAAGCTTTACAAAACACTATATGAGCTATTCCATATGTACTTGCAGCTATTCCCCATAATAATACAACTTCTCTTATTGTATAACCTCCAATTTCATTTTTTAAATTAAAAAGTATTATCCATTGAACTATAAAACTTGCATTGTTTAGTATCATAAAAACTATATTTGTTATAAAAGTTACTTTATTAGTCATTTGTTTCATTATATTATATTTTACAGATAATACCATAACTTTTATTTGATTTTTAACCTCCATTAACATTTAATTTTTTTACCCCCTTTTCGTATAATATAACTACCAAAGACATTGTAATTACTAAATAAATTATTTGTGCAATTATAATCTGTATAAAATTCGACATGCTAAAATCTATTATTAACTTTGCCGGTCCATATGTTACAACATATATTGGCGTAAATTTTATTATTGATTGCAATGATTTTGGAAACATCTCAATTGGAAATAAAGTTCCTAATACTAATATTAATTTATCATATACCCAATGAAATGGTGTTGAATCTTCTATCCAAAATGAAAGAATACTAATAATGATTCTTATTGTTGAATTTATTAATATTCCCAATACTACTACTGGTAATATAAACAATATATTTAGCATATTAAAATTTTGCAATGGTCCTACAAAACATATACCTATAAATATACCAACAAATCCAAACATTATAGATTTTATAGTAATTTCTCCTAAATGTTTTGATATAATATAAAACACATAATTATATGGTTTATTTATATTGTAAGCAATATTTCCGAGTCTTAATATCTTTGCTTATTTCATTAGTCAAAATCTTATTTCTTGTTCCAAACCACAAAACTTCTGTTATTAGTACATACCATATCATCTGTTCCATCGTATATCCATTTATAATTCTGCTATTATCTAAATACATATACTGCCATAGATTCAAAAATACAAACATCATTACAAAAAAATTTATAAACCCTAAAGCTATATTAGGTATATAGCTTAAATTTTCTATTAATGTTGCTTTATAAATATATAAATATTTTTTCATTTTTTCATCCCCTTAATCCTTTATTAAAAGCTTATCTTTCTATCCTTTATATATTTTAGTAATTATATCTTCTAATGGTATATTAGATATATTTATATCAATGATATTATCTGAATCTATTAACTTTATAACATCTGTTTCATTTTTCTTTTTACTGTCTATTTCTATCTTTAAACTATTCTCATTTTCTTTTAATATTGCTATACCATCTTCTTTTTCTAAATTTACACTTTCTTTTGTTTTTACTTCTATTATCTTTTTATTTAAATAGTGATATTTTAAATTATTCATTGTATCATCCATTATTATTTTTCCATGATTAACTATTACAACTCTTTTGCAAAGTTTTTCTATATCTCCTATATCATGACTTGTTAAAAATATTGTTGTTTTATATTCTTTGTTCATTTTCTTTATTAAACTTCTTACATTCTCTTTTACAACAGGATCTAAACCTATTGTTGGTTCATCTAGAAATAATATTTCTGGTTTATGTATTAATGATGCTACTATTTCACATCTAATTCTTTGTCCAAGTGATAAATTTCTAACTGGCGTATTTATAAAACTTCCGTATTTCAAATGTATTTTTTAATTCTTCTATTCTTTTTTCTATTTCATCATCTGGAATATCATATATTGCTCCAAAAAATTTAAAATTATCATATGGTGTTAAGTGCATCCATAATTGTTCTTTTTGACCAAAAACAGTTCCTATTTTATATGCTAATTGCTTACGTTTTTTTGACGGATCTAAATCTATTACATTTATCTCGCCACTACTTGGATACAATATTCCAGTTAACATTTTTATTGTTGTAGATTTTCCAGCACCATTTGGACCAATAAATGCTACTATTTCTCCTTTTTCTACTTCAAAACTTATATTATCAACCGCTTTAATTACTTTATATTTTGGTTTAATAATATTTTTTATACTTCCTTTTATTCCATTTTCTTTTTCTTTAATTTTAAATTCTTTACTTAAATTTTTTACTTTTATTATACTCATATATACACTTCACATCCCCTATATTAATTATATACAAAAAAGCCTCATAAAGAAATCTTTTTTAAGACTCCTTTATAAGACTTTTTTCTAATCTTACTTTTTAACAAGTGTAAGCAACATTTTTATTTATGTCTGCCCTTTACCGCTCGAAATATAAAAATACTTTCTAGGTAAACTCTTAAATTATGTTTACTATTTTATCATACAACTTTTACTTTTGTCAATCTATATTTATCATGTTTTAATATTATATTTTTTACCTTGATTTAATCTATGAAAATATCTGCTTGTTTAGACAATTTCAAAATCACTTAAATTTTACACTAACAAAATTTATTAATTTATAAAACTATATTTTTCAATAATCCTGTTATTTCTCCTGTATAAAATATATCCAGCTTACTCATTGCTCTTGTTATAGTTACATATAAAAGTTTTATATCTAAACTACTATATGTATACTTTTCTTCATTTGCATTACTAATTATAACACAGTCAAACTCCAATCCTTTTGCAAGATATGATGGAACAACAGAAATTCCTGAATTATACTCTGAATCTTTTCCTTTTATCAACTTAATATCTTTTCTTGTTTTTCTTAGTTTTTTTTCAATTTCTTCACATTCATTCATATCTTTTCCTATTATTGCTATCGATTTATAATCATTTTGTAAATATTCATTTATTCTATTATTAATACTACTTATTAATTCATCTATATTTTTATTTTTCTTAATATTAACAGAATTTTTTCTGTCTATTACTGGCTCTCCTAAAACTATATATTCTTTCTCAAATTCAGGTAACTTATTAATTACATTATTTGCAATTTCCATTATTTCTTTAGTTGTTCTATATGTTTTATTTAAGGTAGTATACACTGTTTTCACATTTTTAAATTCCACATCTATAAATTTTTTCCAATTTTCTATTCCTCTATAATAATGTACCCCTTGTGCTATATCTCCTAAAATTGTCATAGAGTTACTATTTAATATTTGTTTTAAAATATCAAATTGAAATTCTCCATAATCTTGAGCTTCATCTACAACAACATGCTTTATTTTACACTTTTCTTTTATTCCAAATATTTTATATTGAATATACATTATTGGTGCTAAATCTTCAAAAGAAATTTCATTTTTTTGTAAGTTATTACTTGTGTTTTTCTTTAAATATATCATTACTTCATCTGAGTTTTGTAAATATCCATCTATAAACTCCTTATAATATTGTATACAATCTTTTTTTGAAATTTGATTTAAATATTGTTTTACTATTTTTTTATAATCCTTTTCTAATAATTTTATTATTTTCTCATATTTATCAAATACTTTTATTCTATTTTCTCCTGTTAGATTTTGCAATTCTTTACTTCGTTTTTTTCTTATATCGTCAATTATTAATAATGATTTCTTTTTTAATTCAGAAATTAAATTTTTTTCTATTTCTTTTATTCTGTCATTATAGTTATACATTTTATATGTTTCTTTAAATAATTTATTAATGTTATTATATGACATTATTTCATAATCTTTGAAATAAAAATCGTTTTTAGGAATATAATTATTTTCTATTTGTAATAAATAATCATCTACAATTTTTTTAAACTTTATTGATGATTTATATTTAGCTTCTTTTATCATTATATCTATTTTACCTTTATTTATATCATCAAACTCTTTGTTTACTATTATTACTAGTTTTTCATTACTATCTGATATCTTTAATTTTTTTCCAATTACATCATATGCAAAATCTTCAAATGTACATTGTTTTACATTATTTACACCTAAATCTGGGAGAATATTTGAAATATAATTTAAAAAGAATTTTGTTGGTGCTATTATCATAAATTCTTCTGGTTTAAACTCTTTTTCATAATTATAAATCAAATATGCAATTCTATGAAGAGCAATGGTAGTTTTTCCACTTCCAGCAACACCTTGTACTATAAGTGGAGAATTTATTTTAGCTCTAATAATTTTATTTTGTTCATCTTGAATTGTTGCTACAATATTTTTTAATCTATCATCAGCTTTTTCTTCTAATGCATTTTGAAGTAGTTCATCATTACCTGTAACATTAATATCAATATATTTCTTTAGTTGCTTTTTTTCTATTATATATTGCCTTTTTAATAATATATCTCCTTTAATTTTCTTTCCAAGACATTCATACTCAGCACTTCCAATTTTTCCTTCATAGTATAAATTTGAAATTGGTGCTCTCCAATCTACTATTATTGGCTCTGCTGTTTTATTGTCTAAAATAGAAATTTTTCCTATATATAATTTTTCTAAATCTCTATTTTCTTCTTTAAAATCCATTCTTGCAAAATATGGAACATTTTTAATTTTCTTTATATTTTCTAACTTTTTTACCCTTGTTAATAAAACTTCTCCTTTTGCTATGTCTTCCATTGTATAATTCATATCTGATTTTCTTAATTCTTCTTCTATTAATTTTTCTTCTTCTAAAACTTTGTTATTTATTTCTTTTAGTTTTTCTTTTTCTTCTAAAAAAGTCTTATTGTTCACAACAAAAACCTCCTATAATATCTATTTTCAGTAACTAAAATTTAATATCATTCACTCCTTTCTATTTTTATTTAACCAATCTCCATTAGTCTTCTTTAAGACGCAAAAAAACCAAGTATTTTATACTTGGTATCTATATGATTTTTATGTTCTTTATAATAAATATTATTTGTCAATCTAATTTTGCAATACTTAAAAATGAAATAAATCATATAAATACTGAAAAAATAGAGTTTGACTACTGTGTTCGGAATGTTAACAGGTATCCCTCTAAATTCATAATAGTTATATTACTATATTTATTTAGGTATTGTCAAGCTAATATGGCAATATATCTTATAAAAATACATATCATTATATTTTTTGTGTTATTTAATATATTATTTTTTATATTTAGTTTTTCATTTGGCTTATTTTTAAGCATTTTTTAATTTCCTATTATATAAAAAGAAGGACCCTTACGGGTCCAGCTTCTGACATTTCTCTACATTATGTACTGCCAAAAACTAGACAAGGGTCCTAAAAAGGTTGGTCATTTAGGTGAAATCACTTTGCTTCTTACTCAGAAGGCTCTGCCGTTACCACAATGATGTCAGTGCTTATCGGGTCTTCTTCAGTGTCAGAAACGTTCCATTCGTTAGCATCGTAATCGAAATACTCGAAGAGGTCGCCAATGAATTCCAAGTTTTCTGTAAAATCCTTGTACCGAATAGCAATAGCTTCAGCAGAATCAATCTGCTTAACCACATACCGCTTGCCACTGAAAGTGCGAAAACTTATCGATGCTACATTGAAGATTGCATCATCCGGATACACTTCCTCGGTAATCGATTCCGCGAACCGAATTTCAATGGTGAACAGCGGCTTTGCTGTTGTGGTGGTTGTGTTCATCAATTCGTGAACAATCATCGTGGTTAACTCTGCCATTGTGTTAAAAGTCTGCATAAATCTGCTCCTTTGTTGTTGCGTACTCACTGTGGTATATCCACAATTATGAGCACAAGTGCTTATGACGAATGATCAACCATTACTAAATAAGAAAAGTTCCAATTCAGTATATAAAATATGGTTTAAATATATTATATCACTGTTTACATAACATTTCAACTTTTTTCAAATATTTTTTATGTGAAACTAATAAACAATTTGCAGATCTAACCACAATATAAAAAGCTATATTGTATAGATGATTCTAACTATAAAATATAACTTTTTATATGTTTATTTTTCCTTTTTCATTAATTTTGTATTTTCTTCTATTACTTTATATTCTTTTAATAATTTTTCAATATCAGTTCCACTTACTTTTTTTAATGCTTTTTTCATTACAAATCTTTCTATTAAACTTAGTTTCATATCTGTTATTGGTTTTCCATCTCTTAATTTTACTGTAGCATTTAGCAAATCTCTAATATCATACACACTTCCCCATACTTCTGGAACGCCTCTATCTATTTCTAATAGTGTATATACTGCTTCCATAGCTGTACGTATAGAATACTCTGTTGTAAATATTGTATCTCTTTTAGTTTCTGCAAATTGACCTAAAAAAGCAAAATTTTTACTGCCCTCTGGTACAACTAATGGTCTATCTCCTAGCTTTCTTGGCATAAAGAATGCTGTAATATATGGCATCATACAAGGAACTGTATTTGCACTATTACTTGCCAAATTTTCAATTTCATTAGTTGGTACTCCTAAATGATATAACCATTCCATACAAATTTCTTTACCAGTGCATTCTCTCATAGTTTTCTTTATATAATTTCCTGGTTTATCACTAAATAATCCATAAATCCATCCACAAAGTTCTCCTTTAGGTTGATTTCTAAATTGAGGTTGACGATTAAAGGTCCAACTTAAAAGCCAATTTGAATCTTTAACTGTTACAATTCCTCCTGTTACTACTTTACCAGTAAAAGGATTTCTTTTACATATTTTTTCTATATAAGGTGGTATTTTATCATCTAATGTTGTTACTGTTGCACTCATCCAATTACTTTTTTCTGGATCTGAACAAAATTTGTCTGGATTTCCAAATGATTGGTCTTGTTTGGCAATTTTTCTCCACATATCCCAGCCACCACCTGGCTTAATTTCATAATTAAATTCTGCTTTTTTATTTTGACTTCCAAGTGTTGAATTTTCAACACATCCTCCATTTGTTATAAATACTAAATCATTTTCTGTTAAATCTATATTTTCTTCTTTTCCATTAGTTGTAATTACAATTGTTCTTGCTTGTTTTCTGTCTTTACTAATATCAAATAGGACATTTTCTACCTTTACCCCATAGTGAAATTGAACATCAAATGATTCTAAATATTTTATCATTGGTAATATCATAGATTCATACTGATTGTATTTTGTAAAACGAAGTGCTGTAAAATCTGGTAAACCTCCTATATGATGAATATATCTTTTTATATATAATTTCATTTCTAAAGCACTATGCCAGTTTTCAAAAGCAAACATCGTTCTCCAATATAACCAAAAATTTGAATTTAGAACTTCATCATCAAAAACTTCGTCTATCTTTTTGTCATATAATTTTTCATCTGGTGTGAAAAATAGATTCATTATTTCCATTGCACCTTTATCTGATATGTTGAATTTTTTATCTGTATGTGCATCTTCTCCACGGTTGATTGTTGCTCTCATTAGTGAGTAATTTGGATCTTCTTTATTTAACCAATAATACTCATCTAGAACACTTACCCCTTCTGTTTCTATTGATGGAATTGATCTAAATAAATCCCACATGCATTCAAAATGATTATCCATTTCTCTTCCACCACGCATAACATATCCAATATCATTATAATAATATCCGTCACAAGCTCCTCCTGGTATTGTATCTTTTTCTAAAATATGAATATTTTTTCCTTTCATTTGTCCATCACGAACTAAGAAGCAAGCTGCAGCTAAAGCTCCTAAGCCAGATCCTATTATATATGCAGATTTTATATCAACATTTTCTGGCTTTTTTGGTTTTGCAAAAGCCTCATAATTTCCACTACTATAATACATAATAACGTTCCTCCTTTGTTTAAATATACCCTTAATATAATAATATTATTATTTTTTTACAATAAACAAAAAAAACAGTTTGTATAAATTTTTTACAAAACTGTTTTTTTGTCTAAAAAGATAATCTTTCTATTGCACTATCGAAACTTCCTTCTAACATTATACTTAATTTTTTTATTATCTCTTCTGGATTTTCAAGCATTCCATTTTCAATCCATTCTTGCACTAAGCCTACAAAAGCATACTTATAAAAATCTGCAATAAATTTTTTATTTTTATTTTGAACTGCTATTTTTTTAGATTTTTCATCTATAACTCTTGTTAATAACATATTTGTTTGTTTATATATAAAATTTAAAAATAGAGCTCTACTTACTGAATAGTATGTGTTATAAACAAATTTTTTATTATCTAATATATATTCAAATACATATAAAAATTCTTGTTGCCAGTTTTCTGCGGGGCTATCACTTTCAATATTTTTAATTTTTTCAATGACCTCATTTGTATAAATCCATTCCAACAAATCATATATATCTTTAAAGTGATAATAAAAAGTTTGTCTATTCACACCACAATCATCCACAATATCATTAATTGTTACTTTATTAAATTCTTTTTTGGATAATATTTTTTTTAAAGAATTTGCTAATGCTTTTTTTGTTATATTACTCATTATACTTTCCTTTGTTATCTATCATTATATTTTTTTAACAATTTTATAATTAGTTTTATTTATATAATACATATTTAATATAAATAATCTATTTTTATGTTCTTAGTATATCACAATAACCAACGTTAATAAATATTTATTTTAATAAAGTCTTATTTTTATTCTTTATGACATCTTGTTTAAATAAAAAAACTTTCTTTATGAGAATAAGTAAAAATAATTATAAAATTTTATTATTTCTAATATTTTACCATTCATAAATAAAGCTTTTATTAAATTATTTATTGTAATTTAATAATGCTAGTTTTAAATTATCATATACTTTTGTTTCAATTCCAGCTTTTTTCTTTAATTTTTCAAATTCATTTTCCATAAGAATAAATTCCTCTTTTGCACTCATTGCATGATTGGAAATGCACATTTTTCCTAAAAAGTTTGAAAACAAAAATCTATATATAAATGCACATCTTTCTTTTTTATTAACACAATTTTCATACTCACCTTTAGGAAGTATTTCATAACCCAACTTTTTAAGCACATCATACCCTTCTATAATTGCATCCATTATTAATAATGAATATTCTTTATCTTTTTTTAATAATTTTAAATTACCATTTGCTTTATAACTAGCAAAAACTAAAGGAAGTATTGCACATCCATGAGTTTTTAAATAATCGCTCATTTTATTTTCTATAATTAATTTTATTTTTGATTTCTGGAATATAGATTTTATTAACTCATCATTATCATTTTTTCCATCTGCTCTACCTATTACTATTTTATTTAAACAAATAGACTCTATATAGTCATTATTTTTTTTACCTGCTGCCATAAAAAATGCAAATAATATATTTTTATTTTTTATATTCATATATTTTTCCACATTTAAATTATTACCTACAAAAACTATATTTTTGCTATCATTATTTTCTACAATTGGTACAATATCATCTAGTGCTGAACATCTTGTAACTATAAATATCACATCATAAATATCGTTTTTCTCTAATTTATTTATTATATTAAAATGATCTATAGTTTTTCCTTTTAATTTATGTTTTATAATAAGTCCCTTATTTTTTAATTTTTCGTAAGTTTTATTTCTTGCTAAAATAGTTATATTATTATCTTTTTTTATAGAATGTGCTAAATTTGATCCAAGTACTCCTGCACCAATTATTAGTATTTTCATTTTTTATGCCTTCTTTCTTTTTTGTATTTGTTTTAAATTTATAATTCATCTAAATTAAATATTTATTAATTATATTAATTCTTAAATTATAATAAAGCAGATACTTATTAACCAACTATCTGCTTTATTCTTTCCTAATTTATAATCACTTTTTTACACTATTTATTTTATAATGATTTTTTTAAATAATAATGTCTTATAGGTTTCAAATTTTCATCTAGCTCATAGCAAATAGGATTTCCAGTTTGTAATTCTAATTTTATAATATCTTCATCACTTATATTATCTAAATACTTTATTAACCCTCTTAAACTATTTCCATGTGCTGCTATTATAATTCTTTTTCCATTCTCTAATTCAGGTTTAATATCTGAATTCCAATATTCTAAAACTCTTTTTATTGTATCTACTAAGTTTTCTGTTTTTGGTAACTCTTCTTTAGTTAAATCTTTATATTTTGGATCATTTCCTGGATATCTTTCGTCTGTTTCTTTTAACTCAGGTGGTCTAACATCTGTGCTTCTTCTCCAAAGTAGAACTTGTTTTTCTCCATATTTTTCTTTTGTTTCATCTTTGTTTAATCCTTGTAAAGCACCATAATGTCTTTCGTTTAATTTCCAGCTTCTTTTTATTTCTATATTTTCTTCTCCCATTTCTTTTAGTATATAATCTAATGTATTTTCTGCTCTTTTAAGTACTGATGTAAAAGCTAAATCGAAATGAAATCCTTGTTCTTTTAATATTTTTCCAGCTTCCTTAGCTTCTTTTATTCCCTGCTCTGATAACTCTACATCTGTCCATCCTGTAAACTTATTTTCTAAGTTCCATACACTTTGTCCATGTCTAACTAATACTAATTTAATCATATTATCCTCCTTTATTTTTATATTAGTTTTGATATTTTGATTATATCTTTTTTATTTTATAATTTCATTTTAAAATAGGTATTAAGCAATATAATACCTATTATTTTATATACCTTATTTATTTATATTTCCACTCCGAAAAGTCGTTCATGCTCCAAATGGACTTTTTGTTTTCTGTATTCTGTTGGAGTACATTTCATTTTAGATTTAAAAACTGATGCAAATTTACTACTATTATCATATCCAAGCATTCCTGCTATTTCATTTACATTTTTATCTGTTTCTTCTAATAAATGTAATGATACATGAATTTTATAATCTTTTAAATATGTATAAATTGGTTGTCCATATATTTCTTTAAAATATAATTTTAATGGTGTCGTTCCTATTTGATACTTCTCTGATAATTGTTCTATTGTTATTTTTTTATCTAAATTTTTTATTAATTCTTCATGTATAACTTTTATTTTATCAATTTGCTTTTTTTCTAAATATACTTTTTTCCTAGACTTGTTATCAAAAGGTATTACTGTAAATACATGCAACAATTCTAGTACTTTAATTTGTGCATATATTTTATCTTTTTCTGGATTAATGTAATAAAGTTCATCAAATATATGTACCATTTCTTTAATTGGTTTTAAAATTACTCCTTGTTCATTATCTATTAAAATTTTTTTTAATTCTTTTATGTTATCAACTATATTTTTAAACATTTCTGGAAGAGTTTTTTGAAATTCATTTATATCTATTAAAATTTCAATTCCCTCATAATAACCATTTATAAAATTTGATGTTGTTTTTTTCATCATATTTATATTTGAAGCAATTTCCCCTTCACCAAAATATAATGTTTTTCCACTTTTAGAAGCACATTCCAAAACCCCTCTTTTACAATAGTCTATTTCTATATATTTTCTTTGTAGTTTCTGATTAAATTCAGGCACAGTATATGTATTAAATTTCTTATATACTAAATCTAATCCATTAAATATATTATATACTATCATTTCACTTCTTTTATTTTCTTGTCCAGTATACATTGAAAAAACCTTTTTTTCTTTTCCTACATATTCTATCTTCATCTGGTTTTCATATGTTTTTTTCATACTACTTTGCAAATTCTTGCATTGCCTGTATTGAGCCATCAACTTTTCTTCTATCCTCTCTTTTTTTATAATTTATTTCTACTAATGTTTTCTCAGAACCTTTAGTTTTTTAATAATATACTATAAGTTTTCTCTATCTTACCACTTGTTCTTCTATTTCTAAACTTTTTATTGTATTTAATAAATTACCATAAATATTTTTCATAAAAATAATGTACTCATTTCACATCATGATATATTTGCTTAACAGTCGTATGTCTCTATATTTTTAGTTATTTTATCATATTAATCATATATAATAAAGTAATACATGTAATTATTTTATATAAATTTACTATATCTTTATCTAATTAAAATAACTATTCTAATGAGATATTTAACATTGTTTTATTAATAAAAACATGTTAAATTTGTATCTAAATATAGCCCATCTCTCTGGTTTGGTATTACCTAAAATAATATCAACCGGGGAGCTATATTTTTTAATGCATTTATCAAATTTCATTAATCTTTTACATTATTTTTTGTAAATTTCTCTAATTACTTTAACAATTTCTTTTCTACTAACTAATTTATTTATTCTTGCCTTTAATCCTTCAAACTTAACATTTATTGCTTTTGAAATTACTGTAGAAGTTGGTTCATTTTCAGCAACTATTATAGTATATCCATTTATAATATCCATACAGTTAACAGAAATAAACTCTACATTATTCTCATTTTTTACTATATTTAAAACAGCTCTTATATTTTTTTCATATTTTTCTAAAAATCCTTCTACATCTGCAATTTCTAATTGTCCCATAGACCATGAAATAGTTATAAACTCATCTTTAAACTCTACTTCCATTTCTTCTCTTAATCTATCTATAATATCAGATTTTTTTATAAATATTTCTTTAGTTTTTTTATCTGTTATTTCTTTGCATTGTTCTTTTAACCACTTGGCCATTTCTTTATCTTTTTCGCTTGTCATACTAATTTTTAGATTCATTGTATTTGAAATAATTCCATTATAAAGTAAAATTGCTGACTCTTTAGAAATGTTTATTTTATCATTTTTAAATTTTTCAGCTATCAAAGTAGCAGCAGCTCCAATTAGCTCTATCTGAACTTTCACACCTTTTTGTTTAGATAACCAGTTTGTCATTCTATGATGATCAATTACTTCTTTAATTTGACTTTCATTTATTGCATTTGGCAATCCTTTCAATCCATTTGTATCAACTAATATTACCTCATCGTCTTCTTTTATTTTATTAATATTTTTTAAATTAATATTATATGTTGCAAGTACAATTTCAACCTCTTTTCTTGCTGTACCCTCATAATAATATTCTGCTTCAAAACCTTTTTTTCTTAAGTATTCTGTGTATGCATACATAGATGAAATTCCGTCTATATCTGGTTTTATGTATGATGTAACAATTTTTCGCATATTAAGTACCAAAAGCCTTTCTTAATAAATATTTTTTATTTTTTCTAACCTTATTTAATAACTTTTCCATCTAAATTAGCTATATAACAATCTGGAAAATTATTTTTTAATTCATTTATTATTTCTTTTTTATTTTCGATTTCTTTGCTAACTAACAATCCCTCTATAAAGCATTTAGGTACTCCAAATAGAATTGCACTTTCTCTGTCTGTTGTTAGCGGTGTTCTTTTTGTATAAATAAAATTATCACAAAACCATTCACTTATAAAACTTCTAACCACAGATTCTTCCATAGTTTTTAAGTTAAAAACATCATTTTTAACTAACTCTTTTGCATAATCATTGTCCATATTAAATATGAAAGCCACATCTACTTTATTGTTACTTAAACATGGCATAAATCTACATTCTTTTGTTTGCTCTGCACTCCATCTCCAATAATTACTTGTTTTAAATTCTTCTATAACTTTATCTAAATCCCCATACTTTACAAGTTTTATCTTTTCTTGTTTTCCATCTCCAGTTTTAAAAGTAACTGTTGCTCCACTATACAATTCAATATATTCTCTTAAAGTCATGTTATATTGTATATTCCACATAGATGCACAAAGTGGTGTTTTTTTATTTTGATTGTATTCATATATAAAATCTATACTTATTATTCCATCATTTTTTATATCATTTATATCTCCTAGATTTTTAAATTTATTTATTACATGTTTTGCCCCGTGTAAAAAAGTCCCCTTTTTTAGCTCTACAAAATCTCCCAGTTTATATTGCGATTGTGGCTTTTGATAATTTTTATTAGCTTCAAAAAAAAGATCTATCTGTTTTATAAAAATATCTTTAACTTTTTTATCATTTTTAAATATTTTATTTACTTTTTCTATATAGTTTTCTTTTTTCATATCTTTCTCCTATTTTTATAAATACTTTTATACAATATTTTTTGTAATAAAAATCGCATGTCATTAATAAAATATCTCATTATAATTTTTTACTAATTTTATTAAATCTCTTCTCCTAAAACAATCTTGCAAACCATTTTGTATTTTTCATTAAAATCTTCTTTTGTTTTATCACTTAAATCATTATAATCTTTTTCAAAACATTCTTTTAACCAATCTCTTACTTTATTTAGATTAATATTATTTCTGTTGTAAGCAGAATTAAATAGCATTGGAATATTATCAAAATGTGCAATAATATCAGCATCTGCAACACATAAATCTTCTATATTTGTTGCGTTTTTACTACTTCTATGATTATATATGCAAGATAATACTCTATCCTTTTTTTCTCTTGGATAATCATATTTATCCAAAATTTCTTCTGCTAATATTTTTCCATTTATGTGATGATCTTTTCTATCTCCTACATTACAAATAAGAGCTATATCATGTAATAATGCACCAAGTTTAACTATTTCCATATCTGCGCCATATTTCTTTGCTAACTTTTGACTTTCTACATAAACATATTTAATATGCTCATTCCAGAAATCATAGTGATCTTTTGAATTATCTTTATATTCATTTATTTTCTCTTTTACTTCCTCTTGAATTAAATCTATAATATCCATTTATAATTCTCCCTTTCACTTAATAGCATCTTAAATTTTAGTTCATCTAAATATCTAAATATTTTTATTATTTGTATAATTTTTATAATTTACTTAAATCATATTTATATCCGACTTTTTTATATTTTCTAATAACTATATAACTTTATGAATTAATATAATGTTACTCTTATAACTATTTCTATTATTATTATCTTCACATTCTCCAAACTTTTTATTTTCCATAATTATATAAAAAGAACTACCATATTTCAAGTTGTTCTATTTCATTAAATTAAAATATCATTATTCTTTATATTTAAATTTTTAGTGTTTAAAGGAGTAAGTCAAATTAAATATTTTAATTGTTTTAATAATATTATATACTGTCTCCTCCTCAAATTACTATTTATTGCTTTCCTCTAAATATCTTCTATACATCTCTTTCATAATTAAAATATATTCTTTATCTTGTTTTCATTTTATAACATATGTTTTTACTGTTTTTTTCTCATCTCGCTCTCCACTTTATTTCTTTTAATTTATCATATAAAATCTTTACATTTTTTATTTCTAACGAATTTTTAACATATTTTTCTTCTTCTCTTCGTTTGCAAAAATCTTCAAATTCTGATATAGCAATATTTACATTTTGAAAATTCACTTTGTCTTTGCAAACTTTTAGAGCTGTATTCATATATCCACATATTGCACAAGCTGTCATTGCCTTAAAATAAGAAATTTCCGGAAGATTGGAAATTTTATATAATTTCATTGCAAAATTATCATCTATTTTTTTGGGATTTGTTAGTATTATTTTTTCAGATATGTATATTCCATTATTACTTGTGGTTTTATAAATTTTACTATCTTCTGGAATTTTAACTTCGCACAATGTATCTCCTCTAATAAGCCACCTAAAAACATAATCATAAGTTGTAATACAGAATCCTCCCATTTCATTTTGTTCTATTGCATTAAAATTTACACATTTATCTGCAACAACAACTTCATCTATTGGAAATCTCTTACCATCAGAATATTCTTTTATAGTTTGTATAACTCTATAATATTTATCATTTTTATTTGCTTCGCATTCAAAAAATTTTCCTAGCATAACATTCCTCTCTTTTTAGTACATATATATTTTTTTATCTTCATCAATTCATTATAGTTCAAATTTTTTTTTAATCATTTTTGCAACTGTTTCAGCTGATGAATTACTATTATTAATTTCTAATATAATTTTCATTTTTGAATTCACCTTCATTTTCATAAAATTGATTACTGTATTTTATTGTAATTTTAACATCATGAATTTTCATTTAAATCATATATAAAACCAACTTCTTTATATTCTTTGCCACCTCTTACACAAAATGTTTCTCCACGTAATTTTCCACCCATTTTTTCATAGAATGCTCTAGATGGATAATTATTTTTAAAACACCAAATAATCATTTTGTTAAGATTATTCTTTCTAAATTCATTTTTAACATATTCTATAAGAGCTTTGCCTATTCCTTTTCTTTTTTCTTCTGGTTTTACATATAAAGCACACAATTCACAGTCAACTTCTGGATATTCGTTTTTATAATTATTACCTATTCTATATCTACAAAAACCAATAATCTCATTATCTTTTTCTGCAACAATAAAACCATTTTCTTTATAATCTTTAATTCTTTTTTGATAATTTTCTTCAACACTTAAATTATCTAAATAGTCATTATCTACAATTCCTCTATATGCTGTTTTCCATCCTCTAATTGCAATATCAGCTACTGCCTTTAAATCTTCAAATTTAACATTTCTAACTACTATTTTTTTCATAAAATTCACTTCTTTCTATACTAATATTATTCTTATAAAAAACAAAAAGTCCTGCAAAAGAATCTTTAATACTTCTTTGCAAGATTTAATTTCTTACTTCGTGTAGGCAATTTTTTTGTCCTTTACCGCTCAAGCTATGTTCCTTAAGTAAACTTTTAAAATATATTTTTACTATACATGTGTTTTTATAATTGTCAAACCAAAATAATTATGTTAAACTATTCTTAACCACTTTTACTAAAGAAAAGTTATAGAAAGGTATATATGTCTTATGAACGAATATGAAAAAATAATAATATCAATTAATAATATATTAACTACAGCAAATTCTTTAGATACTCGGGGAACTTAAGCAAAAATTTTTAATGCAAAATGCAGAAGTTTTTCAAAACTTCAAGGATTCTCTAACTGTTATATTAGGGTCATATCAATTTAAAGAAAATAATAACATCTCTCAAAATGATTTCTATTTTTCCTGAATTTTTTGTTTCCATTAACATTTATTTAATATTTTTATTTGCTTTGCATACCTTTTATATATCTATATATTTCTCCCCAATTACTTACTTCTTTCAAATTTTCATTTTGTTCTAACACTTTCATATCTTTATCTCTAAAATATATCGTTTTTATTCCATTTGATGATAATTTTTTACAAACATCATATGAATCATCTATCATTACATCGATCTTTTCGTTTTTAGCCGCTTCCAATTTATCTTCCTGTTTCCAATAATATTTATTAAATGATATTTCCTCTTCATTAAACTTTTCTATTGCAATATCTTTCATTGCTTCTATTACGCCACCTCTTGCTGAAATGATAATAAGTTCATTTTCTTCTTTTTGTAACATATCAATTACATCTTTTGCACCTGGTATTAAATGTGTTTGTTTTGATAATTTCAAAAAATATTTATTAACAAAATTCATTCTTTCTTCATCTGTCCAGTCATATCTATTTCTTAGATACTGTTCATTTCTATTAATAATTCCATCTTTTTTTAATTCTATAAAATCATATAAATCCCCATATGTTTTTAATACTCTTTCATAATCTAATATAACTCCATCTATATCGATTCCTATTTTCATAATCTAGTTTTCCTTTAAATTATATTTATTAATATTATCTATTGTTGTAAATTCATTTTTTATTTTTTTCTTGTACTTTTACTAACACAATTCTATATAATCAATTACTTTACCAACATCTGAAATTTCAAAGTATCCTTCATTCATCTTTTTTTATTTTTTATCTATCTAATTCATCATCTAATTTACTAGTTACTATTCTGCTTTTACTTCTTGAAATGCTATCTAATACAACTACTGACATAAATTTAATTGCATACTCACTATTTTTATTGATGCCAGGTTTTATGAAACCTGGTCTTGATAATGCGTTATTAAAAATCCATAAAACTTTCTTTTCATTTTCCGATAAATTTACTCCTTGAATTAATTGATTAAAATCAGGGGCCCTTTCTATTCCTATCTGTTCAATTCTTCTAAATATAGTTTTGTAATTATCTGAAAGTTCAAATCCATTTTCTTGCATCTTTGAGAAAAATATATCTAAATGTTTATGATTTCCCTTTATCGCATCTGGATATTGTCCATTTTTAAAATTAGACCCCAAACATAACCTTTCTATTCTAGTCTTGAAAACCGTGTTTGATAATTGTTCAACTACATCAGGTATGTCTTTAGAATCTTTAATTAATCCGTTATCTTTTATAACCTTACATATAGAAACTAAAGAATTTATCTCTGTTAATGTTTTTTCATCTTCGTAAAAATATGTCCCAAAATGTTGTTTTATTTTAATTCCCTCTTTTTTCATTAATTTTTCAAATTGTTTTCTACTTTCTTCGTTACACCATGAGCCCATTCCTATATCTTCTGCTTTGTATCCTAACGCCGATAAAAATGGTCCTGAATAACCAAAAACAGACTTTCCTTCATAGCCAATGACATTTACCTTTGGATTATTCTTTTTTATCTGTTCAACTTCGTTTATAGGACACAATATCCAACAATTTTGAGATAAACTTAATGACCCTTTTGTAAAAGTATCCACTGAATTTGCATAACCAATCTTTTCATTTGGTATGTCAGACATTGGAATTAATATTGAATATTTACAATCATCCCAACAACCACCCGTATGTGATGAAACTTCACCATTCATTGCCATATGTACTGTATCTCTTTCTGACATATATTCATATTCATACTTTTGTCCATTAATAGTTATTGTATCTTTAAATACAGCTTTTACATCCTTAGCTGTCCTAATCTTTGAACCTGTTGGTGCAAATTGAGTTTTATGAACACCTATAACATCACCTTTCGATGAATAGTCACTTTCCACTTTTGTTACTATTTTATCTGCCTCCGTTAAAACAATTGGAATATTGTTCTTCTCTAAAATACTAAATGCTTCAAATAAATTAATTCCTAAACTCTTAATTACTTTTGCGTTTTCCATCTCTGAAAAGTCAATTTTTTTTAGTTGTTGTAATTTTTCTTCTAATTCTTGTATTTCTTTTTCTGTCCTTGTTTTTTCAACAAATAATTTTGTTCTTATCTCAGAAGCTTTTCGAACTTTTTGATTTTGCTCTTCACCTTCTTTTTTATATGCTTTGTATTCTCCTCTTTTTGTTAAAACTTTTTGGATTAAACTAAAATGTTTTTTTTCAACTGGATACATGATTTCACTTTCTAGTTTGTGTAACTCCATTTCGAGCGTTGAAATCATAAAAGTTATATCATAATACTCTTTGTATACTCGATTGTATTCCTCTTTATATCTTTTAACAACAATCTTTTTTACTTCTTCTATCATATCTTAATCTCCTATATATATAATATTAATATTATATATGTTCTTTAGTTACATTGGATTTTTTATGATTTTTCTACGTTTTGTATATCATCATCACTAATTCTCCTTTACCGTTTTCATTCGTAAATATTAAAACAGTAAGTATTTTTTATAATTTTTTTCATTTTATAAAATTTATTGCACGGATTTATTAATTTTCCGGGCTATAACTCTAACTTTCAAAGTAAAATGCTAACCTTGAATCATCTCTAATATATTTTTCCTCAAAATTATTATTTGTAAAGTTTTTTATAGTTTTTCTCCAAAATTTTTGAGCTCTTTCATTTTTCACTAATGTTCTAACTTCCCATTTTCCTTTATATAACTCAAACATTTTATTTGCCATAAATGTACCTGCTCCTATTTTTCTATACTTGTTAAGAACAAAAAATTCAGCTATTTCGTTCATATTTTCTTTATTATATCTCTGTAAAACAAATCCAGCTAGTTCATTATTGTATTTTAATATATATGGATGTCTATTTTCATCTTGCCAATATCTTTCAACATATTTATTCATTACGTATAATCCAGAATCTAGCATTGTAAATGTTGTAGTTTCATCTTCAAAAAAGCTAAGTTCATATGTATATAATTGCATTAAATTATATATTATGCTTTTGTCTTTTTCTTTGACTTTTATCAAATTAAATTCCATCTTCTTTCTCCCATTTTATTTCAAGATTTTCTTTAACAACATTAATCGTTACCTCATTTTTATTATTTTCTACTCTCTTTATCTTACTTTTGCCTTTTGGAGTTTGATATTTCATGTTTGTTAGTTCTTTGGCAATAATACTCGAACCAACACCTTGTGCATATCTGCTAAAAATGTATTTTACAATTTCCGCTTCTTCCTCATTTACAGATATACTTTTACTTTCCTTATCATAAGTATAACCCAAACAGCCATTATATCCAATTAGCTCTCCTCGTTGTTGTTTCATTTTTAGTCCTAGTTTTACATGTGATGATATTGTTTCACTTTCTTGCTGTGCAACTGAACTTAATATAGTTAATAGTAATTCTCCTGCCATTTCTAGAGTATTAATATTTTCTTCTTCAAATAGAATAGCTACATTCTTCTCTTTTAACATTCTTACATATTTTAGAGTATCTAAAGTGTTTCTAGCAAATCTTGAAATTGATTTTGTTAATATTAAATCAATCTTTCCGTTTAAACTATCTTGTATCATTCTCATAAAATTACTACGTTTATAATCTTGTGTTCCTGAAATTGATTCATCTGCATATACTTCTACAAATAACCATTCATTATTTTTATTGATTTTTTCGTTGTAGTATTTTACCTGTGATTCAAAACTATTTAATTGATCTTCTGAATCTGTACTTACTCTTGCATATGCAGCTACTCTTAATCTTGTATTTATTTTTAACCCTGTAGCTCTATCTATTCTTCCTTGAATTTTCTCTATAACTTGAACTTCCATTAATCCTCCATTCTATTAGAGAGAACCCTGTTTGGATTATACACTTTTGTCCTTATAAAATCAAATTTCTATTTTCTCTAGTTTATACTCCTTTATAATGCTCTCTTTAGCTTGTTTGTATATTTTCTCGTTTATAAGTTGTTTTTTATATATTCTGTTTAAAAGTGTCATTTCAATACTTCCGTTTAATAAGTTTGCATCTATTTTTTCTTTTAATAAATCAGTATTTATCGTTTGTTCTTTTTGAATATCCATAGTATGTAACCTTATACATCATGTGTATTTTTAGCGATACTTATAATATATTCCTTTAAACTATGTTTTGGTATTCCATTAAAGTATTTTTCAATTTCATCTTGTGTGAATGAAACTCTAATATTTTTTTCTTTTTTATATTTTTTAATTACTGATTCATTTAAGAAAAACATTTCATTATTCTTTTTACAAAATAAATAATTTTGCTTTATCTTTTGGGCAACACTTTCTGTTATTTCACACCTAAAATGTTTCATTAAATAACATATATTTTCTTGATTATGCTTATCTAGAAAGCTAATTTGCTCTGCCGACACTACTGACAACTTTTTATTATTTACCATTTCTTGTAATTCTGGAATTAAATAATTCAATCTCAAATATTTTTGGAAAGTTCCATTAGCAATCTTCTTATCTTTGCAAATTTGTTTTCTGTCGTGATTATATTTCTCATAATATTCTTTATAAGTTTTAGCAATTTCCATAGGTGTATCACCGGATACATTTGCTGTATTTGCAGATACATCTGTTGTATTTTCTGATACACTTTGTGTATTAAGAATTTCTTCAAATACTTCTTCTTTATCAATGTATAAAGCCTCTAGTAATTCGTCTATTGTTATAAATTCCTTATCTGCTAGTTGCAAGACTTGAACAATTGGCATCCTTTCTTGATCCAGTCTTTGCTTAGCTTTTAAAATCTCCTGTTTTTTGTAATAATTCATCATTACTTCGTTTGTCTTATCAATATACATAATACTTTACCTCCATAAAATTAAATATTTAAAAAACAAAAAAGCAAAGAAAAAGAGCTAGATTTCTCTAACTCAAATTTCTCTGCTTTCAATTTTTCATATTAAAATGATACTACCTTATTTTTATATAGTCAATGAATGATTTTTGAAACAATTTTGAAATTTTAATACTTAATGTTCTAGTTTCAAATAATCTAATTGCCTTTTTATAATGTTTCTATTGCTTTTTTTATGTTGTTATTTTTTATATTTATATCATTTTCGCATTCTATAACACTTATTTTTCTATATTTATTATAATATTTTTCTAATCTATCATTTCTTTCTATTGCAAGATTAATGTCTGGTAATCTTGCAATATTATCATCATTTGAATATAATTCAGGATATTTTTTAGCTATTGTTTGTAAAAAAATAATAGCATCATATTTTGTTACAATTTTATCTATGCTCATACCATGTTTTTTTAGTATATTTTCTAATTCATTCTCCGTTATAAACTTTAAACTATCTAATGGCGAACCATCAAATATTACAATGGTATTTTTTTCATTATCATACTTTTCAAAAATCTCTTTTTCATTATTTATTTGTGTTTTTATAATTAGTTCTATAAATTCCAATTTTCCAATTTTTTCATAAGCTATTCCAGTTTTTATTAAATTTGTTGGTACTTCATCAATTACTATAACTTTATATCCTTTTGCACTCAAATAATTCTTTATCATTTCTAATGATGTAGTTTTTCCAGCACATGCACCACCTGTTATAAGTATACTTTTCATGTAACCCACTCCTCTCAAGAACTATTTTTATTGGATTATATCATACTGTCAATTTATGTCAAATTTTTTTATCTTCTTCAACACTACTATTTCTTAATGTTTCAGGCTATAGTATATATCAATTAAAGTTTTTAATATCTAAAAAATTAAATTACTCACCAAATTATTGCTTTTTTACTAATACACTTATTGTATTTATTGATACTTATGGTGTATTTTTATTTTGTTTTTTTGTACTATTTTTATACTATACCACAGTTATATTAAGCATTTCAGCACATAATCTACGTTCTGCATTTTCTCTGCATTTTTAAATTTTTTAAGAGTACTAGAAAGCTTGTCTTTCTATGTGTTTGCGTGATGCACACTGCATCACTATCCTGCCTTTAGCGTTTTTTATAATTTGATTTCTAACCAAGAAATTTATAAGTCAAATTCTTAAATATTTTTGACTTATAGTTTTTTATAGGTCAAAAATCTCAATTTTTTTGACCTATAGATTTTTATAGGACGAATTTTTTAATTTTTTCGTTCTATAAAATTTATAGCACGGATTTTTTCAATTTTTCGTGATATAAAAAAATATAGCACGAATTTTTTAAAATTTTCGTGCTATAAAATATATTTTTATTAAAGATTTTTCTTATGGTTGCATTTATTTTTTCTTAACAAGATATATTTCATTTGCATCCATTCCTTCTTTTACAAATAATTCAGGAATATCTGCATCTTTTTGTTCTATCCCTTCTATACTTAATCTTGCCATTGCTTGTTTAAATGCCTTGTCCAAAGAAAAACCGAATCCAATTGATGAGTATAGTTGTGCAGCAAATAAAGTTGCTACATCTTCTCTAACAGAAGTATTCATTCCTATTGTTGCTTCTACATATTCTGAAACTTGAATTGCAATACTTGAAGAAAAACAATTACTAAATACTACTAATCTTAAATCATCAGTTATTGCATTGATCATTTGAATAATAGCATCAATTCCAACAAATTTAGGATTATCATTTTTATCATGAAAAACTAATTTTCCATCTTCAGTTCCATGTCCTGTAAAATGAATTATAGTTGGATTTACTTCATTAATATACTGAAATAAATCTTCAGTTCTAGTCGCCCACTTTGTAACAAAACTAATTGAATCTCTGTCTGGTGTTTTTTGTATTGATTCTTCAATATCTCGTGCTTCTTTATCTAAACTTAATCTTTGTTGTTCTCTTAAAACTCCTTCTTCGTCAGTAAAAATTATATCTGGATTGGATGCAATAAATAAAATATTTATTTTCTCTTTGCTAGATTTTAATTTTTTTATCTCATTATCTAGCTCTATTTGTTTCAATCTTTGATACTCAACTTTATTATTTATATTCACAATTTCCTTATTTCTTGTATTTTCTATATTTCTATTTTCTCTATCTTGTTCCTTTTGCAGTTTTAATTCTTCATTGCACAATTCCTTTTCTTTAGTTGCTATTCTTTTGTCATAATCTGCAACTTTCTTCTCGGCATCACTTTTCTTTTTTTCTTCTCTTTCAATTTCATTCGTTTTACTCTTTATAGTAGATAAAGACTTAGTACCTCTGATTTGACTTGATAATCTTGTGATTTTTTGACTTGCGTTACTAATATCATTTACATATCTTACCCTTTCTTTTTTTAATCTAGCTAATTCTTCTCTCTTTCTTTTTACATTTGAACTGTATAAACTTAATAATGACATATTTCCTCCTTATTTTTTGTTATTCTAAATATAATTTCTTATCTTTTGCAATATTTTCTATTTTTTTTTATTCTATTATCTTCTGTTAATAATGTCATTTGATGTATTGCTATATTGTTCAATTTCACCAATCTATCTTTTGAATTTATCCCTTCATTTATATACACAGAATTTAGATTTTCAAGATTAACTAAACATACTAATTCTGCTACATTTGCATAATCTCTAATATTACCTTGCTTATTTGGATTCTTTTGTTTCCATTCTCTTGCAGTCATTCCAAAAAGAGCTACATTTATAATATCGGCTTCATCAGCATATATCATATTAATTTGATTTTGAGTTACTTCTTTTGGTATTAAATTATTTTTTATTGCATCAGTATGAATATTATAATTTATTTTTGATAAAGTTCTTTTCAAATTCCAGCCCAAACCTCTTTGCTCTTTTTCTTTCATTCTCTTAAATTCTGTTACAATATATAATTTAAATTCTGGACTTATCCAACTTGCAAATTCCATTGCTATATCAAAATGAGCATATGTTCCACCACCATGTTTTCCTGCTTTAGTAACCATTCCTATTGAATTTACTGAATTTATCCATTTTGTGGGAGACATCGTAAACCTGTTTCTACCGGATTCATTTTCAACCGCCTCGAATCCCACACGGTTAAAATTTGGATTATATATACTTTCCCATAATCCTAGGTAATCAATGGTATCTTTATTTCTCATCCAGTTTTGTATTACAAATCTTGGCTCATCTTCATTTACCTTTTTAGCTATATCTGTTAAAGATACATAATCCTCTTGATTTATAATTTTTGTATTTATTTCATACTCTAATACCTTTAATTTATCCATGTTTACCTCCCATATTTATATTATTCGCATTTCATTTATGCAAACATTTGTATCGTATCATGCATTTAAATTTTATACAAGACCTTTAACAAATTTCTATAAAATTATTGCTTTTTAATAAAATATAACTTACAATATATTTACATTTAATGTTGCACACTTTAGCGTGGCTTGTTCGTTTATAAACGCTGAAAATCCCTCTAACACAGAGGGATTTTCTATTTGGTTGCCGGAAATTCTCGTAAATATTTAATAATTTACGAAGATTTCCGACAGATATATTATAAGAATTTATATAATTCTTTCTAATTTCTCCATCAATTTCTCTTTCATATTTTTCATTCAATCTCTGAAGGACAATTATTTGTATCATACATTTTTTCCATTGGGTACCACCAAACTGGACCTCTTCCATTTCTGCCATATTTTTCTATATCTCCAGTTATCCTTGGAAATAAATGCCAATGCATATGAGAATCTCCATTTCCTAATAACTCATAATTTATCTTTTCACAATTAAAGGCTTTTGAAACTGCTTCTGCAACTAAAGACATTTCTTCTAAGAATTTCATTTTAGTTTTATAATCGAGTTGAAACAATTCAGTTTTATGTTCTTTAAAAAGGAACAATGAGTATCCTTTAAAATGTTGATAATCTCCAATAACAACATAACCAGTTTCTAGCTCTTTTACAAAATATTTATTAGTACCATTTTTTATCATTTCAATTCTATCACAAATAAGACACATGCCAACTCTCCTCAATATTTTAAATTATTTTTTTTATAATATTATGATTTGTCTTGTATGTAATTTCAAGTATTCTAAATATCCTAATAAATTGTAATTTATCTTTCGTTATCTTCTCTAAAACATAATGGTAACTCATTATCTTGAGTTATTTTATACACATCTTCCAGAATTTCTTTCAAGTATGGTAGAGTTATTGATTCAGCACCTTTAATATATTTTGAATTTAATCCATAACTTCCTGCTTGTAAAATACATTCTAATTTATCTACCTGTTTTATAAAATCTGCTTCTGGTGATTTCTTATTTTCATACTCCAGCCATAATTCTTTGAAATCATTATCAAATTCTATGCTATTTAATAATTCATCAACCGCTCTTTCTTCTAATTTATGTTTTTCTTCTTTTGTAACTTGATTTGGTATAAAGTCCCCTGCATATATTTCTCCTAGCTCATGTATCATTGCTAATTTCATGCATTTTTCTATATCAAAATCTAAATCATATTTTTCTATAATGGACATTGCTAGCATTGTTACTGACCAACTATGATCTGCAACTGATTCAACTTTATTTTCATATTTCATTCCAAGTAAACTTGTTAACCAGCCTTGTCTATATATATTTTTTAAATGTGTAAATTGATAATATAATTTTAAAATATCATTATTAATAATTGTTTTGTATTTATTATATGGATTTTGATTTTTAACAAAATTACTATTTTTTTCATCCTTTAGCATGTCTTTCCCCTTTCATAATCCTCTATATTCATTTTTACATACATTTGTACTTTAGACAAATTATATCATATTATAAATTATTTGCGACCTCCAAGCCACCGTTTTCATTGGCTTAAAGCAATGTTAAGCAAAAATAAAGCACCTGAAAATTAGGCACTTTATATAGGATTCTCTTTAACTTTTCCATCATATTTTTTATAAATTCATATGTTCATCAACATACCAACATATAATATGGTGTATCGAGCGTAGATATATAATTCTTGTATCTAGCTCATACCAACGTCTTACATCAATTTTTCAAAATAATTTTATATGTTTCCGTACTCCATATCTAAAACAACCTTAACATGAATTTCAGAATTTTGTACTTTTTCTAATCCAAATCGACCTCTTTTATGAAACACTATTGAATCTTGAAAACTAGTAAATTCAGCTACTATAGGCTGTTTTTCAACTCCATCACCGCACAACACTCCACATTCCTTGTTTGTTGGTTAGGAACATATCATACTAGAATTGTATGTCGCATAGGAACATATTATATCAAAAAAAATTTTTACTTTTTTATAATTTTATATGTTTCCACATTCTAGGTTGAACTCTACTTTAACAAAAATTCTATCAATTTCTTCTTTTTTTGTTCCAAAAGTGGCTTTTGGCTCAAAAGTGTAAAATCTGTGAAATGCAGTAAATTCAAGGATTACAGGGTTTCTTTCGCATATAGCACCGTAACGCACTCAACGTTGCTTGTAAAAGGAAACATATCAACTGGTTGAATTTTTTTTATCTCGTAACTTTCTTCTAACAATTTTAGATCTCTTACTAAACTTGCTGGATTACAACTAATGTAAACTATTTTTTCTGGTTTTATATTTAAAATATTTTCTATTGTATGTTTGTCTAATCCCTTTCTTGGTGGATCCACAAAAATAACATCTGGTTTAACATTATGCTCTTTTAGTACATTCTCAAAAACTTTTTCTACATCTCCTGCAAAGAATTCTATATTTCTAATATTATTAATATTAGCATTTTCTTTTGCATCTTCTATTGCTTGCTTTACAATTTCTATTCCATAAACTCTATTAACATATGGCGATGCAAATATTCCAATTGTTCCAATTCCACAATACAAGTCAAATAAAGTATCTGTTTTCTTTAAATCGGCCATCTCTATGGCAATATTGTATAAAGCTTCTGTTTGAATAGGATTTATTTGATAAAAAGATAATGGAGAAATTTTAAATGTATAGTCTCCAAGTTCATCATATATGTATCCATCTCCATATATAACTTCATTTTCATTGCCTAAAATAACATTTGTATTTTTCATGTTATAATTCTTCACAATTGTTTTTATTTCCGGAAATTCTCTTATAAGCACTTTTATTAACTCTTTTTCTTTTTTTAGTTCCTTTTTATTAAGAACTAATATGCACATAATTTCATGTGTTTTAATTCCCACTTTTATTACTATATGTCTTAATAAACCTTCTCCGTTTTTTTCATTATATATTGGAATATTATTTTTTATAAAAAAGCCCAATACTACATTTGCTATTTTTTCAGACACAGGGTTTTGTATCATACAATTTCTCATTGGAATAATTTCATGTGTTCTTTTTGCATATACTCCCATAACAGGTTCTCCAGATTTATCAAATCCAACTGGATATTGTGCTTTATTTCTATAATTATATGGATTTCCCATTCCAACTGTCATTTCTACTTTTATTTTGTTATTTAATGTTTTATTTACTAAATTTTGAACTGTATTTTGTTTAATATTTAGGGTTTCTTCATAATCTATATGTCTTAAATTACAACCTCCACATCTTTTATATGTTGCACAATCAGGTTCTACTCTATATTTTGATTTTTCTAATATTTCTACTAATTTTCCAAAAGCATGTGATGAAGTAACTTTCACTATTAAAATTCTACACTTTTCTCCTTTTATGGCTCCTTCTATAAATATAGTAAAACCTTCTATTTTAGCTATTCCTTCTCCTTCAAAACCTTGATCTATAATTTCTACTAAATACTCTTTATTCTTTTTTACTGGAACTTCCAAACTAAATCACCTAACCTATATTAATTTTCTTCAGAAATTTTTTTCTCTGATTTATTTTCTGCTTTTTCCTTTTTGTCGTCTTTTTTCTCTTCTTTTTTCTCAAATAAATCATCTAAATTGTATTGATTTTCTAATTTTTTCATTTTTCCATTATCATCATCTAAACCTAAATCTTTAAAAAACTTTTCTTTCATTACCTATAAATCCCCTTTTCTTTTTTATTAAATTTAGTTTATCACACTTAATTATTTATTTCTATAATATATTAAAATACACTTTAATTGTCAATTTTTTTATAACATTTAAAGTGTATTTTTTATAAAATATTTTTACTTTACATTTCTTTTTGTTTACTTCTCTCCAATAAACATTAAACTTTTATTTAACATCTTTTTAATATTTTATTTATTACTCACCCTTTATTGTATTAATTTTAAATAATTTAAACAATTCTACAATAGCAAGTGGTGCAAGTACTAATAATATTGTCTCTATAATATTTCCAAGAGGTAATACTGGTATACTAAATATTTGTCTTAGTGATGGAATTAATAATATTACAAACATTAATACTGCTGATACTGCAATTGCAAGTATTAATTTACTATTATTAAATATTCCTGTTTTAAATATTGATTTTTTATTATTTCTAACATTAAATACATGAACCAACTCAGAAAGTGCAAGTACTGTAAACGCCATAGTTTGACCAATTTCTACTTTTACTTCTTCATTTGATAGTCTAACACCTTCATTATTATATACTTCTGGTAAACTGCTTTCTGGTGTTGCAAGACCTATACAAAAAGCCGCAAGAGTTATTAATCCTATCATAATACCTTGGTACACAATTCTCCATGTCATTCCTTTTGTAAATATTCCTTTTCCTGGTTTTAAAGGCTTTCTTGTCATTACATCTTTTTCTGCAGGATCTACAGCTAGAGCTAATGCTGGTAAAGAATCTGTTACCAAGTTTACCCATAAAATATGAATTGGAAGTAGTGGCTCTATTAATTTTATATCTATTCCAAAAGCTTTACTTAATAATGGTGTTATTAAAATAGCAACAAATAATACTATTATTTCTCCAACATTACTTGAAAGTAAAAATTGAATTGCTTTTAATATATTGTCATAAATACGTCTTCCTTCTTCTACTGCTGAAACTACTGTTGCAAAATTATCATCTGTTAATATTACATCTGCTGCTTCTTTTGCAACATCTGTTCCTACCATTCCCATAGCACAGCCAATGTCTGCTTTTTTTAAAGCTGGAGCATCATTTACTCCATCACCAGTCATTGCTACAATTTCTCCATTTTTTTGCCATGCTCTAACTATTCTTACTTTATGTTCAGGTGATACTCTTGCATAAACAGAATATTTTCTTATATTTTTTGCTAAGTCTTCATCAGACATTTCTTCTAGTTCTGCTCCTGTAATTGCTTCCGACTCATTTTCTAATATTCCTAGAGATTTTGCTATTGCTGTTGCTGTTATTTTATGGTCTCCTGTTATCATTACAGTTTTAATCCCAGCAGTTTTACATTTTTCTACAGCTACTTTTGCTTCTTCTCTTGGTGGATCTATCATCCCAACCATACCTACATATATTAAATCTGATTCAATATTTTTCATTTCTTCATCAGAAGGCATATGATCTAATTCTTTATATCCCATTGCTAAAACTCTTAATGCTTCTTTTGCCATTTTTTCATTTATGTTTTGAATACTATTTTTAAAGTTATTCAAATCATTTTTTATTTCATTATTTAATATATATTTGTTACATCTTTTTAATAGTTCATCTACTCCACCTTTGGTATATACTAAATACTTATCTTCATATTTATGAATTGTTGTCATTAATTTTCTATTTGAATCAAAAGGTATTTCTCCAACTCTTGGTAACATTTCAAATAATTCTGGTTTAAAATCTAAAACAAATCCCATATCTACTAAAGCTGTTTCTGTTGGATCACCTGTTAGTTCATTATCTCTTCCAACTTTTGTGTCATTACATAGCATACTAACATACACTAATTTTTCTAAATCATCTTTTATTTCATTTTGTTCTATTTTATCTATATCCACTAGTTTGTTATCATAGAAAATTTTCTTAACAGTCATTTTATTTTGAGTTAGTGTTCCTGTTTTATCTGAGCAGATAACTGTTGCACTACCTAAAGTTTCTACTGCTGGAAGTTTTTTTACAATAGCATGTTTCTTAACCATTCTTTGTACACCTATTGCCAAAACTATTGTAGAAACAGCTGCAAGCCCTTCCGGAATCGCTGCAACAGCTAGGCTAACAGCTGTCATAAACATATCTAGTGGCTCTTTTCCATATATTAGCCCAATTATAAATATAAATGCACAAATAGCAAGTGCTACTAGTCCTAATGTTTTTCCTAATTTATTTAATTTTATTTGCAGTGGTGTTTCTGCTTTTTCAGTATCATTAATAATTCCTGCTATTTTTCCTACTTCTGTATTCATACCAGTTTCTACAACAATACCTTTTCCTCTTCCATAGGTAATAAGACTTGAAGAAAATAGCATATTTACTCTATCTCCAATTCCTACTTTTTCATCTTTTATTACTTCTGAATATTTTTCTACTGGTACAGATTCGCCTGTTAATGATGATTCTTGTGATTTTAAGTTTGCAGCTTCTATAATTCTTAAATCTGCTGGTACAAAATCACCTGTATCTAATATCACAATATCTCCTGGAACAAGTTCTTTAGATGGAACTACTGTTAATATTCCATTTCTCATAACTTTAGCAGAGTGACTACTTAATTTTTGAAGAGCTTCTAATGACTTTTCAGCTTTTGCTTCTTGTGCCACACCAATAATTGCATTTACTATAACAACTATTAATATAATAATTGAATCTGTTATTCCTTCTCCTTGCATATAACCAACAACACCTGATATTATTGCTGCAATAATTAATACTATTATCATAAAATCTTTAAATTGCTCTAAAAATTTTACAAATAAACTTTTCTTTTTTTGTGCTTTTAATTCATTTTTACCAAATTTTTCTCTTTGTTTTGATATTTGCTCGTCTGTAAGACCTTTTTCAAGATCTGTTAATAATTCTTTTTTTACTTCGTCTACACTTTTACTAAACCAATTTTTTTCCAATTACCGCCCTCTCCTTTTTTATTAATTTTTATATGGAGTATAATTCATATAAATTCATTCTATCAATCATATTTTATATAAAAATAAGACTTTTAAAGAATTTATTATATATTTTTAGTCCATATAATAGTTTCTTTAAAAGTCTTGCTTCCTTACTTTCTATAAGGTTACTAACCAGAGATTTTTTTTCGAGATTGTTGATTAGTATCTTTTTAAGCTACTCCCCTTTAAATATGTTTTATTTTAACACTATAAAAATTTTTTTTCAAGATTTTTATGTTTTTTATATAAAGATTTTTACATTTCTATATTTTCTTATTATGAAGATACTTGTATCTTTAATAGCTGTTTTTGCAGATTTTCCAAAAATATAAATCGTTTTATTAGTATATTATTAATTGTTACTATATAACATATAGATAAATGCAGAAGAAGTGTAATATACTACCAGCTAGTACAAAAAAGTGCCATAAAGAATGCATATATTTAACTTTTTTTCCTATTCCATATATTATTGCACCTATAGTATACACAATTCCTCCAAGTACTAACAATATTATTCCATTAATATTCATACTTTGAAAAATTGTTTTAAATGCAAATACTATAATCCAGCCCATAATTATATAGCAAGCCATTGATATTTTCTTATATTTTTCTAAATTTACAGAATTTAGCACTATTCCAACTATAGTAGAAGCTAATATTACAGAAAAAATCACCCATCCTATTGCACCATTTAAAGTAACTAATGCAAATGGTGTATATGTTCCAAATATTAATAAAAATATACTACAATGATCAAATATTCTAAATACTTTTTTAGCTCTAATGCTTGGTTTAAAACTATGATATAATGTTGAAATTAAATATAATATTATTAATGTACTTCCATATATACTTGAACTTACAACAGCAGTAGGATTATGATGAATTGCTGATTTTATTATACAAAGTACTAATGCTGCAATTCCAAGTCCTGCTCCTATTCCGTGTGATATTGCACTAATCAATTCTTCTCCTAGAGTATATCTAGGAATTTTTATAATTCTTCTTCCCGCATCTATACTTTCTGTTTGCATATTTATTCACCTCTTTAAATTTATTATTTCCATTTACTTTATCTATATTCTGAATTAGGAAAAGCTAGCAAATAAAATTTATAGCTTTTCCTTAAAATACATTCTTTTCTAATGCTTTGCACTTAATTTTATTATTAAATCCATATTATCATCTTTAGCAGCTTTATTTTTTCTAATTTTACCACATTTTTTACATTTAAATATAATTACATATCCTTTTTTAGAATCTATTTCTAAGCCGATTGGTTCTAATGTTCCATGGCAAGTTTCTGCTCTATCTCCTGGATTTATATCTACATGTTTAGAATGTAAACAATATGGACAATGATTTCTACATGTATAACCTAATTTTGGTACATGCTTACCACAATTTTCACATATAAATTCTTCATCAATTTTTGTAAAGTTACTTAACATTTTTTTCCTCCAAAATAAAAGACTATTTTATTTATATTATTCTTCGAAAATACTTCCTCCTATAAATTCTCTTAATAAAGAATTTTGTGGTACATACTCTCCAGGAATTGATTCAAAATATCCAAGCATTCTATATATTCTTTTTGCTTCTGAAAACTCTGGATGAGAATTGTCTATTTCTTTTAATAATGGCATTGCATAATCTTTTAATACTGCTAGTTCATATATTAAAGATGAATTAAACATACTATCTGCTTCTTCTTGATATGGGAATATATTTCTTTCTTCCCCTCTATTTACAGAATCCCACATTTTTAATGTATGTAATGCTGAATACCCTCTAAACTGATTATCTCTAACAATTCTTCTAATTAATCTTGTATCTGTTGTAGAAATTCTATTATAATAATCTATATTTAAAACAGTTAAAGCACTAATATATACTTTATATTTTTGTTCTTTTGGTATTAGTGGAGTAAGTTTATCATTTAAACAATGTATACCTTCTATTACCAAGATTTGGTCATCCTCAAGTTTCATTGTATTTCCTTTATATAATTTAGTACCATGTTCAAAATCAAATGTTGGAACTTTTATCTCTTCACCATTTAATAATTTCAAAATATGACTATTAAATAAATCTATATCTATTGCTTCTAAACATTCAAAATCATAATTTCCAAATTCATCTTTTGGATTTTGATTTCTTTCTACAAAATAATTATCTACAGATATAGTAACTGGTTTTAATCCATTTAATCTTAATTGTAAGCCTAATCTTCTTGCAAAAGTCGTTTTTCCTGAAGATGATGGACCTGCAATTAATACTACTTTTACTTTGCCTCTTTTTACAATATCATCTGCTATCTGTGCCATTTTCTTTTCGTGCAAAGCTTCATCTAATAAAATATAATCTTTTATTCTATTTTCATCAATTATTTTATTTAATTTATATAATGTATGAACATTTAACGTTTCATGTAAATCTTCATATTCATCTAGTGTTGCTAAAAGTTTTTTATTTTCTTTGAATTCAGGTAATTCATTTGGATTTTTTCTACTTGGATATCTAACTAAAAATCTACCGTCATATTCTAATAATTCATAAATATCAATAATTCCAGTAGATAGTGGCATTACTCCATAAAAATAATTATAATAATCCTCACAATAATATAGCATAATTTCTTTTTTATTTTTTACATCTAATTGTAATTTACCTTTTAGAGTATGATTTTCTTGATAAAATTTTTCAGCTTCTTCTTTTGTCATTGCAACTTTTTTTATCTCTGCATCTCTTTTTATTATTTCTTTTACCTTTTTATCTACTTTTTCTATCATTTCTTTTGTAACTTTCATATTGTCAACTTCACCAAGTAAACTATTTGATAATTGGTAATTTATTGTAAGAAGTGCTTCTGGGTAAGTTTCATAAAAAGCTTTTCCTATTATATAAATTAATCCTCTTCTATAAATTCTTATTCCATCTTTATCTGTAAGATCTATCAATTCTATTTTTCCATCTGAATCTATTTCATAACTAAGTGATTTGACTTCATTATTAAAACGACAAGCTATTACTTTATTTCTAGATTTAGCTATTTCGTCTTTTAACAAATCTACTACTCTAGTTCCTTTTTTTACATCAATTATGTATTCTTCATATATAATTTGCATAAATTTTCCTCCTCATTTGTCTGTAAGACATTTTATAACTTTATTTATACTAAGTCAAGCATTCTTATTTCTCTACTTTTAAAGCTTGTAACTATATTTGATTTTTTATCTTATATTACTTATACTCTTTCAATCTTAGCTTTATCATATAATTCTTTATTCTATTAATATTATTAAAAATAATTTTTACTTACATTTGTTATTTTTTATTTAACTTTTCACCTAACTTATATAACCTATATATAATAAAATATATATTACATTTTATTATAATCATATTTTTTTTATAACTTTTAAAATAAAAATTACATATTTTTCCTACAGTTTGTATATACTATTATTAATGTATAACAATTGGAGGTATTTTTTATGAATAACAAAAGAGTTTCTGAAATATTAAAAAACAAAAAATTGCATGATGTATATTATGATGATAGACCTGTATGGATTCAAGAAATTGATAATAATATTGCAAAAGTTGGATTTATTGATAATAATGAAGAAAGAAATATTTATATAGAAGATTTATATGAAAATGAACCTTAATATTATATATATAAACTAGCAATATTTTTTAATAGCTTTATTAATAATTGTGTAAAACAAAAAAAATAAAATGTATTTAAATTTTAAACTTTATATATTTTTTCAAAATCATATAATTTTGAGGAATATATAAATATATTTTAATACATTTTATTTTTTATATTAAATTATTATATATATATAACTACCTAAATTTATTACTAAATAACATCTTTTTATTGCATATATTTAAATATTTTTAATTTTTATTTTAACTTATATCTTTTTTCATATTTTGTACTTTTTAGCTCATTTTTTCTTTTATTCTCATCAATGTATTCAAAGCTTCTATTGGTGTTAAACCGGTTCAAATCAATTTTGTCTATTTCATGTGCAATTTCAGCTATTTTATAATTAAACATATCAAATTGACCTGCTACTTGTTTTTTATCTTCTTTTTCTTTAGATTTATTATCCCTTAAAACACTTTTTCTTTCCAAACTTCTTAATATTTCGTTTGCTCTTTTAGTTACATTTTGTGGAACACCTGCAAGTCTTGCTACATGTACACCATAACTTTCATCTGTTCCGCCTTCTACAATTTTTCGTAAAAATATAATGTCTTCACCTTTTTCTTTTACTGCTATTGAATAGTTTTTAACACCATCTAGTTTGTTTTCTAACTCTGTTAATTCATGATAGTGTGTTGCAAAAAGTGTTTTAGCCCCACATTTTTCTTTGTCTGCTATATACTCAGCAACAGCCCAAGCAATTGAAAGTCCATCATATGTAGATGTTCCTCTTCCTATTTCATCTAATATAACCAAACTATTTTTAGTTGCTTCTTTTAATATTGATGCAACCTCCATCATCTCTACCATAAAAGTACTTTGTCCCATGCTTAAATCATCAGATGCACCAACTCTTGTAAAAATTTTATCTACAACACCTATTTTGGCATAACTTGCTGGTACAAAACTTCCAATTTGTGCCATAAGTACTATTAATGCAACTTGTCTCATATATGTAGATTTACCAGCCATATTTGGTCCTGTAATTATTGCTAAGCGATTATCATCTTCATCTAAATATGTATCATTTCCGTACAAAACTTCCTGTTGGTAACATTTTTTCTATAACAGGATGACGACCATCTTTTATATCTATAATTCCTTCTTCATCAACTATTGGCATATTATAATTATAATCTTCTGCCACAGTTGCAAGTGAACAAAGTACATCTAAAGTAGCTATTAAATGAGCTGATTTTTGAAGTCTTTGTATCTGATTTTCTATGCTTTCTCTTACTTTTGTAAAAGCATTATATTCTAAATTTACAACTTTTTCTTCTGCTCCTAGAATTTGATTTTCTAAATTTTTTAACTCTTCTGTTATATATCTTTCACAATTTGCTAATGTTTGTTTTCTTATAAATCTATCTGGAACTTGTGATAAATTTGATTTAGTAACTTCGATAAAATATCCAAAAACCTTATTAAATCCTACTTTTAATCCTTTTATTCCTGTTTTTTCTCTTTCTTTTGTTTCTAATTCAATAATCCAATTTTTTCCTTGTGTTGTTGCTGTTTTCAATTTATCTATTTCCTCGTCATACCCAATTTTTATTAAGTCACCTTCCTTAACAGAAATTGGTGGTTCATCTACAATTGCCTTATCTATAAGAGCATAAATATCATCTAATACATCTAAATTTTGATATATACTGCTAAGCAAAACAGAATTTGTTTCACTTAATACTTGTTTTACCATTGGAAGTTGCTTTGCAGAATTCTTTAAAGATATTAAATCTCTACCGTTTGCACTTCCATATGCAATTTTAGCAGCAAGTCTTTCTATATCATATACCTTTTTTAAAGCTTCTATTATATCTCCTCTTAAAATGATACTATTTTTTAACTCTTTTACCGCTTCTAATCTTAAATTAATTTCATTTACATCTACTAATGGATCATTAATCCATCTTCTTAAAAGTCTACCTCCCATAGAAGTAGATGTTTTATCTAAAACCCAAAGTAATGTACCTTTTTTAGACTTATCTCTCATTTTTTCTGTTAATTCTAGGTTTCTTCTTGCATTTATATCAAGTGCCATATATTTTACTTGGTTATATATTATAATTTTATTTATATGATCAAGTCTTGTTTTTTGTGTATCATTTAAATATGTAAGAAGTGCATTAATAGCTAAAACAGATATATTATTTTTAAGATTTTTTATTTTATTTTGTGCATCATCTATTATTTCATATTCTTTTAACAATCTATCAGTATCTTCTGAAAAAGTACTCTCCTCAGCTTTAGATATATATAAATTAAATCTTTCTTTTATTTTATTAATTTCATCTATAGAGGCATACATCATATTATTCACAACAATTTCTGCTGGAGAATATCTTGATATTTCGTCTAATAATTTTGCAAAATTATTTGTTTCTTTAATTTCTGCTCCATAAAAGTCTCCTGTAGATATATCACAAACTGCTATTCCAAAAAATATTCCAGTTTTATATATTGCCATTATATAATTATTTTTCTTTTCTTCTAGCAAATTAGTTTCAATAACGGTTCCAGGAGTTACTACTCTTATTACATCTCTTTTTACTATTCCTTTGGCTTGTTTTGGATCTTCTAATTGCTCACAAATAGCAACCTTATATCCTTTTGTTATAAGTTTTGCTATATAATTTTCAGCTGCATGAAATGGTATCCCACACATTGGAGCTCTTTCCTCTTGTCCACAATCTTTTCCTGTTAAAGTAAGTTCTAATTCTCTAGATGTTGTAATTGCATCATCAAAAAACATTTCATAAAAATCGCCTAAACGATAAAATAAAATACAATCTTTATATTTACTTTTTGTATCCAAATAATGTTGCATCATTGGTGAATATTCTGCCATATTTTCTCCTCTTTTCCTATCCCTTCTCAGTTTCTTTTAAGCTTATTAATGTTCTTCTATACCATAATTCTTTTTTTGTTCTTCTAATAGCATTCTTAATTTAGCTGCTCTTTGTCTTGCTCTTCTTATATATTCTGGTCCAATTCCCATAGATTCAGCTATTGCTTTTTCTGTCATTCCTCCGCTTTTCTTTTTTTCCACTTCAAAAAGGAAACTATCCACTTTAGTTTTTTCTACTTGAATAGAACTTGAATCTAATTTTAGCTTTGGAATATATTCAGGATGTTCAAAAATATATTCTTTTACTTTTTTTTGAACTCGTTCTTTTTCTGGAGCCTCCATTAGTTTTTTATGTTTTTTTCTATCAAAATGTTCTCTTAATAAATCATTTAAAATCGGATCTTGTTGTTTTTTTATTAAAGTTCTTAAACTTTCTTTTGTTATTCCTAAAGTTTCTGCCATCTGAAATAAAGATTTTTCTTTTTCTACCATATCTATTATAACTGCTGGCATATTTATTTCTTCATGTTTATTTCTTCTTGTTGTAGAATATACAAAGAACCTTCTTCTTAACTCTTCATCTTTTTTACAAAGTTCGCTTACTTGTTTTCTTAATGTTTTTTCTGCCATCTTTAAAGTTTTTGCTGCTTGCTCCCATGTTATATCTCCAACAAAAATGCGATTTGCTACTTCTCTAATCTTTCCTTCAGAAATACTATTTTTATTTTCTTTACTATTCATTTATTTCCCCTTTCAAATACCACATATGTTCAGAAACAATATTAACATTAACATATTTTCCTATCAAGTCTTCGCTTGCTTCTAAATTAACAACCTTATTACTATCTGTTCTTCCTGTTAATACATTTTCGTTTGTTTTACTTTTTCCTTCTATTAATATCTTTTGTTTAGTTCCTACATATTTTTTATTATTTTCTTCTATCTGACTTTCCACTAAAGCTTTTAATTTGTCAAATCTTTTATGTTTCACTTCTTCTGGAACTTGATTTTCCATTTTATCTGCTGGAGTCCCAACTCTTCTTGAATATATAAACATAAATACTTGTTCAAATTTCACTTTACTTACAACATCTAAAGTATCTTCAAAATCTTCTTCTGTTTCACCAGGAAAACCTACAATAATATCTGTTGATAATTTAAGATCTGGTATTTTCTTTTTCATTTTTTCAACTAAATCTAAATATTTTTCTTTTGTATATTTTCTATTCATTGTTTTTAACACTTTGCTACTTCCAGATTGAAGTGGTAAATGTATTATCTTGCAAACTTTTTTACAATCTCTAACCGCTTCTATTACATCATCTGTAAAATCTTTTGGATGTGGAGATATAAATCTTATTCTTTCTAGTCCGTCAATTTCATTTACTGCTCTCAAAAGTTCAGAAAATTTATTTATTCCTAAATTTCCATTTCCTTTATATGAATTTACATTCTGTCCCAAAAGAGTTATCTCTTTATACCCTTCTTTGGCTAAACTTTTTACTTCATTAATAATATCTTCAGGATCCCTACTTCTTTCTCTTCCACGCACATATGGAACAATACAATATGTACAAAAATTATTACAACCATTCATTATAGTAACAGATGCTCTAATTTTATCATTTCTTTTTATTGGTAAACCTTCTATTATCTCTCCATCTATATCTAATATATCTTGAATTTGTTTTTCATTTTGCATTACCCTATACAAATCTTCTGGAAACTTATGAATAGTATGTGTTCCAAAAATAATATCAAAAAAAGGATAACTCTTTTTTAATTTTTCTTGAATATGTTTTTCTTGCATCATACATCCACCAATAGCAATAATTGTACCTCTTTTTTCCTTTATTTTTTTAACCTCACCTAATTTTCCAAAAAGTTTATCTTCTGCATTTTCTCTAACACAACAAGTATTAAATAACACAAGATCAGCTTCATTTAAATCATCAGTTTTAGAATATCCCATATTTTCTATCATTCCACAAATTTTTTCAGAATCATTTTCATTCAACTGACATCCCATTGTTAGAATATAATAATTTAAATTTTTTCCTTCATTTATTTTTTTAACTTTTGTTATAAACTCCATTTGTTTTTGTACATCTTCTTTTTTCACTATCATTCCTCCAAACTTTGCCATCGGGGACGGGGCAAAAAGATAAAATTTTTATACTTTACTTTTCATATGAATAAATTCATCACAATTAATTTTATCAGACAAGAATTTTTCTATATTCTCTGGTTTTCTTATTAATTCTTCTTTTTGTTTTTTATTTAAATCTTTTTTTATATGATATTCTAATTTAGAAGCTAAAGCTTTTGTTTCTGTTTGCCAAGCTAATTCTAATTTAGAAGCCTCATGATAACGTGTATATTTAGCACACTTATCTGTTTTTTCAAAGTGTTCTTTCATCCTTCTTGTTAAATCTTTTGTAATTCCTGTGTATATAGAATTATCTTTACATCTCAACATATATACATAATACATTTTAAAATCCAATCCTTTTTCTTTCATTACTTTTTACAACTAAATCTTCTTTATTAATATCTTGTAAAGTAATTGTATATAGCCTATCTAAATCTTCTAATTCGCTTGTATTTTTAGCATGTTCAATTAATATATTTTGGAATAAATTATTTATAAATCTACCATTACCAAAATTATCTATCTTAGAAGAATCTGTTATTACTTGTCTTACCGTTTCTTTTGCTAAATCTTCTATTTTTAATTTGTTTTTTTCTAGCAACTTATTAAATATTTCCATAAGTTCATCCACATTATAATCTTTAAATTTAATTAGATAACCAATTCTAGATTTAAGTCCTGGATTTGATCTTATAAACTCTTCCATTTCTTTTTCATATCCAGCAAAAATTACTACTAATTCATTTTTATGATCTTCCATTATTTTTATAATTGTTGCTATACATTCAGGTCCAAATGATGTTTTACCTTGTGATAATATAGAATATGCCTCATCTATAAATAAAACTCCTCCAAATGCTGATTTCATTGTTCTATATGTTTTTCCAGAAGTTTGTCCAACGTACTCTGCTATTAAATCTTTCGCAGATACTTCTACTAGTTTATTTTGTTTTATATATCCTAAATTGTATAATATATCACTAACTATTCTTGCGACTGTAGTTTTTCCTGTTCCTGGATTTCCTGTAAATACCATATGCAAATTTGTTTCGGACATATCCATATTAACTTTTTTATTAAATTTTAATAAATGTATTAATTTATCCAATTGATTTTTTATATTATATAGTCCAACCAAAGAGTTTAATTCCTCTAATATTTCTCCTAAATTTCTTGTATTATATACATCTGGTATATTTGACTCTAATATCATTTTTGTTTTATCTGCATTTACAGTTTTATTTTTATCTAGAATTATTTTTGTATATAGTTCACTTATATAATCCATTTCTTTTACTTCACTTTTAGAATATGAAGATTTAATATAATTATATAATTTTGTTTTTGCTTTTTCTTCTATTCTTTCTGTTCTAGACAATTTATCAAAAGTAACTTTATACAAATTATCTATATCTAATTCATCTAACTCTAATTTTATATCGAATATTTTATAATTAAGTTTAGGATGTTTTTCTATTATTGTTCCTATTGTTTCTTTTTTACCATATATTACTGTACAAATACCTTTACATCTTTCTAATTGATCTGTTAATAGATTCATTATCATATTACAGTTAAGGTCATCTGTATACATTAGGTTTTCAAAATTTTCTATTATTAAAGTTCCTTTTCTTTGTTCTTTTGTTTCTAAGTTATAATAAATTTTTCCAATGACATGTCTATCTAAAATCATATCATTCATAGATTCTTTATAAAACCCCTTATTTTCCGGTAAAAAGTTAAAAAACCACATAAAATCAGATATTATTCTTGTTATATTTTCTACACTTTCTTTATCTTCTGTATACATTAATATATTAATAGGAATATATGGTGTATTTCCATTATAATTATAGTTAATTACATAATTAAATAAGTTAATTATTGTTTGTTTAACCTTTTGACTATATGGTAATTCGGCCACTTTATTTTTATACCTTGCATAAAAATAATATGATCTTTCTGAATTAATCAATCCACAACCATCTTTTAAATACTCTTCTAGTGCTTTTATAATATCTAACTTGTCATGCTCTATATAATAGCTGTAAATAGCCGCTATTTTATAAATATATTCTCTTTTAGTTTCTTCTTTTCCTTGTTCAAAATTGAAATTATTAGCATCAATCTCAATTTGGCTATAGAACGCACCTTTATAGAAGTCGTATAATTTGTTTATATAAAGAACGTAGCCTTCTCTGCTATCTAATTTTATATAATTAAATTTTGCTTTTCTAGTTTCTTCATTAAATTCAGACATATAAATAAATTTTGATTGTAATATTGTTTTTATAAAAATAAGATCATAAAAATCTACTTTTTCAAAAATAGATTTATCCGTAAATTTTTTTAACTCTTCTTGTGGCTCAGCAAGCATTTCATTAATCACATCTATATAGCCTATATTAGTACTATTTTCTTGATTGTATTTATTAATCTCATATATAAAATTTACTATTATAAACTTTATACATTCTTCTTTAAGTTTACATTCTTTGCATTTAGGAAGAAATTGTCCTATTTTATAATCTTTTACAAATCTTGAACTACCTAATTCTATTTTTTGTTTACAATTTACAACATATGGTAAATAGTCATAGTTTTCATTTGCACATGATTTTATAGTATATCCAGTTATCATATTGTTTGCTACTTGATCTTCTGTTTGTTTTTTTAACCCACATGCACCATTAATTAAATATAATTTTATTAACATTAAATATTCTTTTGAATACCCAGATATTTTTTTAAAAAGATTATTTTCTTCTATTAATTTTTTTATTTCTAGTTTTTCTTCCATAACTACTCCTTTATTACAAATTTTGGACTATATCTAAAAAAGCTACTATTTATTATTATTAAAATTTTTACATATTTCTTTTATTTCTTTTAAACATTCTTCATCTCTTTTATAAAAAGCCTCCTTGAAAGAAAGTTTTTCACCCTTTTGATCATAATTACATTTGTAAATTGGAAACATTTTATATTTTTGCTCTAACAATTCTGATTGTTTTATTTTTTTGTTTCCTTCAATTAGAAATGGTTTTTGAATTACGACTAATAATTCTATTCTTTTTACTTTTATAAACTCTTTTAATATTTCTTCAATCATATCATAATTATTATTATTATTTATGTATAAAACAGCTTTTTTATTTCTAAAAGCTTTACTAAATGCTGCTATTAGAGCTATATGATCTTTTACTTTTATTCCAAATGGAGATACTGTTAGTAATGGCTTTATGTCAATATTATTTATTTTTTCTACTTGCTCACTTGTATATATTTGCATATTACTTAATTCCATTATATCATCATTAATATATTTTTTTATAACTTCTTCTCTGATGCTATTGTCAAAATATACAACACTTACTCTTTCTTTATCGCTCTTATTCCATTCCATTATATATTCTTTTTCTTGTGTTGCTTCATCTATTTGCACTCTTATTTTTCTAAATCCCATCGCTTTATAAAACATAGTAGCAGGGACATTTTTTTCATAAACATTTAAATATAATTTATCATATTTTTCCTTAACATGATTTACTAACATTGTTCCTATTCCATCTCTTTGTATCTTAGGTATAACAAAAAGTGCTCCAATATATCCATCATCCATAACGCTAATAAAAGCCTGAATTTCTTCATTTTCAGTATATACCCATGTATTCGATTTTCTTAAATATTCATTTTGAACTCTTATATAATTATCTGACCAATATTTATTTGGTATAAAATTATGAGCTTTAAAATTTCCATCTCTCCATATCTGCATAATCTTGTCGATATCTGCTTCTTTAAATTCTCTTAACATACTATTTCTAACCTTCCTTAATCTTTTGTATTATATCATATAATTTTACTTAAAGCTATTAATTTCGATTTTTTATTTAAACTAAAATATTAAAAATGACAGGATATTTTTATAAAATATGACCCGCCATCAATTTTCTTTTAAAGCTTTTTCTCATATTTTTACAATATTTGCTTTTTTTAGTATTTGTAAAGTAAAATCATTTAATTAAAATAATTATTAAATATATTAATTTTTAGGATAAATTAAAAGAAGTGATTAATGCTAATTTTCAATAATCACTCTTTTTTATATTTATCTTTTTATTTATTAAATTTCAGATTCAATCTCTTTTAACATATCATTTAAAACATTGCAACTATTATCTAATTTTCCTTGTTCTTCTTTATCCAGATTTAATTCCAAAATTTCTTGTACACCTTGATGGTTAATTATTGCTGGAACACCTATAAAAATACCATCATGATTATATTGTCCATCTAAATATGTTGAAACTGTTAATATTTCATTTTCATCATTTAATATTGCTTTTATTATTTTAGTTAATCCTAATCCTATTCCATAGTAAGTTGCTTTTTTTCTATTAATTATTTCATAGGCTGCTTGTTGAACATCTGTATAAATTTTGTCTAATATAGATAAATCCTCATGTTTTTGTTTTAATATATTTATTAAGCTTTTGCATCCAACATAACTATGTGACCATGGAACAAATGAAGAATCTCCATGCTCTCCCATAATATATGCATGAACATTTTTGCTACAAACATGTAGATGTTCACCTATTAAATATCTTAATCTTGCTGTATCTAGTACAGTTCCAGAACCAATTACTTTATTTGTTGGAAATCCTGATACTTTTTGTACAACATATGTCATTAAATCTACAGGATTGCTTGCTATAACAAATATTCCATCAAAACCTGAATCAACAACACTTTTTGTAATATCTTTCATTATTTTAGCATTTGTTTTTGCCAAGTCTAATCTTGTTTGTCCTGGTTTTTGTGCTAATCCTGCTGTAATTACTACTATATCAGCATCTTTGCATTCATCATAATCTCCTGCTTTTATGTCTATTCTTGCTGGTGCACAAGGAATTCCATGTGCTAAGTCCATTGCTTCACCTACTGCTTTTTCTTTTAATACATCTATTAATACAAGTTCATTAATTCCTCCTTGGTTTAATAATGAATATGCCATACTCATTCCTACAAACCCTGTTCCTACTAATACAACTTTTCTCTTTTCTATCATAAAAAACACTTCCTTTAATTAATTTTTTCTGCAAACTGCATTATATCACATCTTGCTTTTTTGTTAAATAGTTTTTTAATATTATTACTCTAATTTTTTAATATCATCGTTTTTAATTTAAATTGTCATTTTATTTTTACATTGAAATTTCATCATCTTCTCGTTCAGATTTGTCATTCTTTTTTATTAACGCTTCTCTAGCCTTTTTTAAATCCTCATCAGAAATTATCATATTTCTTTTTTTAGCTTCTTCTCTTATTTGTGTTTCTGTATATCCCGCTTTTATCAATCTTATAAGTTTATTTTGTAAACCGTCTGTACTTTGGCTCTGTTCTATTTTTACTTTTATAAAACTCTCTAATCAGCATATTTATTGATGATTGCGAAACCAATAGCTTTTCTGCAAGTTCTTTTGGCGTAATTTTTCCATTTTCTAAATCTTCTATATATTTTTCTATTAAATCACTCTTTGACTTTTTTACTGTTTTTAATTTTTGTTCTCTTCTCAAATTATAATATTTTTTAATTTTAGAACTAATTGTTGAAATAGATGCATTTTCTTTTTCTGCTATTTCAGAAACTGTTATTCTTCTATTTTCATAGTCTTCTATATATTTTTCTATTTTTATATCCATTCTTTGATTTAGTTTAGGCTTTTCTCTTCCGCATTCTATATAATATTCACATAAAATTTTATTCATTGTATTTCTGGATATTCCTTCTAGCTTGGCCATTTTTTCAATTGTAATTTTTCCCTCTTCATAATCTTTTATATATTTTTCTATGTCTATTTCTTTTTTTCTTTTAAGCACCGGTCTTCTTTTGCCATTTTTTCTATAATATTCATTCATTTTTACATTTATTGTAACTGTAGTTGTATTTTCTCTCTTGGCAATTTCTTTAACTGATAGTAATCCAGCTTCGTAATCCTTTATATATTTTTCCATATCTATTATTTTTTCTTTAGATATTTTCTTTCTACTTTTTCCAATTTCTTCGTAATACTTATTTATTCTAATATTTATAGTAACTTTGCTTGTATTTTCTTTCTTAGCTATTTCTTCAACTGATAATAATCCATTTTCGTAATCTTTTATATACTTTGCTATATCAATTTTCTTTTTGTGCGTTGTTTTAGGTAATTTTGGTCTTTCTTTACCGAATACTTTTATAATAAGCATTTATTTTAACATTTACTGTTCCTCGAGCTACATTTTCTTTTTTAGCTATTTGAATAGTTGTTATTTTACCATTTTCATAATCTTCTATATATTGCTCTATGTTTATGTTTTTCATTTATATTACTCCTTACTATATATTAGTAATATTTTTATAAACAATTCTTATTATTTTATAATTTATTTTTTAATTCTTTATATATTTCTTCATGGATATCTTCAATAGTTCTTATTTTTCCATCTTTAACACATTCAATTGTAAACCAACCATAATCCTTTGCAACATCACAAGCTGCATTATAAGCATCTATAAGATGATTTTTATCCCTTTCATGAATATCTTTAGCTGCTTCATGTGTAAATTTGTTTTCTCTATCTTTCATTAATTCTATACTCACTTCTGGAGGCATTTTTAATAAAAATACTTCTGAAGGCACTGGCAAACCATATAAATTAAATTCGAAATCCCATATCCAGTCTAAAAGTTTTTTTCTCTCATTTTTATCTTGTATTTTTCCTGCTTGGTGTATCATGTTAGCAGTTGTATATCTATCTGCCAATATAGTTCCTCCATTATTATAATACTCTTCTAATTCTTTTTTAAATGTAGCATATCTGTCTGCAGCATAAAAAGTTGAAGCTATATATGGACTTACCTGTTTTGCATTTTCACCAAACTCTCCAGCCAAATACATTTTCACAAGAGATGATGAAGGACTATCATAATTTGGAAAGCTCACTGTTTTATAATCTATCCCTTCTTTTGTTAATCTTTCTTGTAATTTTTTAAATTGTGTTTGCTTTCCGCTTCCATCTGTTCCATCTATAACAAATAATTTTCCCATATTATTAAATAGCAGAATATATTTAATCTCTTTAAATACACTCTGCTTCTCCTTTCTTTATTACTTTCTTGCCTTAATTTAAATTCATTTTTATAACAAGTTTATTTTACTAATTTCTAACTTAAACTTTCTTATTTCTTCATTTGATTTCTTATAAATTCTATTTCTTCTTCTTTGTCTAATCTTACAAATAAAGGTTCACCTTTTTCTATTACTTTCGTACCTGCTTTTATTTCACTGTTTGAATTTAAAGTTTCCCAAGATTTATATTCTTCTGATAATCCTAGTTGTTTTAAAATTTTCTTTGATGTTTCTGGCATAATTGGACCTATTAATATTGCTATTTTTCTTAAATTTTCTGCTAAATGATTCATTACAGATTTTAGCATTTCTTTTCCTTCTTCTGATTTTGCAAGTACCCATGGTAATGTTTCATCTATATACTTATTAGTTCTTGCAATTATTGCCCAAATTTCTGAAATTGCGTTACTTATATGATATGTATCCATACTATTTTCTACTTTTTCAATTTGAAGTTTCGTATATTCTTCTAAAACATCATCAAACTCTGTTCTTTCTTTAATATCTGTTGGTATTTTTCCATCAAAATATTTATTCATCATTCCAATTGTTCTATTTAACAAATTTCCCAAATCATTTGCCAAATCAGAATTAAATCTTTCGACAAAATCTTCTGGAGTAAACATAGAATCTTGTGCAAAACTCATTAATCTTAACAAATAATACTTTGTTGCATCTAAACCATATCTTTCAATTAATGTTTCTGGGTATATTACATTTCCTACAGACTTTGACATTTTTCCATCTTTCATTACAATCCAACTATGTGCATATATTTTTTTAGGAAGTTCTAACCCTAATGCATGTAAGAAAATTGGCCAATAAATCCCATGAAATCTTATTATTTCTTTTCCTACTATATGTAAATCTGCTGGCCAATACTTTTTGAATAAAGAATCATCATCTGACATATAGCCTAAAGCTGTAATGTAGTTTGTTAGAGCATCTAACCATACATATAGCACATGTTTTGGATCATTTGGCATTGGAATCCCCCAATCAAATGTTGTACGGCTTATACATAAATCTTCAAGTCCTGGATTTATAAAATTATTAAATATTTCATTTTTTCTTGATTCTGGCTCTATAAAATGTGGATTTTCTTTGTAAAATTCTTTTAACCAACCTTCATATTTTTTCATGTTAAAGAAATATGATTCTTCTTGCATTTTTGTTACTTCTCTACCACAATCTGGACATTTTCCATCTACTAATTGAGTTTCTGTGAAATAATTTTCACAAGGCATACAGTACCAACCTTCATATGTTCCTTTGTAAATGTCACCATTTTCAATGAATTTTTCTACTATTTTTTGTACTGCTTTAACATGTCGTTCATCTGTTGTTCTTATAAAATCATTATATCCAATATCCATTAATTTCCATAGCTTTTTAGCATCAGCTGCCATTTCGTCTACATGCTCTTGAGGTGTTAATCCTCTTTTTTCTGCCACAGTTTGAACTTTTTGGCCATGTTCATCAAGACCTGTTAGCATATATGTATCAAAGCCTCTAGCCTTTTTATATCTTCTTATGCAATCTGTTAATGTTGTTGCATATGCTGTTCCTATATGAAACTTACCACTTGGATAATAAATTGGTGTTGTTATATAAAATTTTTTGCTATTATTCATAAATAAAGCCCATCTCCTCTTTACAATTAAAATTCCCTATAATTATATAATCATAGGCAATTTAAGTCAAGAAATATTTACATTGGGGACGGGGCAAAAAGATAAATTATTTTATAAAAAATAGCAAATAGCAAAATCATTTTTATACTAATTTTGCTATTTTTTATTTTATTTTGCTATTACTTTTTTAATCCTTTATTATTTTCGATATTTTCCACAAAGATATATTAAACCTATTTTCTATGTCTTTTTTTGTTACATTAACATTATATATAAGTATTTTTATCAATTCTTTCAGCAGTTTTTTATCACTAATAATATCATCAATTATTATATTGTGCTTGTCCAAAAATACTCTTATATATTCTTCCATAATTTCTTTTTTGTCAATTTTGTCATCTATAAAGCCACAAAAATCATCTATAGCTTCTATTTTTGAAAAATAATTTTTAGCGCCATACATTTCGCGTAAAATTTTATTTTTTCCCACTCCAATTCCATTTTTATAATCGTTGTACGATGAAAATTTATATTCCTTACACTCATTAACCATATGGGCTTTCACGGGATTTTCATGAATGTATTTTATACATTGCCATAAATACTTTTCATCTAATATCGGTTCACTTTTAAATCTATCTCTAAAAACATAACCAACACGACTTTCCCTCCAATTAAAGTAACTTGCATATTTTGTATTTATCTTATGCATAAATCTTGATAATTCTGTAATTTTATCTGCATACATTAGCATATGCACATGATTTGACATAATACAATAAGCAATAATTTCTACATTATAAATTTTTTCACTTTCCTTCATCAATTTTAGATATCTTGCGCAATAGCTTTTATTATGAAATATATCTTCTCTGTTAATTCCTTGTGACATGACATGAAAAAAAGATGCATTTAAGTTTTTTCTTGCTATTCGAGACATATCAATTCACCAATCCTTATTTTTAATTTGCCCCTCTAGCGTACTTAATGTACATCTTCTTTAAAACTTTTATTTAACTTTTTTATAAAAGTTTATTTGATTTTTTGTTTGTTTTTATGTTGACTTTATTTTTTTGCTCCGTCCCCTATGATAATTTTTTTTCTATTAGCTTTGCTAATTTTTCAGCTTTTGCTTTAATATATTCTTGGTTTTCGCCCTCAATCATTACTCTTACTAATGGTTCAGTTCCAGATGTTCTTATTAAAACTCTTCCATTTCCAGAAAACTCTTCTTCTAATTTTTTTATTTCTTCTTTTATTTCTTCGTCTTTGTCAAAATCATATTTTTTATCTGATGATACTTTTGCATTTACTAGAACTTGTGGATATAATTTTATTATATTGCATAATTCTGATGCTTTTTTATTTTCTTCTAATAAAGTTTTTATAAACATTATTGATGTTAGAATTCCATCTCCTGTTGGATTATAATCTAATAAAATAACATGGCCAGATTGTTCTCCTCCTAAATTGTATCCATTTTTCATCATTTCTTCTAAAACATACCTATCTCCAACTTTGGTTTGCACTAATTTTAAACCATTATTTTCTGTATATTTATTTAACCCTAGATTACTCATTACAGTTGCTACAACAGTATCTTTCTTCAATTCACCTTTTTTCTTTAAATAATTAGAAATTACTGCTAATATTTTATCTCCATCTATTTCATTTCCATTTTCGTCTACTAATAAACATCTGTCGCCATCACCATCATATGCAACACCTAATGAACATTTATTTTCTACAACGAAATTTTTTAATCCTTCTAAGTGTGTTGAACCACAGTTATCGTTAATATTTATTCCATCTGGATTATTATTTATTATATGATGTTTTATTCCTAATTTTTCAAATACTTTTTCTGCAACAACAGATGTAGCACCATTGGCTGTATCCACTGCTATAACAAAATTTTCTTTATCTAAGTTTTCTAATTCTTCTTCAAAATTTTTTCTAAAGAAATATACGTACTCTTCTAATAAATCTGTCCTTATTTCTGATACACCAATTTTATCATTAACAGCTGTTAATTCATCTATTTTTCCTGAATCCATTACTTCTTCTATTTCTTCTTCTAGTTCATCAGGAATTTTCATTCCTTTATTGCTAAAGTATTTTACTCCATTAAATTCATAAGTATTATGTGATGCAGATATTACAACACTGGCATCTGCTTTAAATCTTCTTGTTAAATATGCAACTGCAGGTGTTGGCATTACACCTAGAATTTTTACATTTGCACCATAACTTAAAAAGCCGGCTACCATCGCACTTTCAATTAAAGAACCAGAAATTCTTGTATCTCTGCCTATTAAAATTGTAGGTGCATGGTCTGTATGCTTAGATAACACATATGCACCAGCTTTTGCTACTTTATAAACTAATTCTGGTGAAAGCTCTGTATTTGCTATTCTCCTAATTCCATCTGTTCCAAAATATTTTCTCATTTTTAGATTCCTCCTCTTGTTTCTAAGTATATGTATATTTTATATAAATTTTACCTTTAAAATAGAAATAATAAAACATATTATATAAAAAAGAATTTTTTTCTTTCTTCTATTCTAGTTGGTACTTCTATTTGAAATTCTTCATCCTGTATTATACAGTTCGGATTTATTTTAGTCAATCTTTTTATAGCCTGTTTACTAGTATATTTGCCAAGCTCTTTTAAGATATCTTGAATATTCTCATAAATAAATCCTTTTTTATGTGTATCTGAGGCTAAAATATGAACCATATTATGCTTAAGCAATTTACCAAGTGTCTCTTTTGCTTCTTTACCATATCTTCCAACAATACTTCCATAATTGCTTTGAATAAATACTCCTGCACGTATAAACTCCATTACTTGATTTGGATCCTCTTGAACATATGAATATCTTTCTGGATGTGCCAAAACTGGTATATATCCTTTTTCTTTTAATTTAACTACTATTTCCATTACATTAAACAATTTATTGTTTAATGGTAATTCAAATAATACATATTTACTATTAGCTAATGTAGCTGGTACATTAGCTAATAGTAATTCACACAAATCATCACAAATATAAATTTCATTTCCATGATGTATATTTATTAAAATATTATTTTTAAACACTTCTTGTTTTAAATTTTTTATTTTTTCTTTAGTATTTTCTATACTATTATCATAATACCCTTTTATATAATGAGGTGTTAATATAATATCTGTAAAACCTGCTTCTTCTGCTAATCGTAAAGCTTCTAAAGATTGCTCTATACTTTCAGATCCATCATCAACTTCATTTAATAAATGGCAATGTATATCTATCATTTATTTGTCACTCCAAACTTTTTACTTTTTCTCTTCTGATAAATATTTAGTTAATTGTTTTAGAACTGCATTAATATCTATATCTTCTTCGTTACTTTTTTCTGCTTCTTTTTTCTTTGTTATTTTTTCTGATTTTTGCTTTTCTAATTTATTTTCTGCCTTTGCTACTATATCTAAATTCTTTTTAACTTTAGGTATTTCTTTTTCTTGTATTGATTCTGTATGTTTTAAAATATTTGAAAACCAATTTTTCTTTTTATTTAATACCATAGAACTCTCATAATAATATTTGTTTTCATATTTTTTATGTGCTATTGGCATTTTATTTACTATTACACCAGCTATTTTTCCATCAACGTTTTCTATATTTCTTTTTACTTGTTTTAAATCATCTATTTTAGTTATTTTATGAGAAGCAACTATTAAAGTAGAACCTACAAATCTAGATAAGATTATTGCATCTGTTACAATTGTACTCGGTGTACCGTCAAATATTACTATATCAGCGCTCTTTTCTAGTGCCTTTATTAAATCAGACATTTTTTTGCTTGTCAATAGTTCTGATGGATTTGGAGGTACTATTCCTGCTGTAATTATATACAAGTTTTCTATTAATGTTGGCTTAATATAATCTGCTAAATCCACTTTAGCATCACTTGCAGTAATCAAGTAATTTGATAACCCATTTTCATTAGATACTTCGAACAATTCATGTTGTCTCCCTTTTCTCATATCAGCATCTACTAAAACAACTCTTTTTCCAGCTTGTGCAAATGTTATTGCTAAATTAGCAGATACCCAGCTTTTTCCCTCTCCAGGAACTGTACTTGTTACCAATAATGATTTTAGTTTATTATTAACATTCATAAATTGAATATTAGTTCTTAATGTTCTGAAAACTTCTGATACAGAAGCTTTAGGAGATGTAAATGTTATTAATTCATTTCTCATTTTATATAATACCTCCCTTCATTTTTTTTGTATCATCTTTTAATAGTGGAATAGATGCTAGAGCAACAACACCTAATTCTTTTTCTATATCTTCTGCAGATTTTACTGTAGTATCTAATAAGTTAGATATTAAAACATATCCAACAGACACTATAAGTCCAATAGCTATAAAAATTGCAATATCCTTAATATGATTTATATTGTATGGAGTATTGGCTCTTTCTGCTTCATCTACTATATATACATTATTTATATTGTATATTTCTCCAACTTTTTTTGTAAAAACCTTTGCAATTTCATTTGCTATATCACTTGCTCTATCTGGATAGTAATTTGTTACTGTTATTTGTATAAGCTCTGTATCCTTCACAGCACTTACTGTGATATTATCTTTTAAATTTTCTTCACTTTCATTTATATTTAAATTTTTAATCACTTCACGTAGTACATTTTTACTTTTAACTAACTCACTATATGTAGAAACTAATTTTTGATTTAAGGTTATATCTGTTTGAGTTATTGTACTTGTATCTGTTTCATTTTCTTTGGTACTTTCTGACCTTGCAAGTACTAAAGATGTATATGATTTATATTTAGGTGTAACAAACAAAAATGTATATACTGTTCCTATAATTAAAAATATAAGCACTATGCTTATAACATGTAATCTTTTGTTCCAAAAAATATTAACTAACTGTTTCAAATCTAGTTCTTCCATTTTTCCCTCCATTATTACAAATATGATATATTATACATAATATACTAGCCTTTTACAAGTTTTTTGTAATATTTTTGTAATGTTTTTGTAATATTTTTGTATTTTTTTACCAAAAAAGAAAATATATGAATTAACACTCTTTTAATCATATATTTTCTTTTTAATAATTTTTATTAATCTTTAGTATTTTGGTGTGAATATTCTAAAATAATATGGTGTTATATTATTTAAAATATCACTTACATAAATAATATCTCCATCTTTTTTAGTTAATTTAATATTTGGAAATGTTTTTAACATCTTCTCATCTGAAAAATATTTGTATGTAAAATCACTTATTTTTTCATTTTTGTATAATTCATCACATTTCCATATAACTTTATCTAAACCTGCAATTTCTAAATTATAATTATTAACTAATCTCGTAAAAAACATTTTTAAAGCAAAACTTGTAACTAAAAAATCTAAAAGCATAATAATAATTCCTATTATTACAGATATTTTTAGCACTTTAGGTGAAATTTTGTCTAAGAATTTATCTACCAAAGGATTTAAATGACTCATTAGATATATTGCTAGCACTCCCCAAAAGAATGAAAATGCAATACATACTCTACCATTTATATTAAATGCCATAGAAGAATAATCCCACCATTTTATATTAAAAATAATTTCGCCTATAAGACTAATTACATATTCTACTATTGACCCAATTACAAAACCTCCAAAAAATAAAGTATAGTTATTTTTATTAAAACGTTGTAATCCTAATATCATAATAACCGCTCCAAGGCCATATATTGCACAAAAAGGTCCATACAAAAAGCTTTGCCTACTCTCTATTACTCCTTTTGTAACTAGTCCAAATAAAGTTTCTACAATATATCCTAGCACACTATATATAATAAAATACGCCATAATCTTAGTTAATGTAAATCCAAATATTTTAAATTGTTTTTTATCATGTTTTTTTTCATTTTCTATGTTTTCCATAAAAATCTCCTCCTCATTTGTATGAAAATATAATAATCTATTTGTCGAAATTAGTCAATATATAAAAACAGGCATTTAGACTTCCCCCCTAAATCCCTGTTTTTTATAATTTTTATCTAACTTTTTCTAGATATTTTAATAATTTTTAATCAAAATATTTTTACCAGCTTTTCTTAAAATTAATTTTCAGTTGCTCCCAAAATCAAGACAAGAAATATTTAAACAATTTTTAATGATGCTCGCTTCTCTTTCTTTTTTTCCTTTTTATATCTTCTTCATTCATGTAATAATAATTCCCTTTTGAGCTTTTTTCATCTTGTACTTTATTTATTACAATTCCAGCAATGTTTCCTCCAACATCTTCTATTTGAGTTTTTATTTTTTCTATATCTTCTATTTGAGTTTTTTCATGCTCTGTAACAATAAAGCTTGTATCTACTAATCTAGATAAAACAATAGCGTCTGTTACTAGATTACTTGGTGTAGCATCAAAAATAACTATATCGCAATTTTTCTTTAGTATTTCTACTGCTTTTATTATTTTATTTGATAATAATAGCTCCGAAGAATCATATGTTATACTTCCACATGTTAATACACATAAATTATCAAGTTCTGTTGGTTGTATACATTTTTGTAACTCTTCTTCTAAATTTTCTGAACTACTACTTAAAAAGTCAGAAAGACCTGGTACTTGATTTAATCTGAACTTTTTATGTTGTATACCTTTTCTCATATCAGCATCTACTAATATTGTTCTATAACCACCACGAGCAAAAGTAATTGCTAAATTTGTAGCCACCCAACTTTTTCCAGCCCCTGGCAGAGCACTAGTAATTAAAACACTCTTTAATCCTTCAGATCCATTCATAAATTGTAAATTTGTTCTTAAAGATTTAAATCCTTCTGCACATTGTGATTTTGGATCTAAATCTATTAAACCTTGCTTAATATTTGGATTTCTAGCAAATGTAGCCAAAGTTTTTATATTTAAAGCTTTTTCTATATCTTTGTCGTTTTTAACAGTACTATCAAATAAGTTTAGTATTAAAATTACTCCTATAGATAGAGCAAATCCTACTATTGCAAATACACCTGCATATTTAACTGGATTAATATTACTTGGTGCAGATGGTGCTACTGCTTTATCTACAACACGAATATTTTCCATATTATAAATTTCTTTAATTTGTTCAGAAAATACCTCTGCAATGCTATTTGCAATAATTGGAGCTTCATCTTTATTTGAATCTTGTACTGAAATTTTTATAATTTCAGTATTTTTTACAGACTCTATTGTTACATTTTTTCTTAATTGTGCTGTAGTTTTATCTAATTGAACTCTGCTTATAACTTCATTTAGAACAGAATCACTCTTTACAAGTTCACTATATGTATAAACTAACTTTTGATTTAATGTAACATCATTTGTTGTTGTTCCACTATTTTCTGCTTTTACTAATATTAAAGTAGTAGCAGATTTGTATTGTGGTGTTGTAACAAAAGCATTATAAACATATCCAATAAATAAAAAAGCCATAGTTGTTAAAAGTATAATAGCTTTTCTTTTCCAAAATAATTTTAAAAGGTCTCTTAAATCGATTTCTTCCATTATTTCTTTACCTCTTTCTTCTTTTATTTTTTATTTTAATGCCATTATATACTAATATACTATACATTTTCAATATATTAATACATTTTTAATATTCTTGTAATATATAGTTATTTTTATATCTTAATTCGACTTTTTTCGCCTCTATATTTTGTATATTATCTTATGCTTTTTAGTACCCAATCATATTCTTCTAATTTAAAGATAGTTCCACAATATTCACATTTACCATTTATCGCAATATCCATATTGGCACCACATCCAGGACATTTTCTTGCAGTTCCTAAATTTTTTGCATTTTTTCTTTTAGAAAAAATCATTCTCATATATTGCTCTTTTCTTACTTGATCGTCACCAGATACCATTTGTCTAGTAGTTCCATCTAATTGATAATCTAAATATTTTGTTAATAAACTTATTTCTATTTCAAAATCGTCTTCGTTTTCTGTAATCTTAACAATATTAGTATCAGAAACATTCAACTCTCCATAAATTTGAATTAAATTTCTTTCATTTAAATTTTGTACTTTTCTAGCAAATTCTTCATATACCTCTTCTGATAAAAAATGTTTTACTCTTTCTAAGTTTTTTTTCATAACAGCAGTATACAACTGTATAAAAATATTATCTGCTTTTGCTTTAAAAGTTGATTCTGAAAAAGTACTATCTTCCATTACAATTTTTTGTATTAATTCATCCATATTTTTTCTCCTTTTATTAATTAAAGGACGGAAGAAAGCCATGTTAATCTAATTCTTCCATCCTTTACAATATTTTTATTTTAATTTTATCAAATTAAAATTTAATAAATTATAAATTTTCTTGTCTTAATGAAACCTTTTTAGACATTACCCATTCTGTATTTTCTGCAACAATCTTAGAATTACAATATTCACATATTCCTGTTGAATTCATATTAATTGGTGCTCCACAATTAGGACATTTATCTAATTTTGCTTTTTCCAATTTTTCAATGAATGTCATTTCATAAACCATTCTTATCTTTCTGTTACTATTTCCTCTAACTACTTGTTTTGTATCTTTATTAATAATGTAATCATAGAATTCTATAACATATCTTGTAGTTACTTGCATCATATTATTTTGAAGACTAGCATTTGTAATTGCTGAATTTAATAATCTGAAGTCTTTCATTATGTTTTGTTCACCTTTCATTTCCATGCTAGTTAGTTGTGATTCATACATATTAAACATTTCATCTGTCATTACATCTCTTACTTTATCTAATTCAAAGTTCATCCAAGCATTTTCAATATTTAAGTAAATATTATATCCAGTTGAAATGAATTTGTTTACATCGAAATCCGGAATATGTTTCTTTATTTCTTCTATAGCTTGAGGATTATTAACAACCGGTATAGCATTATTTTTAGGTATTTCTTTCTTCTTGTTTGTAGTTACAATTATAATATAAATAATTATAATTATCATAAATATTACAAAACCTAATAATGAGCTTCCACTGCTAGATGAAGAACTACTATGACTACTTCCAGAGTAACTACTTCCGACTATGACTACTACTTCTAGACGATGAGCTACTATGACTAGAAGAACTGCTACCACCACTGTAGCTTGAATGATATCCAGCATCAGCATTACTTTTATCTTGTTTCATAATAATGCTTGCTGATAATACTAATGCTAAAATTAGTACAATTTTCAGCACATTTTTTAATTTACTTTTTAAATTATTTTTCATTTTTCTCCCCCTTAACTTGTATATTTTTATATTTTTTAAAAAATAATTTACATTTATTCTTTTACCCAAACAGAAACACTACCACCATTACAATAGAAAATTCCATTTCCATCATTATCTACATATACTGTTTCTTTTATATTCCCTGTACAATCTTTTAATACTGAATTTGCTAAACCTTTTCCAACATTCATACATTTAGATCCTCCAGGTCCATCTGAAAGAATTACTGCCATACCTGAATTTTCATGTTCTTCGTCGCCTTCTATTGTCCATCCTATAATGTTAAAATCATTAAAATAATCATTTTGTTTTCCATATACTTTATCTCTTCTTATTTTTATAAAAGTATCTAAGATATCTTTTTTACTTTGAATATTATCATGTGGTATTCCATAATAATCTCCAAAAAAAACACAAGGATATCCATCTTTTCTTAACAAAATTAATGCATACGCTATTGGCTTAAACCAATCTTGAACCCAAGATTGTAGAGACTGACCTAATTGTGTATCATGATTATCTACAAAAGTTACAGCTAAATCTGGATCACTATTAACTAGTGTATTATCAAAAATTGTTTTCATGTCATAATTTCCGCCACTATTTGATGCATTGAATAAATTATAATGTAATGGTACATCAAATAAACTTAAACTAGCATTTGTTTCTTTTATGTAATTCTTCAAATTTTCTAAACTTGTGCTCCAATATTCCCCTACAGCTGGTAGTGTCCTATTGGTATTGTTTCTAACATAATTAAGCCAAGATTCCATAAAACTTGCTCTCATATGTTTTACAGCATCCATTCTAAAACCATCTATATTAGTAAATTGAGCATACCATAATCCCCACTTTTTTAATTCTTCTGTTACATCTACATTATTTAAGTCAATATCTGCTCCCATTAGATAATCAAAATTTCCATTTTCTTTATCTACATCTTTATCCCAATGTTTTCCATAAAATTTATATATTGAACTTCTTTTTTGAAATTCATCCCAATCTACTCCATGGAAGTGTGTCCAATTCCATTTAAAATCTGAATATTTTCCTCTTCTTCCTGGAAATTCATATTTTGTCCATGCTTGTATTGGAAATGGTTTAGATATGTCTACATTTCTATCTGATGGTAAATCCTCTATTGCATAAACTTCTTCTGTACCATCTGCACCTAAACGATGATTTAACACTATATCTGCAAACACTTTTACTCCATTTTCTTGTAAGCTTTTTATTGCATTTAAATATTCTTCTTTTGTTCCATATTTTGTTCGAATTGCTCCTTTTTGGTCGAATTCTCCTAAATCATATAAATCATAAACTGCATAGCCAACCCCATTTATTCCATCACTTGCTTTATATGCAGGAGGTAACCATACACTTGTTATTCCTATATCACTTATATTTTTTGATTCTTCTAATATTTTCTTCCATAATCCAAAATCTGATGGTAAATACCACTCAAAATACTGCATCATGGTTTTATTTATTTTTTTCAAATTCTCATCTCCAGTAAAATTTATTCTATAAAAATTATACAATAATGATTTTTTTTGTCAATAACAAAATTCTTCCTTTTATTATTTTTTTCGCACAAAAAAGGACCCTATTATAGGATCCTTCTTTGTTTAGAAAGTTCTTTACGCATTTCTTGCTGTAGCTGCGACAGACTTGAGGCATTTGCTATAAAAATTCCAATATTGGGATAAATTAACATATCCAACCCTTCCATTAGAATTAATTTGGTACCACTCTTCACCTTCAGCAGATAAAATATCAAATTCATCGCCTGGCTCAAGTACACCAATAACATTTTTATCATTCTCAAGATTTTTTTCACTTCTTATATTCCATTTTTCACCTTTGAACACAAGAGTTTGACCCACCGAAAACCTTGATTTAGTCGTTTCAGCTGCTACTGTCGTCTTCTTCTCAGTTGTTGTAGTGGCCTTTTCAGTTGTAGTTGTTGCCTTTGTTGTGGTAGTCGTTTTTACAGTAGTTGTGGTCTCACATGTAGTTAACTCTTCCTGTTTTTGGACTTTAAAGTACCAATATTGAGAAAGGTTTACATATCCTATGATACCAGAACCTGTTTTAATCAAGTACCAACCATTTGATTCATCCAGCAAGATCTTGAAGTTAGAGTCCTTTGTAAGAGCTCCTATGATATTCTTATCATTCTCAAGATCTTTGGCATTTCTCACATTCCAGTGTGTTCCTGTGAATACAAGAGTCTGACCAGCAACAAACTTTGATTTGTCATTTCTAGCTGTTGTGATCTTTTTCTCGGTTGTAGCGGTTGCCTTTGTTGTAGTCGTCTTTTCAGTTGTCGCTGTCGCAATAGTGGTAGTAGTTGTTACCTGTTTTTTGGTCGCAAAATTCCAATATTTTGACAAATTAACATAACCAAACGTGTTGTTCGATTTTATGTAATACCATTCGTCATTTTCTACAGCCAAAATCTTAAACTCTGAGCCTTTTTCTAAGGCCCCTACGATATTATTATCGCTATTAAGATCTTTACTGTTTCTTATATTCCAGTGCACCCCAATAAATACCAACTCCTGACCTACACTAAAATGAGATTTAGCATTAACTTCAGTTGTTGTACTTGTGGTACTTGGATACATGCTTCCGTTCACAGGAGGCCAGATCAGATTTTTATATCCCTCATTAACTTTGGTGACATATTCCATTGTTAATTTGGCATCTGTTCTGTCAATGCTACCATTTCCGTCAACATCATAAATGTTAACATCCATATCATTGGCGTCTCCATTCAACACTTTTTCTGCAAGAGTTCTGATATTGTATGCATCAGTAATAGTGATTTTTCCATCGCCATCAGTATCGCCTTTCAGTGTTGTCTGTGTTTTTTCCTGTTCTGCGTATGATTTGGTTGCCATTGCAGTAAAAGCTGCTGTGCTTAAAAGCGTCGAAGCCATCACTGTTACAAGCAATCTTTTGGTTCCTCTCTTCATCATGATAAGGAACCCTCCTTTCGTCTTTAGTATAAATTTGATTTACCATTTAGCAAATCTAGTGCATATTTTATCACAAATTTACATAAAATTCAATATTTTTATTTTCATTTTCCATCATATATTTAATCTACATAGATTTTTACTCTTATTATTTATTTCGCGCAAAAAAGGACCCCATTGCAGAGTCCTTATTGCTTGAAAGTTTTGTCGTATGCGTATGATAAATTCCAGTCCTATCGAAAGCTTTTAGTTCTCCTGATAAAAATCCCCTGAGTCAAAGATTTCGGGCTTAACAGGAAATACCCAAGTATCGATACTTACTGTAATTTGGGTGTTATCCTTGCGGAGCACCTCTAAAACATTTCCATTTTCAATAGAAACATTTCCGAGGTCAATCGGCTTCGAACCATAGTAGTGGAGCTTGGTTCCTGTAGAAATCAAATCTGCAGACATTACTCTTTTCAATGCCGGTTTTTTATAACCAACTAATTTAAAGTACTGTCTTCCAGGTCCAATTCCAATATAGCCGATACCATCATTCCAGCGGATAATGTACCACCCGTCAGTTGAAGTATTTGCCACAATCTCCACATATTGATCTTCGTAGATTTGACCAATAGTGTTGCCCCAAACAGAATCTCTGACTCTCCAGTTGTCACTGTTACAAAGCTGGACCAAGTCGCCTGCTTCATATTGTTCAGGTTCCTGAATGGTTGTTTCTGTGGTAGTGGTTGCTTTTGTAGTAGTCTGTGCAGTAGTGGTAGTCTCACGTGTAGCTGTTGTAGTTGCCTCACTTTTTACATTGAAGTACCAATAATCCGCCAGATTGACATATCCTACTGTTCCTGCTGCATTAACTACGTACCACTCGTCTCCTTCTACGGATAAAATCTTAAACTCTGTACCATGGGTGAGAGCACCAACAATGTTACTATCATCTTTAAGATTTTTTCCGTTTCGGATATTCCAATGGGTTCCATTGAAGACGAGACTCTCACCAACATTAAACCGAGATGTCGCATTCTTCACCGTAGTAGTGGTCAGCTTGGTTGTGGTAGTTGCCTTTGTAGTAGTCGTCGTCGCCGGATCAACCGGGTCTATACTCCCATTAACCGGCGGCCAAACCAGATTTTTGTATCCTGCACCCTCTTTTGCAATATACATCAGAGTTATCCAGGAGTCTTCCATGTCGAATTTTCCATTTCCATCAACATCGTAAATACTCATGTCTACGGAAATGTCATACCCAGCACCAATCTTGGCATACGCCAAAAGCAGGTTATAGGCATCATTGACAGTGATTTTTCCGTCACCATCTGTATCTCCTTTCATGGAAGATGTGGTCGTTTGGGTTTCTGCGTACGTTCTGAGTGCTGTTGCCTTTGAAGAAATTGCTATCGTGCACAAAAGCACAACTGCAATCGCCATCATCAGCAACCGCTTGGCTTCCTTCTTAACCATAAAGGAAACCTCCTTTCAATATAAAAATTTTTGATTCACCTTTTGGCAAACCTAATATAAATTATACCATAAATTTACATAAAGTTCAATGCTTTGTTTTTACTTTTTTCATTCAAGTTTGTAATTCAAAAATTCACACTTCCTACGTTTTTTATTAATTATATTTTTATTTACAATTCATTATACGATTTTACCTAAAAACTAATCTTAACTCCAATTGTTTTATTCTTTTTAACACTCACTAATATTCTTCTTATTCTTCTAATTTTTCTTGCAAAGATTCCCATAACTCCATATTATTTTTTATATTTTCATTTAATACATTAATTTCATTTTGAATTTCTTGAACTTTTTCATAATTTGTATATATTTCTTCTTTGGATAATTTCTCATTTAATGTATCTATTTGTTTTTCATCTAATTCTATATCTCTTTCCAATTTTTTTACTTTGGTTAACATTTTATTTTTCTCTTTTTGCATTAAATATGTATTATTTATAGCTTTATCTTTTTTCTTTTCAATAATTACATCTTGCTCTTCATCTTTTTTGTTTGCCTCATATTCTTCATATTTTCCATCATAATATGTAACTTTATTTTTTTCAAATATTAACAAACAATCAGAAATTTTGTTAACAAAAAATCTGTCGTGTGATACAAAAATTACTGTTCCATCATAGTTTTGTAATAAATTTTCTAAACTCTCTTTTCCTATAATATCCATATGATTTGTTGGTTCATCTAATATTAATAAATTTGGTCCTTTTTTTAATATTTTACACAATTGTAACCTAACTTTTTCCCCTCCAGATAGCATTCGTATTTCTTTAAAAACATCTTCTCCATAAAACATAAATGATGCTAGCGAATTTCTAATTTCTGTTTGAGTTAAATCTGGAAACTCTGCATAAAAGTCATCTATCACAGTTTTATTAGAATCTAATAAAGCCATTTGTTGGTCAAAATACCCAATTGTTACATTATAACCAAATTCGTATTTTCCACTAATCTTTTCTATTTTACCAACTAAAGTTTTCAATAACGTAGATTTACCTATTCCATTTTCTCCAATAACAGCTAACCTCTGTTTTTTATATAAATCAAATGATATATTTTGAATTGCTTTATTATATCCAACTTCCAAATTTCTTACACTTAAAACCTGTTTGCCACTTTCTTTTTTTATCTTAAAATTTGTTTTAAATGTTGTTAAATCATATTTATTTGGAGCTTCTATTTTAACCATTCTCTCAATTTGCTTTAGTTTAGACATAGCCATTTTCGCCTTTGTTGGTTTTGCTTTAAATCTAATTGCTATATCATTTAGCCTTTTTATCTCTTTTTGTTGATATTCATAATCTTTCAATTGTTTCAAATAATTTTCTTTTTTCTTATTTTCAAAAAATGTATAATTTCCTGAATACTTCGTAATTGCTCCATATTCTATTTCATAAACTTTATTTACTATCCTATCTAAAAACATTCTATCATGTGATACAATTACAACTGCACTTGGATAATTTTTTAAATATTGTTCTAGCCATTCTATAGCTTTTATATCTAAATGGTTGGTTGGCTCATCTAGTAGAAGTATGTCTGGTTTACTAAGCAATAATTTTATAAATGCAATTTTTGTTCTTTGTCCCCCTGAAAATTCTCCTATTTTTTTATATTTATCTTCCTTAGAAAAACCTAATTTGTTTATTGCTGTTTCATATTCTTTTTTATATGTATATCCACCTAAAAATTCAAATCTATCATTCGCTTTAGAAAATTCTTTTACTAGCTCTTCTGAAGAATTATCTTGCATTTTTTCTACTAAATTATTTATCTTTTTTTCTAAATCTAATATAGGCTTATAAACTTTTAAAATTTCATCTATCATTTTAACATTATCATCTTCAAATTCTATTTGCTTTAAATATCCAATTACAGGATTTCCTTCTTTGTAGATATTAAACTTTTCTTCTCCTATACCTTCTTCTAGTAATTCATTATTAACAATTGCCTTTAATAAAGTAGATTTGCCACATCCATTTCTACCTACTATCGCAACTTTTTCGCTTCCTTTTACTTCAAAATTTATTTCTTCTAAGATAGTTTCTGCTCCATAAGATACAGAGCCATTTGTTATTCTATAATTCATTTTTATCATCCTTATATTTTTATTTTGTTATACTTAATATATATTTATATTTTAGATATATCTTTTCCATTGTGTTTGCATAAATTCTAACATATTTTACTTATTTTATCAAAAAAACTCACTATAAAAATAGCAAGTTTCTAAATTTTTATATTTCTATTTCGTCACTTTTTACATTATCTACAATTGCTGTGATCATTCCACATTTATTTGCTCCATGAATATCATTAATAATATCATCCCCTATAACTAGTACATTTTCTGGATTTAGCCCCATTTTATTACATGCATCTAAAAAATACCTTTTTAGTGGTTTTTTAGCAAATCCTATATATTCAATTTCATTTGCATTTGCAAACCCTTTTACTTGTTGATCATATCCATTCGACAATATCAACACCTTGAATTCTTGTTTCATAAACTCAATCCATCTTTTATTACATGTTGGAATATTCATCATATTTTTTCTTAACGTTTCATCTACATCTAAAATTAGCCCACCTATTCCATACGTAGATTTTAGCTTTTTTACCAGTTCTAAATTAATTTCATCTACTTGATTTAATGCTAAATTTGGTTTTATAAATCTTCTTAATCTATGACTTATTGCACTATATATTTTTTGTTCTACTAATTGTAATATTTGTTTATCTGATTTCATCTTCTACGTCCTTTTTATAACTATCATTTTTCTATTTTTTCTATTTCCTCTTTAGTTAGATCAGTAACAACCTTTTTCCTCCATTTTTTTCTGGATTACAGATAAATTTTAACCAATTTTCTAATCTTTTATACTTTCCTTTTTTGGTTATTATTTACTTTTAACTTCTTTAATTCTATTATATGAATTTCTAATTTTTCTGTCAATATAATTCCTGAATATTCATCCTCTCTTATATGCCAAGCTGTATGATATTTATGTATTTTTAATAAATTTTTTAAATTGAAATCTGCAATTAATGTAGCTATTGTCTTTTTAGTTTTTACATATTCTTGCTCTTTATTTATGCTATTATAGTACAACTTAGACCAATACCAAAGAATTCTATATGCCATATAATCACAACTTGCCACTTGTATTTCAATATCAAAATTTGTATTTTTATCAAATCATCATACATTTTTCGATATGCCAACTATATATTTTTTTATTAATTTATTTGTCTCTTTGTGTTTTTGAAACTAATACCTTTCTTGGTTTACTTCCCATATAAGTAGAGATAATACCTCTTTCCTCCATTTGATCTATAATTCTTGCCGCTCTTGCATATCCAATTTTAAATTTTCTTTGTATTAATGATGTAGAAACGTATTTTTCTTCCACTACAACTCGAATTACTTCTGTCAAAATAGGATCAATACCATCATTTTTCTGCTCATTTGTTTCCACCTGTTCTATCTTTTTTTCAAAATTAACACTCTTATATTTATTTTTCTGAACTTTTACGAAATCGACGATTCTTTTTATCTCATTTTCTGATAAATACGCACATTGACATCTTACACATCCTATTTTTCCTCTTTCTTTAAAAAGCATATCACCTTCTCCAAATAACTTTTCTGCCCCAACTGTATCTAATATAGTTTTGGATTCTGCTTGTGATGTAACTTTAAATGCTACTCTAGTGTTAATATTAGCTTTTATACTTCCTCTAACGACATTTCTTGATGGTAACTCTGTTGTTATTATAATATAAATCCCTACTTTTTCTGCATTTTGAACTATATATTTAATCAAATCTTCTTTTTCCTTTTTTCTATCTAGCATTATAAAGTCAGCATACTCATCTATTATAATTATAATATATGGTAATTTTTCCGCGATATCTTCTCTTTTATTATATTGTTTGTAATCTTTTACACCAATACCTGCAAACATTGTATATCTATTTTTTATCTCTTGTACTATCCAAGCTAGAGCTTCCAAACCTTTACTATCAACATTTATTATTGGAGTTAATAAATGTGGTATTTCGTTATATATAGATAATTCTGATGTACTTGTATTTATCATTAAAAATCTAACAGCTTCTGGATTTGCCTTAAACATAATACTATTTATTATATTATGTAAAAAAACACTTTTCCCCGAACAAGCTGTACCTGAAATCAAAATGTGAGAAGTCTTCTCTATATCAATTATCTTATTATTATCATATATATCCTTTCCAAGAGCTATTGTTAACATAGATTTGCTTTTTCTAAATTCTTCTGTATCTATTATTTCTTTTAATTTAACTATGTTTTTTGTCACATTCTCAACTTCAATTCCTACCAGTCCTTTTTGAGAAATTATTTGAATATTTGTAACACGTCTTCCAATATTATATGCTAAATCCTCTTTCAAATTTTTTATTTTACTAACTCTTACTCCATTTCCTAATTTTATTTCATATAAAGTAATTGTAGGTCCTACTATAACATTTTCAACTTTTGCATTTACATTAAAACTTATTAATACTTTTTGCAATCTTTTTGAATTAACTATTATATCATTTTTATCTAAAGATGTATTTTTTTCGTTGTCTAATAACTGTATTGTTGGATATATATAATCTTTATTCATTATATCTTCATTTAACATATTTACTTTTCATTCCTTTTTCTTTATATATTTTAATGTTTTCCCTTACTTTTATTTAATATTAATCCTAACGTTAACCCCATTGCATTTTTTCCAAAAATAAAAGTTCCTACTGTTGCTGGTGTAATTATATTACCATTTCTATTTTTGTTTTCATTATTTACTTTGTTATTTGTTTCATTAACTGCTTTTTCTTCTTTCTTTTTCACATTTATATTACATATATTTTTTACTCCATTACTAGCAGTAGCAACTATAGTTGTAGTTCCTTCTTTTATTGCTATAACTTTTCCATTTTCAACTTTTGCGATACTTTCATCTGATGATTCAAAAGTAATTGTTTTATCTGTTGCATTTATTGGATGAATAACTCCTGTAATTGTTACACACGCTCCTTCTTTTAATGTTATATCGTTTTTGTTTAAAACTATTTTTGATACTTCTATTACTGGTTTTTCTATATTAATTTCTATACTATCTTCCTTATTATTATTTTTTGCTATTATTTTTACTTTTCCTTCTTTAATAGCTTCTACTTTTCCATTCGAATCAACAGTTGCTATATTGGCATCACTGCTCGTCCATGTTATTGTTTTATTAGTTGCATTTTCTGGTTCTATTTTTGCTTCTACTACTAAACTTTCACCAATTTTTAAATTTGTATTTTCTTTATTTTTTATTTGAACAGCTGTTACATCTATATCTTTTTTCTCTTGGTTATTGTTGCTTGTACTACTAGTTTTTGATGCGCTACTAGTAGTAGACTTTTTACTACTATTGCTACTTGAACTATTAGCAGATGAAGATGACTTATATGGACATATTCCATTTGTATGTAAATGTGCTGGATATCCTCCACAATGGTAATGATAACTGCCTAAACCACTTTTATTTTTATTATCTCTATGTCCACCATTCGCATCTGTTTTTCCTGAGTGCGCATACATTGCTGTTTGAAACGATAATAATATTATTCCTACTATCACTATTACTTTTAATACTCTTTCTTTTCTCTTTTGCATATATAGTCCCCCTTTATTTATAAAAAATAGTATCATACCAATTTTGCATTTTCTGTCGAATTTTGTTATATATGCAAAAAAAGTTAGATTTTTTGTAATCTAACTTTTAGTTTTCTTAAATTTTTTTAATAAAAAATCTTTATTATTTACTTTGCTTTTTATAATAAGTATAATAAATTATTAACATTTAAAAATACCATATAAAAGTACAAGTACACTTAATAAAATTTGTACAATGTTTTGAATATTAAAAGATAATCTGACTTTACCAAATATAAAAATAATTACAATATTCATTTGCATGAGTGCTTTTAAAAAGATTTGATTTGACTTCATTTATTAAAATATTCAATAATTGCATCAACAATTTTTTTAGATGCTTGCCCATCTCCATATGGATTTGATGCTTTACTCATTTTGTCATATACTTCTTTATCAGTCAGCAATTTTTTAGCTTCATTATAAATCATCTCTTCTTCAGTACCAACTAATTTTAATGTACCTGCATCAATCCCTTCAGGTCTTTCAGTTGTATCTCTTAAAACAAGTACAGGTTTTCCAAGTGAAGGTGCTTCTTCTTGAATACCACCTGAATCAGACATAATCATAAAACTCTTATTTTGAAAATTATGAAAATCAAAAACTTCTAATGGTTCAATTAATCTTACTCTTTTATTTCCTTGTAAAATTTCATTGGCAATTTTTCTTACTAAAGGATTTTTATGTATTGGATATACAACTTTAATATCTTCAAATTCATCAACTAACTTTTTAATAGCTTTGAAGATGTGTCTCATTGGTTCTCCTAAATTTTCTCTTCTGTGAGCTGTTAAAAGAATCATTTTACTATCTCCTACCCAATCAATAACTTCATGTTTATAGTTTTCATTCACTGTTGTATCCATTGCATCAATTGCCGTATTGCCTGTAACATAAATTTTATTTTCATTAATATTTTGTTTTAATAAATTTTTTTTACTTAAATTAGTTGGTGCAAAATACAAATCTGTTATACAGTCAACCATCTGTCTATTCATTTCTTCTGGCCAAGGGCTGTACTTATCATATGTTCTGAGACCTGCTTCTACATGGCCTATTGCAACTTGATTATAAAATGCAGCCAAAGCTCCTGCAAAAGTTGTTGTTGTATCTCCATGAACCAAAACAATATTAGGTTTACATTCTTTTATAATCCCTTCTAGTCCCTGTAAAACTCTAGTAGTTACATCTGCTAAAGTTTGACCTTGCTTCATAATATTCAAATCATAATTAGGTTTAATATTAAATGTTTCTAATACTTGATCTAACATTTCTCTATGTTGTGCTGTAACAACAACAATTGACTCTATTTCTTCTCTTTTTTCTAGTTCCTTAACTAATGGTGCCATTTTAATAGCTTCTGGTCGTGTTCCAAAAACACTCATTACCTTAATCATTTTTTTCACTTCTTTCTAACATTTTTAATTGAAATATTAAACTAATAGTTAATACCAATTCTCCTATCGGCGCTGCAATACTCACACCATATATTCCATATAATTTTCCCAATAACACGTTACTAGCAACTATTGCAATGCACCCTATTGCAAATGCTTTACTATAATTTTTCTGTTTACCACTTGCAACTAACGTTTGTATTCCTATAAAATTATTAATAATTGCAAGCAAAAATTGAATTACCAAAGGTACAACTATAATTGAATAATTTGAATATTCCATTCCAAATAATAAATTAATAATAATCTTATTAAAAACTATTATAAAAATTGAGAATATTCCAAATATTATAAAAATTGGTATTCCTATTTTTCTTACACACTTTTTTCCCTCTTCATCTCCTTTTGAAAACTCTTTACTAATAAATGGGTAGATTGCTTGAGATACGGGAGAAAAAAACATAGTAAGCACATAAGGAATTTTATAAATAGCTGAGAAAATCCCCGTAATCGAAGCAGTAGTATATATTCCCAACATTGTTACACCAAATCCACTAAATATCTTTGTCATTGCTGAAGATGCAAAAAGATAAATTCCATCTTTAAATTCTTTTATTATAGCATCAAATCTTGCAAAGCTAAATTTTAAATTATATTTTTTCCTAGCCACAATCATACTTATTACACTAGATAAAAATAAAGTAATTGAATAAAGAGCACAATATAAATATATATCATTTGGTTTCTTAACCAATAAAAAAATTAATATAACAGATACAATTCTTGATGTCACATTAATAATTGTAATAAATTTCATATCTTGTTTGCCTTGAAATAACCACGTTAGTTGAAATGTCGTTCCTATAATCATAATAAACAAAATTAATATGCTTATATACATTTGTAAACTAAATGCAGATATTATACATATAATATTCAAAGCAACAAATGATACAATTAATAATAGTATTCTTGCAGATATTATATTATTAAATAACTGATTCAATTGAGCATGTTCATTTTCTTTCAATAATGCTACTTTCCTTGAACCACTTAATCCAAATCCATATTCAACTAAAACTTGCAAATACAAAATCCAATTTAGTGCAATTGAAAAAATACCATATTCATTTGATCCTAATATTCTCGTTACATAAGGAATTGTAACTACAGGGATTACTGTATTAACTAATTGTAAAATTGTTAACCACATACCATTTTTAAATAATTTAGAATTAATGATCTTTTTAAAATTATTTTTCATATAATACCTCTAAAAATTTATCTGCTTCTTCTTTTTTCTTAATTATATTTTTATTTATAATTTTATAATCAATAACACTATTGTTTTTATTGTCTTCTACTAATCTTAATCTATTTAAGGCACCTAATTCTTCTAATAAATTTTTTCTCCTTGAATCATTTTTATTTTCAATACTATCAAAACATATAAAATCTTTATTAAAAATTAGTGAAAATAAAGTACCATGGAATGAATCTGTACATACAAAGTTCGAATTATATATTAGATTAATGAATTCTTTAGGACCAACATCAAGTATTGCTTCTTTTTTGAAACTTAATTTGCTATATCTAGCATTAATAATTTTAATTTTTAATTTTTTCTCTTTTGCCACCTGTTTTGCTATTTCATACTCTTTTGTCATTAAACTTTTATGTAAAAAATAACACACTAAATATTTTTCATCATTATTTTTTGTAGTAAATTTTTTCCATTCACTATTGCTTAGTAAAATAACTGGGTCAGGAACAACACCAATGTTTTTTTTATCATATTTATCAAATTTTGATAAATCTTTTTTTTCTCTTATAGAAATTTCCTCAAAATCATCAAGATAACTTTTTATTGTATCAATATCTTTCACAGTTGCATTTCCAGTACTTGCTGCATAAGATATTTTTTTAGAATTTGTTTTAAAAGGTAATAAAAAAGAAAAATCAAAATCTTCTATATTAGGATTAAAAACTTGATCACTTCCACTTATAATAAAATCATATTTCTTTTCGTGACACATTTCTTTCAATTCTTCAATTGAAGAAATTCTTTCAGATAATTTTAAATATTTATTATTAAATTCATCAAATTTTTTATTTTTATTTTTTCTATATCTAAAAAATGGTAAAAAACATATATTTATAGCAATGTTTTTTAAACTAATGCCATGTTTATAATAATCATTATTATTATATTGAACTTTGCTAATATAATTTATAACTTCAACATCATAGCCTTTATTTATTAAATATTTTTGAAGAGCATAACATTGTAATACTGCACCATAATTTCTTGCAAAATGGTATGTTATAATTCCTATTTTCTTCATTTTTCCCTCCTTATTATCTTTTTTAAATAATACTTAAAACAAGTAATCTTTGCTACAGTTGATGGTAATATACCTTTCTTTAATAGCTTATAACTAAAATTCCTTTCAAAAGGTCTTTTTACAGCATTATGAAAAGGTACATTCGTTTTCATTGCTTTTTTATAATCAATTTGTTCTAAGTAAAGTTCTGATTGATTTAATAAAATTTTATTTGCTTTTTCAGTATTACATAATATAACTGATATTCCATTTTCTAATTTTATATTAGAGTTTTTCAAATCATTATCCCAATAATCCCCAATGGTAAAATCCGCGACTCTATTTTCATTAGCATATTGGCACTTATAACAGGACTCTCTCAAAAAAATTTGTCGTTGAAATGTTAAAGAAAGCGGATCATCTTCTCCAATATAATACTCTACACTACCATCATCATATTCATATTTATTTAAATAATTTTTGCCAACATATTTATCTTTTGATCTAAAAATATGATTTACAATTTTTTTATTTTTAAGTTTTTCCTTTTCAGAATCAAATTTATCAATAACATATTTGTTAGGTATCCCTTGGCATAAAATCTCTACAAAAATAACATTTTCAATATTTAATCTAGGAATATTTTTTATCGCAGAAATTTGACATGGAGTTCCAGATACTAAAATCATACCATCTCTTGAACATTTAACAATTTGCTTATAATTATCAGATGATAATTCACATTGAAAATACTTAGAATTCAGAATTTTATGCAAATCTTTCTTTGTATCTATCATTTCATAATATAATTTGTTATTATTATATGAAACCCCAAATACTTTTCCATTAGATTCAATTATGTACTCAGCAATTCCTAAAAAAGCACCTCCAGATGCACATTTTTTTAATTTATTTTCATCCTTAAGTTGTCCTACATAACATTTTTTTTCCATATGTTCAATTTTTTTATTATTAATTGGGCATATTTTATTACATAAATTACAGTTTGTGCACTTTTCACCATTAACAATTGGAGCTACAAAATGTTCATCATCAACTTTCATTTCTATACATTTTTGTGGGCAAATATAAGAACAAACTGCACAGCCAGTACATTTTTTATTACTTGTTTGAAGCATTATCTTTACCTCCTTATTACAAATCTGATACTTTTATTTCTAAACAAAAACATAAATAATCCCATTAAAATTAAAAGTAAAATAACAATAATGTATACATCCATACTTTGTGTAAGCAATACTATTGACAAAATCAGAAAGATTGCTTTTCTATCTATATCTTTGCATTTATCAATTAAATATGTAAGAACACATAAAATAACTATTCCAATTGGAAATCCTAACACCCCAAAATTACATATTGTCATTTCTAATAAAGAAGGAGTTGTACCTGCGGGTAATTGATATATACTTAATCCTAAAATTGATGCAGTTAAATACATATAATGTGGATATGGTTTTGTTGGCCATATTTTTCTAGGAATAAAAAACAGTAATAAACTTATGAAAGTTTCTCCTCTATATTCAAGAATCATTCTTTCATTAACAATTTCTTCATTTATTACATATTTAATTACATCATCTCTACCAAAATCAACTCTTAACATTTCATACACACTTTCAAATGATGTATCAGATAAAGGCCTAATTGCTATTAAATAAAAGCCTGAAAATAATATTAAAGATATCCCTAATATTGGAAGAATTTTAAACATTTTTTTCCTTGTATTATCCAAAATATTCGAGTTTACCACATAAAAAATTAGTAATACCAATATATTAGCGATCATAAATCTCTTTCCAGAAATCCACACTATGCATGCAAAATATATTAAGCTAATGAATATTTTTTTTAAATTAAAGTTTTTCTTAAAATAGACACTAAAAAATGTAAGCAAGCTTACTAATAATGATGGCGTAACAAGAGAAGTTTCCACCGCTTCTGAAAAACCTCTAGATGAAGATACATTGTATATAGCATAATTCTTCAATGTTCCAGTTAATAAAATTATAATTAGTGGTGAAAAAATTAATAATAATGCTATAATTTTATTATTGGAAAATAGTGATGTAAGAGTATTCTCACGTTTTAATTCAACTTTTGGCTTTTTTGAAGCAAATAGTATATATAAAATAATAATTGTTAAAAAAATATATATATCATAAATTATATTCACTATACTATTATCCATAGCTTCTATAAAAGGTTTATACCAATATACTGTGGAATACGATGGTACTCCAATAAAATAGTTTAATATAATTGGTAATATACAAAAAACATATATAATTGCTATTATATAATTTGCAATTGATGAGTTTTTTACATAAATTATATTTTTATAAACTTTATACATTATAATTGTTGAAATTATTATCATAATCCAATCAAAGACAATAGTCACTCTATTCCCTCCTATTTAATATTTATTTCTAAAAAAAGTTTTCTCATTGTTTTCTTGTTATCCGTTGAAGCAAAAAAATTTTTAGCATTGGCTGAATATTTTTCATAATTTTCCTCGATTTTATTAAGTGCTTCAATTACATTATTTTTATTTAGTTGAATACACTCCGCAGCATTAAATTTTCCTATTGTATTTTTTAATCCAGGAATATCATTTGCTAAAATAGGTATTCCAAAGCCACTATATTCATATATTTTATTTGGAGCACAAAAGGCTTTATTTAAAGAATCATTTCTATAAAAAGTGATGCCAATATATGCATTACTAGTAATTTCTAAATGATATGGAGCAGGTATATAATTTACATAAATCATATTGTTGTATATTTCTTCTATTTTTTTAACGCTATTATATTTATCAATTCCCATTAACACAAAAATATAATTTTTATTTATTTCTTTTAAAGCTTTTGCTATCTCACATAATTCTTCCGTATTTTGAATAATTCCTTGATATAAAATAACTTTCTTTCCTTTAATTTTACTAATTATTTTTTTTGTTTCATCTATACTTCCTTTATTATTTTTTTCAGTTAATAAGTTATATGGTTTATTTGGAAAAACAAAAGGTAATTTATTTAACTTCCACCAATATTTCATTATATATCCCCTTGTTTCTTCACAAACAGTAGTTGCAGCGGCTTTATTCGCAATACCTTTTAGAAGCTTTACTTTTAACTTATTGTCGTCCAATAATTCTAAAAAAGAAACAACATATTTAATGTTATTCAATTTTCCTATCATAGGTATACTTGTTTCTGCTGTTCCAAACCAAAATAAAGTATTATTTTGGTCATATTTTTTTATTTTCTTTCCAAGAGAAAATCTAAATTTAATAAAATTATATAATTTTAAAATTTTATTTCTACAATCATCACTAATATTTCCAATCTTTTCACACCTTATATTTTCATCTTCCAACAATTTTATTGCACTTTCATTAGAAGTACCGTATAAAACTTCTACCTCATACCCTAAATCATGTATCATTCTAATTTGAGAAACACATGGTGGATAATAGTGTAATTTTGTCTTCACTATATATACTATTTTTTTATCCATAAATATTCTCCTCATATATCTTTTCTAATTCTTTATATTCTTTTTTTATATTCAATGATTTTTCATTAAAACTTAAAATTATATTTTTATCTCTTTTATAATTATAATCTATTTTTTTCAGTCCAAAAATCCACTCTTTAACATCCAAGTTTAACATTTTACAATTTTCTTTCACAACTATACAATTCGTATCTATTGTATTAGAAAAAAAACATTTAAGACCATTGGCTTGTGCCTCTAAAGAAACAAAAGGGAGTCCCTCTCTTTTGCTTGGCAAAATAAACACATCCATAGCATTATAATACTCATTAGCGTTGCTTAATACTCCAGTAAATATAATATTACTTTCTAATTTTTTTTCATGAACAAGTTGTTTTATATCATTTTCTAGTTCTCCAGATCCAATCAACACAAATTTGAATTTATCATTATATCTAATAATATTTTCAGCAATTTCAATTATAAATTTGTGATTTTTAACATCAATAAATCTTCCAATATGTCCAATCAATATATCATCTGAAGATAATCCATACTTATCACGAATAGTTTTTCTAAGCTTATTATTATATTTATATTTATCTAAATCAATTGCATTGTTTAAAACAATAAATTTAGATTTATCAAACAAATATTTTCCTGCTTCTTCACCACAAGCAATATTTACAGTTGAACACGCATCACCTATTTTTTTTAATACTTGCTTTACATGTTTTTTAAAAAAATTAGATTCCTTAGCTACCGACTCGTGAGAATGAGATATTCGAACTTTTATTCCACTTTTTTTTGCTGCAAAAAGAGGTATAAAATTAGCTATCGTCATATGAGAATGTATAATATCTATTTTATTTTCTATTAAATATTTTTTTGTTTGATAATAATTTTTTATAACATTTTTCTTTTTTGAGCATATTTGTTGCATTTTAAAACCAATTTTTTCAAATTCCTCCAAATTTTTTTTAGATGGAGTATATTGATATAAAATATGAAATTCATATTTATTAGTATCAAACTCCTTTGCATAATTATATATCATATTTTCAGCTCCACCCGATTTTAAAGCACTTACAACATTACATACCTTGATTTTTTTAAAGTAACAATAATAATTTTCCAGTTTCTTCTCCTCAACATAAATATCAAATCCATTATCAGCCACTTCATTCCTTGTATTTATTTTTTTATATTTTTTTCCATTTTTTAGTATATTGTCGGCCCATTTTTTAGTACTTTGATCTAGTGATAAAAATTCAGTAGTTTTCAACACTTTCGTTTCTTTTGTCATTTCATTTGAAAAAACACATAAATTTCCTGTTGCTTGTGCCTCAACCCCGACAACCGGAAGCCCCTCATACAAAGAAGGTAAGCAAAATATATCAAAAGCCTGATATAATTCACTAATATCATCTCTTTGCCCTAAAAATTTAACATTTTTTTCTAATCCTAAATTTCTGACCTTCTCTTTCATTTCTTCCATTAAAGGACCTTGTCCTGCAAGTAATAAAATAGAATTATTATTTTGTTTATGTACTTCATTAAATATATCTATTAAAAATCTATGATTTTTTTGTTCAACAAATCTCCCAACATGACCAATAACTAATGTATCATCATCTATATTTAATTCTTTTCGTTTATTTTCTCTTATTTTTTCATCATACTTAAACTTATCTAAATCTATTGCATTATTTAAAAGATAAACATTTCCTTTATCATATTCTTTGTTTCCAAAAAGCCAACGTCCTGCAAGTTCCGAACAGCACATATAATTTGTTGCAAACATTTTTGAAAATGGTCTTAAAATTTGTTTCATTAAATTTTTCTTCTTTTCTTTCTTATTAGTAGTACTATGTGAATGCGCAATTCTAACTGGAACTCCAGCACATTTTGCAGCAAATAAACTAAATACAGATAAAGTATTGATATGTGAATGTACAATTCTATAATTTCCTTCTTTAAAAACTCTTTTTAGCTCTTTATGGTATTTAATTACTTTTTGGTATGGTGGTATTAATATCACCTTTCCACCTAGTTTATCTATCTCTTCATATGGAATGTTTGTAGAATCTTCATCACATATAAAATCGAATTGTATTTTAGTTCTATCAATATGCCTATAATAATTCATTACAACTGATTCTACTCCTCCACCAATCCATTTTCCAATAATATGAGCAATTCTAATTGGTTCTGTTTTCTGTTCCATAAAATATTTCCTTTCAATATATCAATTCCTATGCTGCACCTTCACGTTTTATTGTTTTTATATTAGTTCACAATAATAAAGATTTTTTTTAGATATATTGTCTCCCGTATCATCTCCAACATATCCTAAGTTATTTTTTTCTTCTTTACCTCCATGTATTGGTAAATACATATCATCTTTTGGCATTTGATATTTTTTATGAGTAGCCACAATTACCTTTACATCCATACTTTACACTTTCCTCCACTCATTTTATTTTGCTCCTTCTTTATATAAAACTGCTTTTATTGTCAAAAAAACACATTTAATATCTAATATTAAATTACAATTCTTACAATAATAATATTCTAATTTTAATCTTTCTTCATATGTTGTTGCACTCCTACCATTTGCAGCCCACCAACCGCTTATTCCTGGACGAACACTTTGATATATCATAGGATTTCCTTTATGAGCATCAAGTTCTCCTTCAACCAGTGGTCTAGGTCCTATTAATGACATATCACCTTTAAGTACATTAATAAACTGTGGTATTTCATCCAAAGATGTTTTTCTTAATATTTTTCCTATTTTTGTTACTCTAGGATCATTTTCAAACTTTTGATTTATATCCCATTCTTTTCTATATTTAGGATCTTTTAATAATTCATTTAAAACTTCGTCTGCATTATAAACCATACTTCTAAATTTATATATATATATAATTTTTCCATTTTTCCCAACTCTTTTTTGTTTGTAAAAAATAGATTTCTTATCTCCCACTGCTATATAACATATTTTTGTCACTAATGATATTGGAATCAACATAAGTATTCCAAATATAGAACACAATATATCAAATACTCTTTTTATAATAAAATATGTTATTCTTTCTATTCTAGAAAAAGTTGACTCTGTTTTTTTTAAGCTTATAGGTAATACAATATTTTCTTGAACAGGTATTGCAACAATTTCATTTTGACTTTTTTGGTTTTCTTCCATCTCTAAAACTGTAGATTCTACTGTCATCATTTATGCCACCTCCTTTAGTTCATAGGTGGTTTTATTAAATTTTTTTAATCCTTTATCTTTTTCAAAAAAATTAATAATAGCCATTATTAGTGTTATTGGTATAAGCATAATTGTACCTACTATTCCAGCTATTATATCTATAAGTCTCTTTCCTGTTTTGTTTATTATATTTAAAGCTTTCTTTTTTAATAAATCTTGTTTCTTTTCTGATTTTAGCAATATCATTTCATCTTTGTTTAATATAGATATATCTTCTTCAGCAAGATTCACTTTAAATCATCCCCTATATATTTTTTTTACATCCTTTTATTTCTATTTTTATACTCCATTTTTTATTTTCGTTCACACAACATCAAGTAGTATTATTATACTAGAATTTTACAGAATTTTCAAGTTTTTATGTCATATTTGTTAAGATTTTAGCCATTTTTAGTGTTTTATATTTATTTACTGCTTATATCTTCTATTTTTTTAAAATCTTCACTACTAATTTTGTCGAATATTGTATTTTTTACAAATGTTGCAATTATTACTCCAAATACCACACCTAATGTATCTATACATACATCTCTTACTTCTGCACTCCTTCCTGGAACAAAAAACTGATGTATTTCATCAGAAGTAGCATACAGTATCCCCACTATAATCGTCAAAATTATTCTTTTTTTGTTATTCATTTTATATGTATTCATGTAATTCATAACAGCAATTCCTAATAGCATATATATAGTAAAATGTGCAATTTTTCTTATTGGTTTTACCACTTTTTCTGCAAGTCGTTTTTTCTCTATCTCGTTTAGCTCTTTGTTTTTTGGATTTATTTCTATTACAGTATTTACTACTTTACCACTAGTATTTTCGGATTTAGTTGAATTTTCTGAAGAGAAATGAAATATTGTTATACAAATTATAAGTATTAATATTAGTAATATCATTCTATTTATATTTATCTTTCTTTTTTGCATCATAGTATTTTAATTCTCCTTATCTTATTTCTTATAAGATTATATACTAGTTATTTTCTTCATACAACTTTTAAAAGTATTTTTCTTTACTTTTTTTTAATTTGTTATATAATGTATAAAAAATCTATTTAGAAAGAAGTTGATAATTTTGTCTAAACATTCTGAAGTAAAAGAAAAAAAGAAAATGGGATTAGTTCCTAAAATTTTGTTAATTATATTTATTGCCATTATAATTTTTGTTTTAGTGGCTGGAGTTTCTGGTTATTTTTGGGCTAAGCACAAATGGGACCAAATGGATTATGTTGATTTATCTAGTAGCGACATAGAAGTTAATCCAGGTGTAAATGAATCTTTGGAAGGCTATCGTAATATAGTTTTACTTGGACTTGACGCTAGAGAAGATAGCTTTGGAACAGGAAACCGTAGCGACTGTATTATGATTATTAGTTTAAATCAAGAAACAAAAAATGTAAAAATTGCCTCTGTTTATAGAGATACTTACTTAAATATTGATGGTCATGGACTTGATAAAGTTACTCATGCATATTCTTATGGAGGACCAAAACTTGCACTTAGCACTTTAAATAAAAACTTAGATTTAAATATTACAGAATTCGTTGCAGTAAATTTTGATACTGTACACACTGTTGTAGATAGTGTTGGTGGTGTTGATATTAATATAGAACAATCTGAATTAAAATATATAAACAATTATATTACTGCTGCTGATAATCAATTTGGTACATCTACACAAAAAATCACAACTACAGGAAAGCAAACTTTAAACGGTGTACAAGCTTTGGCTTATTCTAGAATTCGTTATACAGAAGGTGGAGATTATAAAAGAACCGAACGTATGAGAGATGTTTTAATTGCTGTATTTGAAAAAGCGAAAACAATGAGTGTATCAGATCTTAATTCTTTATCAGATACTATTCTCCCTCATGTTTCTACTAATATTAATATTAATGAGGCAATTGGTATGCTTCCACAATTAACAAATATTAATGTTAATGAAAGTATTGGTTGGCCTTACGAAGTAAAAGGCATTACTTTAGATAGATGGTATGGTGTTCCTGTTACTTTGGAAGAAAATGTTTCAAAATTACATAAAGATTTATTTAATGAAACAGATTATAATCCTAGCGATACAGTTAAAAATATTAGTACAAGCATTATTAATAAAACAGGATATAGATAAAATTTAAATAAAATGTGCACATAAATTTTTTAAAGATTTATGTGCATTTATTTTATTTTTCATTATTTATGCTTATTTTTCTTATTTATAAAAAACGACTCTCGTTTCAATCACCTTGTGGGGTAATCTCTACGAGAGCCATTTTCGGCAAAATCAAATCAACTAATCAAACTCTGGAGATAATATAACGATCTATACCATCGCTTATATAGTACTCCAGCTTTTTTTCCATCTCTTCTTCAGAACACTCAAAACAGTCTAAAACAATAACAGATATTTGTTTGTTGCTTTTCTGTGTTGCAACAGAAAGTACAAGATACTTTGCATACTTTACTTTGCAAAAATTTCTTGTAATTTTCTTTTCTACCCAGTAAATGATGTCAAATGGTCTCGGGTTAAATGCCCCTTGTTCCAAAATGAAATCAAGTGAAGTCGGATCAATAAATAGTCCACTCACTTTGGAAGGACTATACTTAATCCCCAATTTACTGCTAGTTGAAAAAACCAAATTTTTCTGCTTTGCTGCTGTTTTTGTGAGTTTCGAAAGGTGATTAACGGAGTCTTTGATTTCTTTTGCCATTGCCGCTTCTTCCACAGATCTTTCTTTCATCACTTTTAGCGTGTAGTCTAATTGTGCTTCTGAAAGGCCTTGTGTTTTTGCCAGTTCCGCCATTGAAATTATTCTGCCTCTATATTTGAGCCAAAACTCTTCCAACTTTTGGATATCAGCTTTAATTTGCTGATTCGTTCTTCGTCTTTTAGCCATGTGTAATTCCTCCTCCTGGCTGGTCAAACGAACTTCTTACGTACAATGTTACATAGTGTAACTTATTATATTATATAGCATTACACGTATTATGTCAATTTATTTCTATGTTATTATTTTTTAGCTATTATTTCTCTAGACTTTCTTTTTCTAATTTTATAATTAGTAACCACACATTAAATTTCAATTTTCTACATTAATCTTTTCTAAAACTTTTCTATATAATAAATTTAGATAAATCTCTATTATATAAAAACAGCTCCCGTTTCAATCACCTTACGGTAATTTACACGAGAGCCATTTTTAGCTAAACCATCAAAATCAAATTGCCTCAGGCTTTACTTTCTCAAAAACGCCGTCCCAGCTTCTCTTGCAGTTCAGATACAGAGTTTACGACATATTGGTCCATTTGCAATACTTCAAGCTTCATCAGGTCTTCTTGGTACAAAAAATCTAACACAAGATACTGTTTAACTTCAAGTTTTACATCGAACTTCTGTCGGCTTTTCTCTTCGACAACATAAATGATGTCTCTTCTGTTTGGGGTAAAAAGACCTTGAACAATTACAAAATCCAAAAGCACAGGTTTCAAAAAAAGTCCTGTTAATTTTGGCTGTCCGTAGACCATCCCAAGAGTTGTTTGGTTTGGAAAGGAAATCGTTTGTGTCTTACCTCTTCGCAAATTGCTTTCCAGGCGCTTTACTGAGTCTTTCAGTTCTTCGCCCTGCTTTGCAGACTGGTTTTTCATTACTTTCAGTGTGTACAACAACTGATTTTTTGAAATTTTCAGCAGATCTGCCAATTCTTGCATCGTGCAAATTCTATCTTTGCCCAAGATGCTGTATTTGATGATTTTCCGGATATCCATTTCGATCTCCAGATGAGTTCGTCTTTTAGCCATTGTAATACCTCCTTTTGGCTTTAACGAATTCGGATTACGTACACGTTACATAATCTAATGTAACTTCTTATATTATACACTTTTTTACACATTATGTCAATTTTGCTCTTTCTTAATATATTCTTTACTTCATCACCATTATTACATTCTTTCTGGCATTTGTATACCAAGTAAATTTGCTCCTGTTTCTAAAACTACATTTACCATATAAGTTAAATATATTCTTGCATCTTTTATTTCAGTATTTTCTATCATTATTTGATTTTCTGTATAAAAAACACTGTATGCCTTAGCTAAATCTATTAGAAATCTTGCAATAATATATGGCTCATTTTTACTTATTGAAAGTTTAACTATTTCATTAAAACTATATATTAGTTTTAATACTTCCATAGAACTTTTATCTAATAAATTATCTATTTTTACATCTTCAATTTTTGGTATATATCCTGCTTTATTTAGTACACTTTTCGTTCTTACATAAATATATTGAACATAAGGACATGTTTCTCCGTTAAAGTTTAACATTGTATCCCAATCAAAAATTTCATCTTTAATTCTACTATTTGATAAATCATTAAATATTACTGCGCCTATCCCAACTTTTTTAGCAATTTCTTTTTTATTTTCTAATTCCGGATTTTTTTCTTCTATTATTTTTTCTACTCTTGAAACCGCTTCATTTAATAAATCTTCTAACTTTATAATATTTCCTTCTCTAGTTGACATTTTACCTTCTTTTAGTCTAACCATTCCAAAAGGTACATGTACTAAATTTTCTTTATACTTTTCATCCATGTCTAGTAATTTTGCTACTTCAAATATTTGTTCAAAGTGTAATATTTGTTCATATGAAGTTACATATATTGCTTTGCAGAAATCATATGTTCTTGCTCTATATAATATTGCTGCTAAATCACGTGTTTCATATGTTGTTGATTTGTTTGATTTTATTATTATGCATGGTGGCATATTTTTCTCTTCTAAATCTACTACTTTAGCTCCTTGTGATTCTATTAGTTTTCCAGACTTTTCTAGCATTTCTACTATTTCTGGCATCTTGTCTGTATAAAAAGATTCTCCACATACAGACTCAAACTTTGTTCCTAATATATCATATACTTTTTGGAATTCCTTTAAACTTACCTCTCTAAATTTTTTCCATAACTCTACACAAGTTTTGTCTCCATCTTCTAACTTTTTAAAGTTCTTTCTGCATTCTTCTAATACTCTCTCATCTTTTTTACATTCTTCATTAATTCTTACATATAATTTTGTTAATTCATCAATCGGATTTTTATCTATGTTATATTCTTTTCCCCATCTTTTATAGCCTTCTATTAGTTTACCAAATTGAGTTCCCCAATCACCTAAATGATTAATTCCTATAGAATTATAGCCTAAAAATTTATATATATTATATAGAGATTGTCCTATTACAGTAGACCTTAAATGTCCAATATGAAAAGGTTTTGCAATATTTGGAGATGAATAATCTATAACTACGTTTTTATTTTCTCCTTCATTAGATGAACCATACTTTTCTTTTTTTAAATCGAATTCTTTTATTACCTCTCTTGCTAAACTTTCTTTATTTATATAAAAGTTTAGGTATCCTCCTACTATTTCTACTTTTTCTATTAAATTTTTATCTATATTCATATTGTTTTTTAACTCTTCTGCTATTATTGCTGGAGCCTTTTTTAATTCTTTTGCAAGCTTAAAACAAGGAAATGCATAATCTCCCATTTCACTGTTTTTTGGCTTTTCTATGTAATTAGCTAATTCTTCTTTTGAAATATTTGTAACATCTGATATTTTTTTTGCTATCTCGCACCTATAATCTATCATTTTCATATCCTCTTTCTTAACAAAATTATTTTTCACTCATTAATTTTATGTAACTATTATATAGATTAAGCTTATAAAAGTCAACTAAACTTTTATTTTAACCAACTCTATTACACAAATTTTTTATGTTTTAAATTTTTGTTTTAAGAATTTCCTTATATGAAAACATATTTTTAACTCTTATTTATAGTTATATTTTTTCTATTTTAATCACTTTTATATGTTTTAATATTATTTTATAGATTTTTATACATATTATTCATTTTTTTGGAAAAACTAATCTTAAAATTTAAATGGAGTAAATTTGTATATATGAATAGATTTATTAATGATTTTAAAACATTTTTTTTGAATACCTTTGCTTATCATCCTAAAACAAATTACAATTTTACGCTTTCTGAATTTCCTAATACTAATAACTCACCAGAAGATGATTTTAAAAAAACTATTTCTAATGTGTTAGAAAATAATTTAAATTTTATGAAAGTAAAATATAATTCTATGATTAGTAGTGACGTTATTATTAGAGAATTTACTTTAAATGCTAGAAACAAACAATTTGCAGCTTTCTTATTTTATATAGATGGAATGGTTGATCAAAAATTAGTAAACGACTTTATTTTAAATCCTTTAATGCTAAAAAACACTGCTAATAGTTTTGATGGTGAACAGGAAAAAGTGGTTTCAGAAATAACCAATAATAATATTAGAATAAGAAAAGTAAAAAAATTTAACATTATAAACTATATAGATGAATGTTTACTTCCTCAGAATAGTGTAGAAAAAGATAAAGATTTTGACAGTATAATTTCTGGAATAAATTCTGGCAACTGTGCTCTTTTTGTAGATTCAATTAATATTGCTTTTGATATTGATGTAAAAGGTTTTAAGCAAAGAAGTGTCGATAGTCCTAATAATGAAATTGTTATAAAAGGTCCTCAGGAAGGCTTTGTTGAAAATTTAAGGACTAATACATCTTTAATTAGACGTATTGTAAATAATGAAAATCTTGTTATTGAAAACATTGAAGTTGGTAAAATAAGTAAAACAAAATGTGCTGTTTGCTATATGAAAAACATAACCAATAACAATTTAGTTTCAGAAGTAAAATTCAGATTAAACAATTTGGATATAGATTCTTTGCTTTCTACTGGAGAATTAGAGCAGTTAATAACTGAAGATAGTAAATGTGGAATTCCAGTTCTTTTGTCTACTGAACGTCCAGATAGAGCAACTAAGCATTTATTTGATGGTAAAGTAATCATTATAGTAAATGGTAACCCATATGTTTTGATAGCACCTGCTGTATTTATGGATTTTATAGCTTCACCTGAAGATACTAATCTTAATCCATTTTTTGCAAATTTTTTAAAATTTATCAGAGGAATTGCTATATTTTTAACCCTACTTCTTCCAGGAATATGGGTTGGTGTAACTAATTTTCATCAAGAACTTATACCTACAGAGCTTTTATTTTCTATTATGGCTTCAAGAGCAAATGTTCCTTTTCCTGTGATATTTGAAGTTGTTTTAATGGAAATATCTTTTGAGCTTATCAGAGAGGCGGGATTAAGAGTTCCTTCTCCAATTGGACCTACTATTCGGCATTGTTGGTGCTTTAGTTCTTGGTCAAGCTGCTGTAAGTGCCAGCATAGTTAGCCCTATTTTAATAATTATTATTGCAATCACAGGTATTGCATCATTTGCTATTCCAGATTTTTCGTTTGGATTTCATTTAAGAATTTCAAGATTTTTATTTATTATACTTGCATATATGTCTGGTTTTTTAGGTATATCTTTAGGAATACTATTCTATATTTCACTATTATGCAGTATAAAATCTTTTGGAGTACCTTATATGGTTCCATATGCGCCTCTTACAACAAAAACAAGTACTAAATATTTAGTTCCTCCTACTTGGAGACGTGAACAAAGACCTGATTATTTAAATACTAAAAAAGGACTATCTCAAAATCATATTAGTATGAAGTGGAGATATTGGAATAGGCAAAATTAAAAAATGCTTTTTAGCTAGAAAGGAAAAATATTTATGAATAATGCAAAAGTAAGTTCTATTGCTGCTATATTTTTAATTGTAACTCTTATGGTAAATCATATAATTTTAAATATTCCAAGAATTGTATTTAGTACCACCCGGTTCTTCTGCTCCTTTAAATACTATATATATAAGTATTTTAGCCATTTTACTTACATTATTTGTATGTAGTTTATTTAAAAAATTTCCTGGAGCTGATATTTTAGATGTGTCTAATTTTTTATTTGGAAAGTGGTTTAAATTTATAATTGGATTTTTATTTATTATATATATTTTACTTACTAGCAGTATTCTTCTTAGAGATTTTTGTGAATGTTTAAAAATAATATATTTTAAAAGAACTAATATTTATTTTATTGTTGCTCTTTTTGTACTACTTGCTGCTTTTAGTAATATGTCTGGTGAAAAGTCTATTATACGTAGTAATACATTAATTCTTCCACTTATTTTAGCTGGTATCATATTCATTTTTTTAGCTAACATCAAGAATTTTGTACCTCAAAGAATGTTTCCTCTTCTTGGGGACGGGGCAAATGAAACATTTATTATTGGAACAAGCAATATTTATTCTTACAGCTGTCTTTTTCTTATTTTATTTATGCCTCCTTTCTTAAAAGACACTAGTAAATTTAAAAAGATTGCTGTTACTTCTATAGTTATTTCTGCCATATACCTAATACTTTGCGTATTTTCATTAACCTTCATATTTTCTTTTATTACTCAAGAAAATGGAATAATGCCAATTTATTTAGCAAGCAGATATATAGAATTCGGAACATTTTTTCAAAGAATTGATGCAATATTTTTACTTCTTTGGATTTCGGAAGTCGGTTTATATTTAAATATTATTGTTATGATTGTTTTAAGAATATTAAAAAAGATAACTTGTATAGAAAGTAGTTCTAGCTTAGTATACCCAGTTTGTTTATTAATCTTTTGTTTTAGTCTGTTTCCAAGAAATTTAGCAGATATTAATACTTTTGACAAAACTTTTTATAAAAACTCTACTTTATACTTTGTTATTCTTACAAGTGTGCTTATTTTAATTTTAGCTAATATAAAAAACAAACTAAAAAATAAAAATAAGGAGGAAATTTTAGGTTGAAAAACATACTTCTTGTTATTTTAAAAATAGCTATTATCTTAGTAATCATTATAGTTTTTACCATTGGATTTAATCACGAACAAGACATTGATGATTTTGCATATGCTGTTGCTATTGGTATCGATTCTGGAGATTCTAATAATTTAAAAGTACATTTTCAATTCACAAGACCTAGTAGCTCAGGTGGTGAAGGCAGTGGTGGTTCTGGAGCTGCTCAAACATATATATACACTGTAGATGCTTCTTCTGTTAGTTCTGCTATTAACTTAGTAAATAATTATATTAGTAAGCAAATTAATTTATCACATTGCAAAGTTTTAGTTATTTCTGAAGAATTAGCTTACAATAAAGGAATTGAAAAAGAAGTATATACTTTAATTAATGATGTACAATTAAGACCAGATACTGGTTTAATTATTAGTAAATGTGATTCAAAATATTTTATAGAAAACTCAAAACCTACTTTTGAAACTTTAGTATCTAAATACTATGAAATTGTTCCTGCAACTACAGAAATTACAGGTTATACTGCTTATATAAAGATTTCAGACTTTTTTAATCAATTAAAAAGTAATTTTAGTGAACCTTGTGCAATTCTTCGGTGGTGTAAGTTCTAATAAGTCAAATAATGACGATTTGAATTCTTTATCTAATTCTGAAAAAAATGCAAATGTAAAAGCTGGAACTTCAACACTTTCTTCCAAAACAACTGCTGAAACAATTGGACTTGCTGTTTTTAAAGGTGATAAATTAGTAGGCGAACTATCTCGGTGTTGAAACTGCTTGTTATTTATTGTTAACAAATAAATTGGAAAACTTTACAATATCTATTGTAAATCCTATAGACAATGGTACAACTGTAGATTTATATATTTATAAAAAAAGAAATACTAAAAAGAAAGTATATTTTATAAACGACTCGCCTTATATTGATGTTGATGTTTCTATAAAAGCTCGAATTGTGTCTACAAATAAAAATTCTGAAGAACTTACAAATGAAAATATAGAAAAACTTGAACAATCAGTTAATAGTTATTTAGAAAAACAAATTTCAAATTTTCTATACAAAACATCTTTAGATTATAATTCTGATATATGTTCACTTGGAAAATATGGTGTATCGCAATTTAAAACAAACTCTAATTGGGAAAGTTATAATTGGTTAGAAAATTATAAAAATTCTATATTTAATGTTAATGTAAATTGTACAGTAATATCTAGCTTACTTTTTACAGAAGTTTAATTTTTATAGATAGGAAGGATAAAAAATGATTATAATTGTATTGTTTTTTTCTATATTTGTATTTTTTAAAACAGTTTCATATGGTTTATATGAAATAAAAAATAATCAAAACATTTTTGGTGGAATTTTTGTAATAGTTCTTGCAACAATAATTTTATTCTTACCTACTTATATGGTATATATTAGATAATCACACTTGAATCATAATTACTTAGCACCAAAACACATTTGACATTTTTTATTATTAGCAAGAGTAACAGCTCTTATAATAAGTATCTCTTTAGTATTAAGTAATAAAAAGATTGTTTTTTCTAACTCTTAACAAAAGTACAAAAAAATCTACAAAGAAAAATCAAATTTCTTTGTAGATTTTTTATAATTTATTTTAAACATATTCCTCTATCAGCTATTTTTTTATTAGCCACAAAATATTCTTGCCCCATATACGTAATTATATTGGCTTTTCCATAATCTATATTTCCATTTTCTTTTACACATTCATCGTCTACATTTACAGCTATAATTTCTCCGATAAACATATCATGTGATCCTAAATGTTTTATTTCTTTTACTTTACATTCTAAATTAATTGGACATTGTTTTATTAATGGTGCTTTTACTATTTGAGCTTTTTCTTTATCTAATTTAGCTTCTTTAAATTTGTCTACATCTCTACCAGATTTTGTACCACAGAAGTCAGCTGCTACAACTAATTTTTCATCTGGTATATTTATTACAAATTCACCTTTTTCTTTTATTATAGAATATGAATGTCTTGTTGGTCTTATTGAAACATATACAAGTGGTGGTTCTGAATTGATTATTCCTGTCCAAGCTATAGTAGTAATATTTGAATTTTCTTCATCTCCACATGATACCATCGCTACTGGTACTGGAGCTAATGCTGTTTGTGGTTTCACACTTTTTTTCATAAAATTACCTTCTTTCTATTATTTTGAACTCTTCTAAATGATATTCTTCTTGATTCTTTATTCGCTTCTATTACTTTTATCGTCATGGCATCTCCAACTTTTATTATTTCATTTGAATGCTCACCTATTAAATGTTTATGCTCTTCATCATAAATAAAGTACTCATCACCTAAATTTTCAAATCTGATTAAACCTTCTACTGTATTTTCCAACTCTACAAAAACACCAAATGAAGTAACATTCGAAACAATTCCATCATAAATATTTCCAATTTTATCTTGCATGTATTCTGCCTTTTTAATATCTATACTATCACGTTCTACCTTTTGTGCTACTCTTTCTCTTTCTGAAGAACTATCTGCATAATCTATAGAATCTATATGGTATTTTTCCTTTATTCTATCTGAAATATTATAATTGTTTTCTAAATATTTTGATATTACTCTGTGTATAAATAAATCTGGATATCTCCTTATTGGTGATGTAAAGTGACAATAGTATTTGCTTGCAATACCAAAATGTCCTTTATTTTCGCTTTCATATCTTGCTACTTTTAAAGTTCTTAGTATCAAATTAGATACTACTCTTTCTTCTGGTTTTCCTTTTATACTTTCTAAAACCTGTGCAAATGCTTTAGGATGTATATTGTCTTTGCTGCCTTTTATTTTGTAACCAAAGTTATATAAAAATTTGTTAAGTTCTTCTATTTTTTCTATATCTGGTGCCTCATGAACACGATAAATAAAAGGTGCTTCTAACCAATAAAACTTTTCTGCAACAGTTTCGTTTGTAATTAACATAAATTGCTCTATTATGCTGTTCGAAATTGTAAGCTCATATTTTTTTACATCGATCGCAATACCATCTTCATTTAATATAATTTTACTTTCTGGAATATCTAAATCTAAACTTCCATCTCTTTTTCTTTTTTCTAATAAAATTTTAGCAAGTTCTTTCATTCTAACAAAATGTGGAATAAATTCTTTGTACTTTTCTATAACTATATTTTCTATATTTTTTTCATTTTCAGTATCTACTTTATTTTCAATATTGCCTTCAAAGTTTGCTTTATTTTCAATGTTAGTTTCAAAATCTACTTTACTTTCATTATTTTTTTCAATTTTAATATTTTCTTTACCGTCTATTTTTTCTGCATATTCTAATAATGTTGTTACATCTTTATAATTCATTCTTCTAGTTACATTTATAACACTTTTTTTAATATCTGATGATACAACTTTACCATCTTTATTTATTTCCATAATTACTGATATTGCAAATCTATCTTCCCCTTGATTTAGGCTACATATTCCATTAGATAATTCTCTTGGAAGCATTGGAATTACTCTATCCATCATATATATACTTGTTCCTCTTAATATTGCTTCTTTATCTAATTTTGAATTTTCTTTTACATAGTAGCTTACATCTGCAATATGAACTCCTAGTTCATAATTTCCTGAAGTTAATTTTTTTACATAAACTGCATCATCTAAATCTTTAGCATCTTCTCCATCTATTGTAAAAATCTCCTCTTGTCTTAAATCTAATCTATTTTTTATATCTTCTTTTGATATTTCTGAATTAATTTTTTTAGCTTCTTCTACAACAGGATCTGGAAATTTATATGGTAGATTATATTCCTTTATTAATGAAAGCATGTCTACACCTGCTTCATTTACATTTCCTATTACTTCTATAACTTTTCCTTCTGCATTTTTTCCTCTTTCAGGATACTTAAGTATTTTTACTAATACTTTATGATTATTTCTTGCTTTTCCAAAATTCTTTTTTGATATGAATATATCTGTTCCTAATCTTTTATCATCTGGAACAACAAATGCAAAATTTTTACTTTTTTGAAATAAACCAACAACAGTATCTTTTTCATGTTTTAATATTTTTACAATTTTTCCTTCTTTATGAATATTTTCAATATCTGTATCTGTTATTTCTACAAATACTTTGTCTCCATTTAGTGCATTTTTAGTATTATGTCCTGATATATATATTTCTTCATCAGAATCTTCTATTTTTACAAAACCATATCCTCTCTGATTTCCTCTAAAAATTCCTGTTAGAAATTTTGAACTATCTATTAATTTATATTTTGATTTTTTATTTTTCTCAATCTTATTTTCTGTTTCTAACTCATTTATTATTTTTCTAAAATCTTCATATTCATTTTTAGGTACATTAAATACTACTGCTATTTCTTTTGCTTTCATTGGTACATACTGTTCGTTTTTCATAAAATCCAAAATTTTATTTTTTCTTTCTTCCTGATTTTGTATACTTTGTGATTTTTTTTGTATTTCATTTACTATATTATCTTTATTATCTCTTTTTAATTTATTTTCTTTTACTTTATTTTCTGCTACCCTTAATTTATTTGTTTTTTCTTTTTCTGTTTTTTCTTTAATTTCCTTACCTTCTTTTATTTTTTTTTCAATTTCATTTTTTTCAGCTTTTGGCAAACTTATTTTATTTTTCTCTTTTTTCATATTCGCTCCTTATAAAATAGAGTTAGAACAAATTTTAATTTGTTCATAATGTTTGTTTTAATATTTTTACAAATAAAACCGCATGGAAACATGCGGTTTATAATAATTTTTTTACATTACAAATAATATTCCTAATACAACTGCTAATACAACAAACACTATTCCTAATATAATTGTCCATTTTTTTAATTTTCCTTCTTTAGTTCTTCCTTTATTCTTTTCGAAGAAATTGTTTGTTGTTGAACCTGTAATAGTAGCAGATGCTCCTTGTGTTTCTTTTGTTTGTATTGTTGCTAATACTATTAAAGCTATACAAACAATTAAATATAAACCTAATACTACATATTTTGCTATTTGCATTGTTACACTCTCCTTAACTTTAGAATAACTTAAAATCTTTGTCTATTTTAGCATATATATCTAAAAAAAGCAAACTTAAATATCAATATTTAAAATTTATGCTGTTTCTTCTCTATTGCTAGTTGACAATCTTTCTGTTCTAACTGTTTTTTTATCTTCTCTATTATTATTAATAATTACTTTTGGTGGTTCACCTAATTGAACTGTTTCTTTAGTCACAATACATTTTTCAATTTTTGGATTTGATGGTATTTCAAACATTATATCACGCATTATATCTTCTATAATAGAACGTAATCCTCTTGCTCCTGTTTTTCTTTCTATTGCTTTATCAACTATTAATTCTAAAGCTTCTGGTTCAAATTCTAATTCCACATTATCTAATTCCATTAACTTTTTATATTGCTTTACTAAAGCATTTTTTGGCTTTGTAACAATATCAATTAAAGCTTCTTTATCTAATTCTTTTAAAGTTGCAATAATTGGCAATCTTCCAACAAACTCTGGAATCAATCCAAATTTTAATAAATCTTGTGGTAATAATTTTTCAAAGATTGAATATTTGCTCATATCTTTATTACTATCAATTTGAGCACCAAATCCTATAGATTTTTTTCCTGTTCTATCTTTTACAATTTTTTCTAGACCTTCAAAAGCTCCTCCACATATAAATAAAATGTTTTCAGTATTAATTTGTAAGAATTCTTGATGTGGATGTTTTCTACCTCCTTGAGGTGGAACTGAAGCCACTGTACCTTCTATTATTTTTAATAGTGCTTGTTGTACTCCTTCACCACTTACATCTCTTGTTATAGATGGATTTTCTGATTTTCTTGAAATTTTATCTATTTCATCTATATAAATTATTCCTCTTTCTGCTTTTTCTATATCATAATCTGCAGCTTGAATTAATTTAAGCAAAATGTTTTCTACGTCTTCACCAACATATCCTGCTTCTGTTAATGTGGTTGCATCTGCTATTGCAAATGGAACATTTAGTATTTTTGCTAGAGTTTGTGCAAGTAAAGTTTTTCCACAACCTGTAGGTCCTAATAATAATACATTACTTTTTTGTATTTCTACGTCATCTTTTTTATCTGTTTTATTATTTATTCTTTTATAATGGTTGTATACAGCTACTGCTAATGTTTTTTTAGCCTCTTCTTGCCCTATTACATAAGAGTCTAATATTTCCTTTATTTCTTGTGGACTCAAAAGTTTGTCTTCGTCATTTATTGTATATGCAACTTCATTATTTTCATAATTATCATCTTCTAATATATTATTACAAACTTTTATACACTCATCACAAATGTATACACCTGGACCTGCAATAATTCTTTCCACAGCATTTTGCGTTTTTCCACAAAATGAACATTTAATATTTTTTTGTTGATCGTTTTTTGCCATTATAGCACTCCTTTTAATTATATTTATTTATATATTATGCTCTTTTATCCATTATGCCATCTATTAATCCATAATTTAAGGCTTCTTGTGCTGTCATATAATTATCTCTTTCTGTATCTTTTTCAATTATTTCTAATGGTTGACCTGTTCTATCACTTAATAATTTATTTAATTTTTCTCTTGTCTTAACCATATGGTCAGCATGAATTTTTATTTCTGTAGTTTGTCCAGATAATCCACCACCTGCAATTAATGGTTGATGAATTAAAATTTCTGAATTTGGTGTCGCAAATCTTCTTCCTTTTTCTCCTGAAGCTAACAATACTGCTCCCATACTAGCAGCCATTCCTATACATATTGTAGATACAGGACAACTTATATAATTCATTGTATCTACTATTCCCATTCCATCTGTTATAGATCCTCCAGGGCTATTTATATATAAATGGATTTCTTTATCTGGATCTTCTGACTCTAAAAATAATAATTGTGCTATTACTAATCCAGCTGATGCTTGGTTTACATCTTCTCCTAAAAATATAATTCTATCTTTTAATAATCTAGAGAAAATATCATATGATCTTTCTCCTTTTGCTGTTTGTTCAATTACATATGGGACTAAACTATTTTTTTCTAACATAATTTCCTCCTTATTATTCTTTCTTTTCTGAATTGTATACTATAAATTTAAATTTTTCAATACATTTATATTAATATTATTCAATTAAATTAATTTTATTTTTTATTTATTTTCTGCTTAATTCATAAAATATCATAAATGTATTAATATAAACATTTAATAACCTTTTTTTACAAATTTTATTTTTAATAAAAAGAAGTTAGTGGTTTTTTACATTTTATAAAAACTACCCCTAACTCTTTCATAATTTATACTATTAACTCTTTTATTATTTATTTAATTTTTGCGTTGTCTACTATGAATTTTATTGCTTTTTCAATCTTCATATTTTTTTCTAAATAATCTTTTAGATTTTCATTTTGCATAAGTTCTTCTTCTTTTTTACCATAATTAGTAGCCATTTCTTTTATCTTTTCACTTAATTCTTCGTCTGTAATTTCTATTTTAGCATCATCTACTATTGCTTCTAATACTAATCTAGATTTTACAGAGTCTTTAGCTTGTTCTTCATAACCTTTTCTTAAATCTTCTTCTGTTTTATTCATCATATGTAGATATTGATCTAAATTTAAACCTTGATATGATATTCTTGCTTCAAATTCTTTCATCATATTATCTATTTCTGATTCAATCATTCCTGATGGAATTTCTACTTCTACTGCATCGCAAACTTTCTTTATTGCTGCATCTTCTATTTCATATTTTGCTCTATTTTCGTTTTCTTTTTCTAGTTTTTCTTTAATACTTGCTTTTAATTCTTTAATTGTATCAAATTCACTAACGTCTTTTGCAAATTCATCATCTATTTTAGGTAATTCTTTTTTCTTTATTTCATTTACTTTTACTTTAAATGTTGCATCTTTTCCAGCTAATTCTTTAGACATATATTCTTCTGGGAATTTTACATTTATATCTCTTTCTTCTCCTATTTTCATTCCTATAATTTGATCTTCAAATCCTGGTATAAATGTTTTACTTCCAATTTCTAGTTCGTATCCTTCTGCTTTTCCTCCATTAAATGCAACTCCATCAACAAAACCTTCAAAATCTATTACTGCTATATCTTTTTCTTCGACTGGTCTATCTTCTACAGAAACTAATCTTGAATTTTTTTCTGCCATATGACCAATTTCATGATCTATATCTTCGTCTGTTACATTATACTCAATTTTCTTTAATTGTATACCTTTATATTTTCCAAGTTTTACTTCTGGTTTAGTTTGTACAACTGCTGTAAAGATTAAATCTTGACCTTTTCCTATTTGTGTAATTTCTATGTCAGGTCTGCTTACAGCTTCTATTTTATTTGCTTTTAATTCTTCATCATATATTGCTGGTACTATTTCGTTGAATGTATCTTCATAAAATATTTCTGAACCATATTGTCTTTCTATTATATTCATTGGAGCTTTACCTCTTCTGAATCCAGGAACATTAAAATATTTAGCTGTTTTTGCATATACTTTTTTCATTCCTTCATCAAATTTAGCTGCTTCAATAGTAAAAGTTAATTTTAACTCATTATTTTTTTCTGTTTTTTCTACTTTAATACTCATATTATTTTTCATCCTTTCCCTGCCATTTAAATAAAACTAGCTTTTTTATTATACCACAATTTGTAAATTTTGCAATAGTTTATGTTTACATTATTTATTTTTTGCGTTTATAAAGCTCATTTTACGCACATTATTTAATTTTCTTTAAATCGAATTGTAAATAGTCTGCACTTATTAAACTAAAGTTAATTCCCTGTACTTCACCTTCTACAGCATCTTTATGTGCATTTCCATGCAAATGTCCATAATAACATTTTTTAACATTATACTGTTTTAAGGTTTTATAGAAATCTAAATTTGGATTTTCTAATAGATTTTTAGATATTAAGGGTGGATAGTGCATAAATACTATTATTTCTTTATCTGTTCCATATTCTTTTATTCCTTCTTCTATAGCTAGTTTAAGTCTTATATCTTCTCTTTTTATCATTTTTTTACTATTATCTGAATCTAGTACTGCCCATCCTCTTGTTCCTGTAAGTATTGTATTTTCATACATATATGAATTATTATATATGAAATCTATATTAGAAAAATTATTTTTCTTTAAAAATTCTCGCATTTTTTTTAGTGTTGTCCACCAATAGTCATGATTTCCTTTTAATAATAACTTTTTTCCTGGCAAACTATTTAAATATTTAAAATCTTCATATGTATCTTCTAAGTGCATTGCCCATGAAAAATCTCCTGGCAAAACCACTAAATCTTCTTCTTTTACTTTTTCTAACCAATTTTTTCTGATTTTCTCTGGATGGTCTGTCCAATTGTTTCCAAATATATTCATTGGTTTTGGCTCTTTAAAAGATAAATGTAAATCTGCTATTACATAAATAGACATATTTTATTTCCTTTCACTTTTATATTAATAGTAATTATTACTTTTTATTCTTTTATTTTTATATTCGCTAATTATTGTTCCTTATTCCTCACTGTCATTATACTTTTTTATTTGTTTTCCTTTTAGTCAAACACTTTTATTTTTTATTACTTTATTATTTAATTTATTTTGTTGCTGCTCACTACTTTTTATGCTATTCTCCAATTTTCAAATTTGGAATTGCATTTAATTCTAAGTTGGAAATCTTTCCATTAATATAATTATAGTATCCTGCCGAAGCTATCATTGCTGCGTTATCTGTACACAAAATTGGTTTTGGATAATATATTTGCATTTGGTTTGTTTTTTCCAATTCTATAAATTTTTCTCTTATATAGCTATTGGCTGATACTCCTCCTGCTAGAGCAATTTTATTAATATTTAAATTTTTAGCTGCTTTTAATGTATTTTCTATTAATATTTCTGTTACAGTCGCTTCAAAACTTGCACATAAATCTGCTTTATTTATATCTGGATTTTTATGGTGCATATTTATTATTGCTGTTTTTATTCCACTAAAACTAAAGTCTAAATTATCAAAATGTGTTTTAGGAATTTTTATATTATTTTCTCCTTCTTTTGCTAATTTATCAACCTTTGGTCCTCCTGGATATCCAAGACCAATTACTCTTGCTACTTTATCAAAAGCTTCTCCTATTGCATCATCTCTAGTTTTGCCTAATATCTCAAATTCTTTATAATTTTTTATATGTACTAGATGCGTATGTCCTCCAGATATAACCAAACATAAAAATGGTGGTTTTAGATCTGGATGAGTAATATAATTTGCTGCAATGTGCCCTTCTATATGGTTTGTACCAACTAATGGCTTATTTATGGCATAACTTAAAGCTTTTGCATATGAAACTCCAACTAGTAAAGCTCCAACTAAACCAGGTCCATATGTACATGCAACTACATCTACATCATCAAATGTAATCTTCGCTTCTTCAAGAGCCTCTTTTACAACTCTTGAAATGACTTCAACATGACTTCTAGATGCTATTTCTGGCACTACGCCTCCAAACTTCTCATGAATTTTTATTTGAGAATTTATTACATTTGAAAGAACTTCTCTGCCATTTTTTACAATGGCACAAGAAGTTTCGTCACAGCTTGATTCAATTCCTAATACTAACAATTCTTTTTCTTCCATACTTTTCCTCTTTTTTATTTTTACTTTTTATGAATTTATTTTTACTTTCTATGAATTTATTTTTTAATATTAATAATTTTTATTTGATTATTATATTATTACTAAATTAATTCCAAGCAAATTTGATACAATTAACATTATTCCTTTAGCTATAATTTGTGTTATTGGCATAGTTATACTACTTGCTAAACCTGATATCCACATTACTATAAATACATAGTAAAATATACGTTGATTTTTATCAAACCATTGTCTAGCATTTGCTGGCAAAAAATGTCTCAATACTTTTGAACCATCTAATGGAGGTACTGGTATTAAATTAAATACTCCTAGTCCAATGTTCATAAATATCACTTGAATTAAAAAGATTATAATTAGTTCAGCATATGAACTAGCTATATTATTTAATAAATTAAATTTGTATACTATACCTAGTAAAAAAGAAAATACTAAAGCTAATATAAAATTCATAAGTGGCCCTGCAAAAGCAACAATTGCTTCGCCTTTGGACATGCTAACATTCCTATTAAATCTTGTCGGATTTATCTGTACTGGTTTTCCCCATCCAAATCTTGTAAATAATAGCATAAAAAAACCAATAGGATCTATATGTTTTAGAGGATTTAATGTTACTCTTCCTTGATTTCTTGGTGTCTCATCTCCTAATTTGTCTGCTGCAAAAGCATGTGCAAATTCATGAAATGTCATTGCAATAATAACAGCTGGAAGAGCTAATATTAATCCTATTAATTTAGATGGTTGATACATGTAGCTTACTGAAGCTAATATAAGTGCAATTGTAATAAATATATATATATATCTTTTATCAATTTCCAATATTAAAATTCCTTACTTTAAATAAATTTAGATTTTTAAGGATTTACCTATAAACCTCATAATTTTATTATAATATTTTTAACATTTACTATTTACCATTTTTATACTTTTATTTTTTATTTATCTTACTTTGTTATATAAGCTTTTGTTCTCTTAACAATTATTCTGCTAAGAGAACAAATTTATTAACTAAATTTAGTGTTCTGCAAGTGGCTTCATTGTAGGGAATAGTAATACATCTCTTATTGATGCAGCATCTGTTAATAACATTATAAGTCTATCTACTCCTATTCCTAATCCTCCTGTTGGTGGCATTCCATATTCTAAAGCTTGAATAAAGTCTTCGTCCATCATTCCTGCTTCTTCATCTCCTGCATTTCTTGCCTCTACTTGTTTTTTAAATCTTTCATATTGATCTATTGGATCATTTAGTTCTGAGAATGCATTTCCATATTCTCTTCCACCAATAAATATTTCAAATCTTTCTGTTAATCTTGGATCTTTTGGACTTCTTTTAGCAAGTGGTGATATTTCTACTGGATAGTCATATATAAATGTTGGTTGAATTAATGTTTTTTCTACATATTCGTCAAAGAATAAACTAATTACATCTCCTCTAGTTTCTTTAGTTGCATCTGGAATTTCTAATCCTCTTTCTTTAGCTAATTTAACTGCTTCTTCGTCTGAATTAATTTGATTAAAGTCTACTCCACAAGCTTCTTTAATACTATCTATCATAGTAATTCTTTTCCATCCTGGTGTTAAATCTATATCTTGTCCTTGATATGTTATTTTTGTTGTTCCAAGAACTTTCATAGCACATTTTGTGAATATTTCTTCTGTTATATCCATCATATCGTTGTAGTCTTGATATGCTGCATATAATTCTATTGATGTAAACTCTGGATTATGTCTAACATCCATTCCTTCGTTTCTAAATATTCTTCCCATTTCATATACTTTGTCATAACCACCAACAATTAGTCTTTTTAAATTCAACTCTGTTGCTATTCTTAAATACATTGTTAAATCTAATGCATTATGATGTGTAATAAATGGTTTTGCAGTAGCTCCTCCAGATATAGTATTTAGTATTGGTGTATCTACTTCTAAGTAACCTTTTTCATCTAATATTCTTCTAATTTCTGTTATTATTTTTCCTCTTGTCTCAAAAGTTTTCTTTACTTCAGGATTCATAATTAAGTCTACATATCTTTGTCTGTATCTTAAATCTGGATCTTTTAGTCCATGGAATTTTTCTGGTAGTGGTCTTAAAGATTTTGAAAGCAATGTTACTTCTTTAGCATGAACAGATATCTCCTCTGTTCTTGTTTTAAATACAAAACCTGTTATTCCTATAATATCTCCTATATCAAATGTTTTAAAAGCTTTGTAACTTTCTTCTCCTAAATCATTTATACTTACATAACTTTGTATTTTTTCATCACTATCTTGTATAGTACAAAAAGATGCTTTTCCCATTATTCTTTTAGCTATAATTCTACCTGCTACAGTAACATCTTTTTCTGCAAATTTATCATAATTAGCCTTTATTTCTCCTGCTGTATTTGTTCTATTAAATTTTGTTATTTCATAAGGATTTTTTCCTTCTTCTTTTAAGTTTTCTAATTTATCTCTTCTTACTTTCATTAGTTGGTTTAAATCTAATTCTTGCTCTTGATTATTTTCCATAAAAAAACCTCTTTCCTGCATATTTTGTTTGGATGATTATATAACAGTTTATGGGATTTGTAAAGGCTTTTCTATACTGCTTTTCTCATCTCTTTAGCATGATTTATAGCGGTTTTTGTAATATCTCCACTTGATATTCTGGCAATTTCATTTATCACTTCATCTTCTGATAACAATTTAACACTAGTAACTGTATTTTCTCCTTGTACATTTTTGCTAATATAGTAATTATAGTCACCTTTTGCGGCAATATTAGCTTGATGTGTTATACATAATACTTGGTGTTTTTTGGCTATTATTTTCATTTTTTCTGCTACTGATTTTGCAGCTTTTCCACTAATTCCTGTATCTATTTCATCAAATATCATTACTGGCACTTTATCTGTATCTGCTAATACTGTTTTTATGGCAAGCATTATTCTTGATACTTCTCCTCCTGATGCTATTTTTATTAATGCCTTTTCTTCATCTCCAATATTAGTACGTATCATAAATTCTATGTCATCTATACCATTTTCTAAAAAGTCATTATTTTTTTTCATTAATACATTAAATTTTGCATTTTTCATTTCTAAATCATGTAATTGTTCATTTATTTTTTCAGTTAATTCTATAGATTTATCTTTTCTAATTTTTGTCATCTCTTCTGCTAATATTTGCATTTTTTCTTCTATGGATTTTAATTTTTCTCTTAACTTTTCATTTATTTCTTCTGCATTTTCTATATTTTCTATTTCTCGCTGAACATCTTTTTTATACTCTAATATTTCCTTTATACTATTTCCATATTTTCTTTTTAATGAAAATATTAAATCTAACCTTTCTTCTATTTCATTTCTTTGTGATTCATCAAATATATTTTCATCTCTAAGATGTGAAATTTCTCTTGTTATTTCTTGAACATCATAATAAACATTTTTCAATTCAGATAATTTTTCTTTATATTCTGAATTAAAGTCTTCTATTTTTTCTAATGACCTAATAGCTACATTTAGTGCATCTATTACATTATTGTTTAAACTATTGTCTGCCTCTATTAAATTTTTGCTGATTTTTTCACTATTTAATATGATTTTTCTTTGAGAATCCAATTTTTCTTCTTCGCCATCTTTTAATTCTGCTTCGTCTATTTCTCTAAATTGGTATTGTAACAAATCTAACTTTCTTTGTTTTTCTTTCTCATCTCCATAATTTTCTTTTAAAGACTTCTTCACTTCATTAAATTCTAAATATAAATTCTTATATTCTTTTTTTATTTTTAATATTTTTTCACCTATAAAGTGATCTAAATAATTAATATGTTCTTGTTTGCTCATTATCTTTTGTGTATCATTTTGCCCATGAATATCTATTATTTCTCTCATGAATTGTTTTAATTCGTTAACTGTTACTAACCTTCCATTTATTTTGCATGAATTTTTTCCATTAGTATATATTTCCCTTGAAACTGTAATATTACCATCTATTGCTTTTTCGTGTTGTGGTAAATATAAATTTAATTCTATAAAAGAATGATTTTCTCCTCTTCGTATCATCTCTTTTGAAAACCTCTCCCCTGATATAATTCCGAAGAGAATCTATTATTAAAGTTTTTCCTGCACCAGTCTCTCCTGTAAGCACATTAAAACCATTATTCAAATCTATCGTTAAATCATCAATAATACCTATATTTTTTATATGTAAAGTAGAAATCATATTTTGCGAACCTCCGTTTTATAGAACTTATGTTTTGTATTTTAGTCCCTATTTTTTATTTTGTCAATACTTTTTACAAGTATTTATAATATATATTTTATAAACGCCAAGTAGTTAAATATAAAAATAGAGTATCAAGTTTTTCTTTTAATCCTTGATACTCTATCATTTTAATATTTGGTGACCCGTACGGGAATCGAACCCATGATTCAGCCTTGAGAGGGCTGCGTCTTAACCGCTTGACCAACGGGCCATGAATGTGTTACTTAATATTTATAACACATTTTCTATAATTTCGTCAATATTTTATATGCACATATTTAAAATTTCTTTTAATCTTTCATCTTTTTTTGTTAGATATAAATACCCAATCAGTGCTTCAAAAGCTGTAGAATACATATATTCTTCTACGTTTGCGTTTTTAGGTAAGTGATGATTTTCTGCATTTCTTCCTCTTCTTACTATATCTTTTTCTTCTTCTGTTAAATTTGGCTCAATTTTTTTTAATATTTCTGCTTGTGCTTTAGCTTTTACATATTTTATAGCTTCAATATGTAATTTATGTGGTTTTAACTTTGTTTTATTTATTAAATGAGTTCGTATAAATAATTCATATACACTATCTCCTACATATGCCCAAGTAAGTGGCGATAATAAATTAACATCTACTTCTTTTTTTTCTCTTTCTATTAATTCTATCAATTTTTCCTCCTATATATTAGCTTTTTCTAAAGTTATTTTTCCTAATTTTCCGCTTCTAAATTCGTCTAATATTATTCCAGATATTTTTTCATCATCAATTCTTCCTCCTGAAAGAATTGCTCCTCTTTTTTTAGCAATAATTTGCATTATAGTATATATTTTGTCATTTTCTTCTATATCTTTTTCCATTATACTATCTATTTCTTGCTTATCTAATTTATATCTTTCTATAATATTTTCTTCATAATTTTCTATTAAATATTTAAGAAGTTCATAAGCTATTTCTACTTTTTCTAGTATATCATCTTTTATTGTTCCTGTAAAAGCTAAGTTATGTGCTATCTCATTTGATTCAAATTTAGGCCAAAGTACACCTGGAGTATCCATTAATTCTATTCCTTCTGCTAATCTTATCCATTGCTTTTGCCTTGTAACTCCTGGTTTATTTCCAACTTTTGCTGTAGATTTTTTAGTTATTCTATTAATAAAAGATGATTTACCTACATTAGGTATACCAAGTATTAAAACTCTAACAGATTTGCCAATTCTTCCCTTGTTTATGTATTTGTCTTGATTTTCTCTAGATATTCTTTTTATTTCTGTTATTACATCATTTATTCCTTTTCCTGCATTTGCGTCTGTTATTACTGCTGATACTCCTTGTTTATTAAAATACTTAATCCACTTTTTTGTTTCTTTTTCATCTGCCAAGTCACTTTTATTTAGTACCATTATCTTTCTTTTCCCTTTTGTATATTCTTTTACATCTGGATTTTGACTAGCTAGTGGTATTCTCGCATCTAATATCTCTACAACTATATCTATTAGTTTTAAATCTTCAATTATTTGTTTTTTGGTTTTTGCCATGTGACCTGGATACCACGAAATGTTGACTTTTGAAAAACTTTCTTGACTATTATTTTTTTTGTTTTCAGCTCTGATTTTTCTTTTTTGGTACATATCCATAATACTATTCGCCTTCTTTCCTTATATCAATTTGTGTTTTGGTATTAATAATTTCACTTTTTATATTTACGATTGTTTCTTTAAAGTCTTTTTCAAGCATCTATATCCTCTCCTTAATGTTATAATCAACAAAAGTTAAATAAAATATGATTATTTATTTTTTAAAATCATTCCTGAACCTAATCCAGCATCAATCCTTGTTATAAATCCAAACTTTTCATAAAATTTTTCTTTTCCTTTTGAAGCACCTAAATAAGTTCTCATATCTGAATTACGCTCTTGCATTTTATTTATTTTTGAAATTAACTTTTCCATAATTAGTGTCCCGATTTTTCTGTTTTGATATTCTGGTATAACCATTACATCTTGAATATACATAAAACAAATGCCATCACCAATAAGTCTACCATACCCAATTATTTTTTTATCATCATATATACTTACAGAATAATAAGTATTTTCCATTGCTTTTTTTGTTATTTTTTTATCATATGCTCCCCAGCCAACCGAATCATATAATAAATTAAACTCAGCTACATCATTTATGTTCTCTCTAATTTGAATCATAGTTTACTCCTTTCAAATTTTATTTATGATTTTTAATAAGCTCTACACATTTATTTTAAGTGTTTTTTTGAAAAGAATGCTTAAAATTTTATTTTTTCCTTTATTTCCAAGGGTTTAATAGTGTTTTTCATTTTTTTATCATTCTTAGCTCTTATTCCTTCTGATTTAATAAATCCTTCTTCATCACTATATTTAATCATTTCCATAAGTCTGTTCCTCTCATTCCAGTAAATCACGATTCATTTGTTTGCTTTCTCAAAGAATCAAAATTTGATTCATATAATCTATTTTGTTAAATCTATATTTTTTAAATTATTAATTATATCAAATTTAGATTTTTGTATTTTTTTCTCTCTATCCATTAGTTTAACTTTTAATCCTTTGCTTTTTGCTATCTCTAGTAACTTTTCACTATCATCTATAAAAACTGCCTCTCCATCTATAATTTTAAAGTCATTTATCGGATTATCAAAGAAGTCTCCATCTTTCTTTAACTGTCCATATATTGATGAAACATAAATTTTTTCAAACAAATTATATATTTCATATTCTTTCAATGAATTAATTACATCTGGCCAATTATCTGATAATAGTAATAATTTATATTTTAATGATAATTCCTTTAATTCTTCTTTTATACCATTGTATGGTTTGTATTTATCATTTTCATATGTTCTGTTATATGCAATTTTTTTACATATTTCTATATTATAATCAGGATATTTTACTTCCAATAATATTTTACTATAAAATTCCAGAAACATATTATATTCTTCTTCAAGATTTAATATTTTTCTATTTAAGATCTCTTTATTTTCCCTAATAGCTCTTTTTAACCTTTCAACATCTATTTTATTCACATCTATAAGTTCTAAAAATTTAGGTGTTATATGCCAATTTCCTGTAGTTGGATATGCTAACACCATTCCGAAAATCTAGTATTATATATTTAATCATTTCTATTGCTCCTCTTATCTTTATTACTATTTATAATTAAATATTAGCTGTTTTCTTTTATTTCATTTTCGATTATCCATTTAATATCTTCTATTGATTTATCAATATTAAAAATTCCATTTCCAACTGGATAATAAACGGGATATACTTTATATTCATTATTGTTTATTTCTATTTTATGACATACTTTTCTATTTTCAGATACCGATATCTTTTTGTTTAAAATGATAGAACTTACTTGATTTCCAAAAGCAATAATTACTTTTGGTTTAATAATGTCTATTTCTTTAAATAATAAATCAAGATATTTTTTTAAAACTTCATTAGGAAGTGGTCTAGCGTCAATTTGAGTACATTTTCCTAAATTAGTAATAAATACTTTGTTTTTACTAATTTCATCGTAAACATAATCACAAAATTGATAATCCCAATCTTTAGGTTTTTTCTCATTTATTTGATTTAATATATCTTCATTTAGTAAATTTACTTTATAAAATAGTTTCCATATATTCTTTGTTCCAAGCCAAGGTGATTTTCTTCCTTCCCAAGACTTATCACTTGCAATATTTTTACCAGTAGGATTCATAAAAACAAAGCAAACGTTAGGATTTTCTTCACATCCACCATTATATATTGAATCTAACTGTTTAGCACCATATTTTATTTGCAATTTATCATATTCTTTCTTTAATTCTTCTATTTTCATTTTATTAGTACTAATTTTATCTGCATCGCGTTCAATAAATTTGCTCAACATATCTTCTTCTTTTCTCCTCTTTGTTTTTTAAGCTTAAAAATTATTAAGCATTTAAATATTTAAATACGTCCTCTGGATATAACTTTAATTCTTTGTTTATAAATTTATCAACATCAATCCATATTGCATCACTTTCACTATTATCATCAATTATATGATATTTTTCTTTGTAATCTGAATCATTTATATAAACATTGTAAAATAATATAAGTTCATGTGCATTTTTTCCATTGTAGGTAAATATATTTTCAGATATACCTAAAAATTCTCCTACATTAATTTCTATATTAAGTTCTTCTTTAAACTCTCTTTTTAATGCATCTTTACTATTTTCTAAAAATTCGATACCTCCACCAATACTTCTATAAAATATTTCATTTTTTGCCTTGTCATACCCTTTACTAACTAAAATTTTATTTTTCCTTTTTACTATACCTAAAACAATTGGTCTTATTTCCTTAAATTTATCCATAACTTTAATCCTCCTTATTAATTTTCGTTATATTTTATCTTCACTTAATTTTATTATGCAAAACATCTAATTGTATTGTAACTTTTTAAAAATATTTAACTAAAAAATATTTATTAAGTTTAGGATTTTTTTTATTTTCTCTTACAAATTCCACTTCAAATCCGCATTTTTTTATAAAACTCTGGAGCCTGAAAACCATAAGTTGTTAAATTTATATTTTCAAAATCTTTATCTTTATAATATTTTTCAACAGTTTCAATTAATTTACTTCCAATTCGTTTATTTCGATATTCCTCTACAATAATAAGATCACTTATATGAACTTCTTTATAATATGATTTTCCTGTTATTATACCTAATATTTTGCTATCTTCTTTTGCCACAAAAGCAAATGATTTATAATTACAATTCACACCATTTTTTTAGCATATTTATTAAATTCGCTATTTATTATATCATCAAATTTGTCTAAATTATCTGTATATTCAATTTCTATCATTTTCATCCTCCCTTACATTACTTATTAATTTTATAACTAACTTTATTTTTATCATCATAATAACACAAAAAGAGAGATTTTTCTATCCCTCTTTTATTATAAAAATATTATTATCTACTATTAATAACTAATCTCTTCATTCATCTAGTCTTTTATTATATTATAAATTTGTACATACTAATATTAAATTTAAAAAACTGTGTTTATCTTAAATAAGATTATTTTTTATATAAAAAGCATTCTTTATCATGTGAATAAATAATTCCTATTGCTTGTAAATAAGAATATATGATTGTACTTCCTACAAATTTCATTCCTCTTTTTTGTAAATCTTTCGATATTTCATCTGATAATTGATTTGTAGTTTTACCTATTTCATAAATAACTTTATCTTTTGTAAATATTTTTAAATAATTGTAAAATGAACCATATTCACTTTGGATTTCTTTAAAAATTTTACTATTATTTATAGTAGCATTTATTTTTAATTTATTTCTTATGATTTTTTCATTTTTTAATAACTCTTGTACTTTTTCATTATTGTAGTTACAGATCCTATTTATATTAAAATTATCAAATGCTTTTCTAAAGTCTTCTCTTTTGTTTAAAACACACTCCCATGAAAGACCTGCTTGAAAAGACTCTAAAATTAACATTTCAAATAAATATTTATCATCAATATTTTGCCTGCCCCATTCATTATCATGATACTCTATATATTTTGGATTTTTTAAATTACACCATTTACATCTTATCATAAAGCTGTACCTCTTTTTGGAATAAAATATTTGCTCATATCATTTTTCTCATGCTCTAGTAATGCTACTTTATTTTTTATTCCTCCACCATACCCAGTTAAGCTTCCATTTGTTCCAACTACTCTATGGCAAGGAATTATAATACAAATAGGATTCCATCCAACTGCTCCACCAACTGCTTGTGAAGACATTCTCTTTAATCCTCTTTTTTTCGCAATTATCTTTGATATATCATTATATGTTAAAGTTTTTCCATATTCAATAGTGTTCATTATATCAATTACTTCTTGCCTAAAAGATGTTAAATTTTCTATTTTATATTTTGGTATAAAATTTGGATTTTTACCACTAAAATAAATATCTAGCCATTTGCCTGTTTCTTTAAATATTTCTAAATCTTTTTCTTCACAATCTATTACATGCTTAAAAGAATCTCTTGAGCCCTCAAACCATAACCCTGTTAAATATTCTCCATCGCTATTCATAATAATATCTGAAAAGCCTTCTGGAGTTTTATATATTTTTTTATATACCATAAACTTCCTCCAATATAATAATGTCAAAAATTTCATGTATTTCACTGTTTTTCGTGTACTAATCTAATTTGTAGTCAATTGCCCTAAATCTTCTAATATAATTTAAAATCTATTTTGTTAAATACTTTATTGTATAAACTTTTTTATTATTTTAAATTGGATTTACATGTATTACTGTTAAATATATTTCTTCTATCTCATTATCAATTTCTTTTTCTAAATTATTTGCAATTTCGTGGCTTTGATATGTGCTTAAATTTCCATCTACATATATCGTAAAAGAGATTTGATATTTGTATCCTACAGGTGTTGAATTAAAATGTTGAATTTTTTTTATTTCTGGATGCCTCTTTATTAATTCTAAAACTTTTGCTTTATCTTTTTCATTTATAGATTTATCCATTAAAACATTATAACTTTCTATAAATATTTTTACTCCAGTATAACAAATCCATAATGAAATTCCTATTCCTACAGCCCCATCAAACCATAATATATGTTTTAAACTTAATATTGCTGCTATTAAGTTAAACATAGTAACTACACAGTCATTTCTATGATCATTTGCATTTGCTTCAATTAGCAAATTGTTATATTTTTTAGATAATGAATGTGTATATATATACAAAGAAAATTTTGTTACTATTGTTACAATACATACAACAATAAGCAACCACGAAAAAGTATACCCTTCTGGATTAATTAATGATTCTACTGAATCTATTAGCAATTTTACCGAAACAAAAATCATAGATAGACTTATTAGTAAAGAAAAAATATATTCTGCTTTTCCATGTCCCAAATTATGTGATTCATCACTTGGTTTACTTGCTATTTTATTTCCAATAAATGTCATTACTGATGAAAATATATCTCCTGCGCTATTGAAACTATCGGCAATCATAGCTTGACTATTAGTCAAAAGTCCTATAGTTCCTTTTATTAGTAACAAAAATATATTTCCAATTATCCCTAAAATACTTGCTCTTTTTGTAGACTTATATCTATCCATTTTGTTATTCCCTCTTATTTTTTGAATTTTATTAAAATTCTGTATTTTTATTTTAAAAAACTTCTTATCTTATTTTAGAGTGTTACTATTTTAGTAGCCTATTCTTAAATAAGAGCAGATGTCACATGAAATACATCAGCTTTATTTTGTAACATATCTATTGATTTTCTTAGTATTTTATGATCATCATCAAGCAATATTACATGATCATATTCGTTTAATTTTTCTTGCATTTTACTTGGTTTTATAAAATCTCTATTTTCACTATTATATCCTCCGGTTTCTTTTGTAAGTACAAGCCAATTTTCTCTTGGAATAAAACTTACATATTTTGAAAGCCACTTATATTTTTCTTCTGTAATTTTTACACTTTTAGATAAAGATAAAATATATAAACTTATATTTGGAATTTTAGATATTTCTTCTAATGTTTCTATTACACTTAAAATTGGCTCTGTACTACTATAATTATCACTCATTTGTTTTAATATTGTCGCATCAGAATATAATGTATACTCATTTATTGTTCCATCCATATCAATAAACATCCCTACTTTATTATTTTCTTCACATATTTTTTTTATTTTTTCTACAAATTTTTTCATATTATACTCTCCTATCTTATATTTAATTTATTATTTACAACCTATATATGGCATATTTCTATAAAATCCATTTTCATCATCAAACCCATATCCTACTACAAATTTATTTGGAATTTCAAATCCTAAGTAATCTATATTAACTTCAATTTCTCTTCTACTTGGCTTACTTAATAGCACACATAATTTTATATCTTTTGGTTTTTTTTCTTTTAAATGTTTTACTAGATAATCCATGCTTCTTCCTGTATCAACTATGTCTTCTATTATTAATATATTTTTACCAGAAATTTTTGATTCATCTATATCTAAATATTGATTTACATTTCCTGTACTTTCTGTTCCCTCATAACTTGATATTTTTACAAATTCCATTTGCATTTTTACATTCATATTTAATGTTAATTCTGTTGCAAAAAATACTGCACCATTTAGTACACATATTGCAAGAACTTCTTCACCTTTATAATTTTTTTCTATTTGATTTGCTAATTCTTTTATTCTTTTATTTAATTTTTCTTTTCCAATCAACTCTTTTAATTCCATTTTTTCTCCTTTTAATTTTATTTATTTTCATATACTGCTATAAAAATTCTCTCACTCTCATTTTTGCACTTTAGCTATATTTTATACTAAATGACATTTATCTTAAACAACTGCTCATTTTTTCCTATATTCTTTATATATTTTGCGCCAAACTTTTCATAATAATTTATTAATTCTGTTTTTAAATACAATGTTTTTATATTTCTTTTTTTTGCTTCTTTTAAAATTGCATCATTAAGTATTTTAGAGTATCCTTTTCCCCTATATTCTTTCTTTACATACATAGTTGCATACCAAGGAGTTAAATTTATTTCTTCTCCATCATGTGGAAAAATTGAAATAAAACCTATTAAAGTATTATTATCTAATAAAACTAATTTACAAAAATATAAATCATTAATATTTTCCTCATATTTTTTAATTTTTTTATCGATTCTTTTATCAAAATTTACTTCTGGATTTTCTCCCCATTCATTGTGTTCCAAAATCATTACTTCTTTTATATATTCTTTTTTATCTTTTAAATCAAATACTTGCATATCTTTTTCCTTTATTTTTATGTTTTAATTATTTTATCTTAATTTTTACTAAATGTACAGCACTTATTTATTAATTACTAAAATTCAATATTTGATTGACTAACCTAATTTTTATTCGTATAATATTTTTATGAAAATTTTAGTTGTTGAAGAAAAATTTAATGAAAAAAAATTGAATACTTTTTTACTTAATAAATTTAGTGGTTTAAGTTCTAACACTATTTATAAAGCTTTAAGAAAAAAAGACATTAGAATTAATAATGTAAAAGTTAATGAAAATGTAATTCTACATACAGGAGATGAAGTAAAGATTTTTATTGTAGATGAACTTTTATTTAATTCTAATTCAAAATCTTTTGAAATAATATATGAAGATGAAAATATTGTTTTAGTTAATAAACCAATTAACATAGAAGTAACTGGTAGTAATTCTCTTACTTCTTATTTAGAAAGTAATTATAAAGAAAAAGGATTAAATTTTATAAAACCTTGCCACCGATTAGATAGAAATACTAGTGGTCTTATTCTATATGCGAAAAGTGAAGATTCTTTATCAGATGCTTTAACAATGTTTAAAGAAAGTAAAATTGAAAAACATTATCGCGCAATTACATATGGTATTCCCAAAATAAAATATCAATATATGACTGCTTATTTATTTAAGGATCAAAAAAAGTCTCTTGTATATATTTCCGATGAAAAGAAAAAGGGATATCAAGAAATAAAAACATCTTATAATGTAATATCTTTAGATAAAGAAAATAATTTGGCACTTTTAGATGTTACTCTACACACTGGTAGAACTCATCAAATTAGAGCACATCTTGCTCATATTGGATATCCAATTTTAGGTGATGGAAAATATGGATTAAATAAAATAAACAAAAAGTTTCATTGTTCTACACAGCAACTATGTAGTTACAGCATTACTTTCCACACTTTGCCACAAACAAAGAAATTAAAATACTTAAACTCTCAAACTTTTTGTTTATCTAAATTACCTTTTAATTTGAAGGAGGTAAACTTTAATGTTTAGTAGTTTTACTTTAAAAATAATTGCTATTATATTTATGCTGTGTGACCATTTTGGAGATGCTATTTTAAAACCATTCTCTTTTTTTAATGTACTTGGTAGAATAGCCTTTCCTATTTTTGCATTTCAGCTAACAGAAGGATATATTCATACTAAAAACTTAAAAAAATATTTTAAAAGACTTATTATTTTTGCTATCATATCTCAAATACCTTTTATGCTTTTTTCATCTACCTTCACATCACGTTTTAGCTTAAATATATTTTTTACACTTTTTATTGGACTTTTTGCAATATATATTTATGATAAGTCACATAATAAATTTTTAGGTATTTTAGTAACAATTTTTCTTTGTGCATTAGCCCAATTAATCAAAACTGATTATGGTGCTTGGGGAGTTTGTATTATAATGATTTTTTACATTTTTAAAGATAAAAAAATTTGGATGTGCTTATTATATCTTTTATCTTGCCTTTTAAAATACTTACCCTATTTATTAGCATATAATTTTCACTATATTTATATGCTTCTTTTACTTGGTACCGCTTCTAGCATATTTTTTATTATTCTTTATAATGGCAAACAAGGAAAAAAAGTAAAATATCTCCTTTATGCTTTTTACCCTTTGCACATGCTTGCTTTATATTTTATAAACGTTGCTATTTCTTAAGTAACGTTTATAAAATAAATTTACTACTTTACTTCTTACTAATTTATACTAAAGTTAATTCCTCTTGCGACAACACTCCCCATATTTTCTATTAAATCATCAATTTCTTTTGGTGTTACTATCATATTAAAATCATTTGGTATTAATGCATCTTTTATTTCTTCATAATTATCGTTTTCTTTTAAATTATTTAAATAATCATTTGATTTAGCTTCTTGCTGTAATTTTGTTATAAATATGTTTAAACAATCATCTGTAATTGTTGCCAAATCTACAACCATAGGAACTCCTATTGCTATTACTGGTATTCCTAATGTATTTTTACTTAATTCTTTTCTTGTATTTCCCACACCTGCTCCTGGAACAATTCCTGTATCAGCAATTTGAATTGTACTACTAATTCTTTCTATACTTTTGGATGCTAAACTATCTATTACTATTAACATCTTTGGTTTTATATTATCTACAATTCCTTTTATTATTTCTAAAGTTTCAATTCCTGTTGTTCCAAGTACACCGTGGTGAAACTGCACTAACAGACCTTGTCCCTTCCTTTAGATACTGTGGTGCATATGTTAATAGGTGTCTTGTTATATCCACTTCTGAAACTACTTTTGGTCCCAATGCATCTGGTGTTACTTCTGCATTTCCAAGCCCTACTATTAATATTCCATCTTCTTTTTGTATATGCTTATCTATTAATCTTTTTAATTCTCTTGTTACACTTTCTGATGCTTTTTGTATCTCATCTTCTGTTGCTACTTTTAAATTTTTAATATCTATAGTAATATATTCTCCTTGTGGTTTTCCAATTGCATCCTCTCCCTCTTTGTCTAAAACGCTAACTTTCGAAATTTTTATATTATCTCCATCTTGCCAATTATTAACTTCTATTCCTGGAACTTCATTTTCTATATTATTTGCTTTTTTATAAATATCTCTTCTTTCATCAGCCATATCAGTTCTAAAATTATACATAAAAAAACCTCTCTTTCTTCTTTTATTTTTAGAAAAATGAGAGATTTTATTCGTATTTTTATTTTTTTATATCTATTAATTTATAATATTAATTATTTTTTTGCTTTATATTAATATATGTTGATAATTAAATTAGTATATTATTAATATATAATTTATATTAATAAAGATTTTTACACTTTTTAAAACATCTTAATTACTTACTACAATATTTGCATAATATTGCTTCTAGTCCTATATTAATATCTATTAATCCTATTTTATAATTAGAGTCTAAATCAATTAATTCTTCAATTATTTTTCTTAATTCTTCCTCTTTAAAATAATCAGCTTGTCTTTTATATTTATTTACTAAAAACATTTGATTTGGTTTTAATTTCATACTTTCTGCCAAATTTCTATTGTACTTTTCTGCAAGCTTTAGTAAATATAATTTTTTAAAATGATTATATAAAGTAATTAATATTTTTTGTATAGGCTCTTTATTATATATAAGGCCTTTTAATGTTTCCATTGCAGATGGTATATCCTTTTTTCCTAGTGAGTCTGTCAAATCAAATATAACACTATCTATTTGTTTTATTGCAAGTTTATCTACATCCTGCTTGTTGATAGTTCCATTTTCTCCTGCATATTCTATAAGTTTTCTTATTTCATTTATTAAATCTTGCATAGATGTTCCGCAAATTTCTATTAAGTACATAATAGTACTTTCATCCACATTTACTTTATATGCATTACATATTGCTTTTAATCTTTTGGCTATTTGGACAGGTTTTAGTTTTTCAAAATTGCAAACTTCTCCATAACTTTCTATCGTTTTATATAATTCTACTTTATCCGCTTCTTTTTCTACAAATACTAACACAGTTGCTTCTTGTATCATTTCTATATTCTCTTTTATATAGTCACTTATCTTTTTTTGGATTATAGTATTTTTAGATTCTTTTTTCTTAGCTTCTTTTTTAAAAATTCCTGTATCTCTTGCAATTATTAATTTTTTTTCATAACCAAATGCTGGTGTACTTATATCTGATATTATATTTTCTATATTTGATTCATCAATTTTTATAAAATTAATTCCATTTACCAATTCTCCAAAATTATTTTTTATTTTTTTCAAACAACTTTCTAATAGAAATGTTTCCTCACCATACAATAAATATATAGAGTTTAATTTGCCTAATTTTAAATCTTTTTCAATTGTTTCTACTGACATATCTTTACTCCTTTCTCTTTATATGGTTTTTATTGTTATAATTTCGTTTTTTATAATAAAATTAAGTCTTATAAATTTTTTAGTATAATTCTAAAAACTTCTGCCACACTCCAAGCTTGTGCAAAAGCGCCTTTTGATTCAAATGGTTTCTTTGAATCATAAAGTTCTGATATACTTCCAACTGTTTTTCCATTTTCTAATTCTGTAATAAATGTATTTTTTACATCTTGTACAAATTCATTATACTTATCTTGCAATTCTTGTTTTTTTGTTTTTAGTTTTGTATTTTTAATTACATTTTCAAATGCATTATTATATAAACCTAAAAGCCAAGGCCAAGTTATTCCTTGATGGTAGCTCATATCTCTTTTAACACTGTTTCCTTCATATATTTCTACATAGTTTTCTTCATTTTTTGCTAATGTTTTTAATCCATATTTATTAAGTAATTTTTTAGTTACAATCTCAAGTATATTTAGTGCAATTTCTGAACCAGGATCTACCACTTGATATGACAAGCTTAATGAAAAAAGTTGATTTGGTCTTATTTTAGAATCTCCTAACACGTCATACAAACATTTTCTTCTTTTATTATAAAACTTTTCATTAAATGACTTTTTACATTTAGCAGCCATATTTCCATACTGTTTTGCAAACTTTTTATCAAAATATTTTTCTGTTAGTTCTTCCATTATTTTTAGTGCATTGTACCACATACTATTAACTTCTACAGCTTTACCATTTCTAGGTGTAACAGCAAAATTTCCAATTTTAGCATCCATCCATGTATTTTGTGTAGTTTCTGTTCCTGATACAATTAGGAAATCTTTATCTAAATAAATGTTATTATTATCTACATTTATCCCTTGAGTATATGAATAAATTATTTTTACTAAAATATCATAAAAATTTTCCTTAACAAATTCATCATCACCAGTATAATCTATATATTTTTTTATTTGTTCAAATAAAAGCAATGAGCTATCTACACTATTATATAATGGTCTATTATCATATCCTGAATATCCATTTGGAACCAAACCATATTTTACATCTCTTACCATTGTTAGTAATACTTCTTTTGCTATTTTATATCTTTTTGATATTAGCAAAAGTCCTTCAAATGAAATTAATGTATCTCTTCCCCAATCTAAGAACCATGGATATCCTGCAATTACTGTATGTAGTCCAAAAGATGGTCTGTTTACTATAAAATTATCTGATGCTATAATATACTCTTCTATTAATTTTTTTGTTTCTTCATTTTCTTCATCAATAAGTTCTGATTCTTCTACTAATTTATTTATTCTATTTTTTTCTTTTTTTATTATTTCTTTTGCATTTATTTCTTCAATGTTTTCTTCTAAAGAACATACAAAAGTTATCTCTTTTTTCTCATTTGGCAGAACTTCCACTTCATATCTTCCTGGTACTACATGGTCTTCTTCTGGATAAAAACCTCTATTTTCTTCTTCAATATAAAACATATTATTAAATTTATCATTATAATGTTCTATATATTTTCCTTCTGAAAGATTAATATATATTGGAAAGTCCGAATGTCCATCTATACAAATTTTAATTTTTCTTCCTTTATCTCTTTGTCTTAATGTATAATTATGGTTTGTACTCATTGTATGGAAATCTCTATAATTCATAAGTGGTGCAATTGTTAATTTACAAGGATAATCACCATTTTTTATTTCATATAGTACTATTACTGTATTTTTTCCATACTCCATACAGATACTTTTTTTAATAACAGTATCTTCTACTTTATAACTAAATGTTGGAATAATATCTTTTTCAAAATTTTGCTGATACTTATATCCATCTGATATATAATTTTTACATACATTTGTATAAAGGCCATGCTTTTTTCCTTCTATTTCAATTGCTTCATCTACTTTCGATAAAATTAAAAATCTTCTTGCTGGTGGAGTTAATGGAGCTATTAATAACCCATGATATTTTCTAGTATTTGCTCCTATTATTGTAGAACTTGCATATCCTCCAATACCATTAGTAATAATCCACTCTTTTTTTAATCCCTTTTCTAAATTAATATATTTCTTTCCATATTTCATCTTTCTAGTTTCCTCCATCTATTTTATAGATTTTATCTTCTAAGTTTATTAATTGTATCTATAATTTTTTTTCTTTCGTTTTCATCTAGTTGATCTATTTTATTTGGCATTTGAACATTTATCTCTTCTTTTTTTACTTCTGCTTTTCTTTTTGTTATTTTTGCCTGTTGCTTTTTTCTTAATTTTTCTTGCATCTTATTTAGCTTTTCTTTTTCTTTAAGTTTTATATCACTTTCTTGTATAGAACTTATTCTATCTTGATATTTTTCAAAAAATTTACTTTTTCCTTGTAGTTGTTTTTTGTTTTTCTTTTCTCTATTTCTTTTTATCCTTTTGTTATGTTTTTTACTTGATTTTAATCTATCATTTAATAACATATATTTCATATCATTTTGCTTATCTTTAAATTTTAGATCTTCACATACAAGTTCTATAATTGCTTGTGCTACTGCATCTGGATCATGTCTTATATATTCATCTTGCACTGTTGCTATATTCCTTTGCATAACTTTAACTCCAAGATTTTTTACTTTTTGTATATCTTGTTCTATTAATTCATATCCTTGCATATTATATTTTCTTATATATTCTGGAACAATTTCTGATGTGTCATAAATACAATAATCTATTATTGGTCCACCTGCATGTGCATTAATTGCACTAATATGATCTGATAAACTATAATTATATGTCTGACCAGGCTCTGTCATTAAATTACTTACATATATTTTAAAAGCTTTGCTCTCTCTAATTGCTTTTGTTACACCTTTTACTAATAAGTTTGGTATTATATTTGTATATAAACTTCCTGGTGCTATAACAACTGCATCTGCTTCCATTATAGCTTCTATTACTCCGTGGTGCTGGTTTACAGCTATATGGCGTAATATATATTCTATTTATTTTACTTGTTTTACTATTTACTACATCTGGAATGTTTGCTTTTCCTTCAATTGTTGTACCGTCTTCTAATTCTGCACATACTTTTATTTCATCTAATGTAACGGGTAATACTTTTCCAGTCATATTTAAAATATCTTTTGTTTTTTCTATTGATTGTGTAAAATCTTTACAATATTCATTCATTGCATATAATAATATATCTCCAAAAGCCAATGATTGTAATCTTCCTTCTGTAAATTTTAAGTCTATAATTCCTTTCATTGTTTCTTCATCAGTTGCTAATGAAATAATACTATCTTTTACATCATCTAGTGGCATTGTTGCTAAAATTCTTCTAGAATCTGATAAATTAAAACCATAATCTGAAATAGCGACAATGGCAGTTATATTATCTGTGTAATTTTTTAAACCTCTTAAAACACTATTTAATCCTGTTCCTCCACCTATTACAACAATTCTTGGACCTTGATTATATACTTTTTTATTAAAAATCAAAGATTTAACATCTACATTTTTTCTTGAATCTGTATTTTCTATTAATAATTCTAGAGTTCTTTTTTGAATACAAACTATACCTATAACTATAGCTACAAACCCCAAAATAAAAGTAATTACAATTTTTCCTACCTGGTTAAAATCTAGTTCTTTTACCACTAATATATTAGATATTGAAAATAATAATAGTATAATTCCTAATAATATTAAAAATATCCATCTTTTCATTTTTGTATTTGATTTAAACCATTTAAAAAAGCCGTTCATTTATATTCTCAAACCTTTCTTCTATTTATTCTCCTATAACCTCTATTTCTAGCTCAATATTTTTGTTAGTTTTTTCATATACTACTTTTTTTACATATTCAACTAAATTTAAAACATCTGCTGCTGTAGCTTCTCCTTTGTTTACAACAAATCCTGCATGTTTATTAGAAACTTCTGCTCCACCAATAGAAAAACCTTTTAAACCGCATTCATCAATTATTTTAGCTGTTATAAAATCAGAACCTCTTTTAAATGTACTTCCAGCACTTGGCATATTTAATGGTTGTTTTTCTTTTCTAAAATTAGCATACTCTTGCATTTTTTCTTTTATATTTGTTTTATTTCCATATTTTAATTTTAGTTTAGCAGAAACTATTATATATTTTTCTGCACTAAAAATGCTATTTCTATATGAAAATTTTTGCTCTTCATTATTTATTTTATGTAGATTTCCATTTAAATCCATATACGTAGTTTCTAAAACAATATCTTTAAATTCTCCTCCGATGTGCTCCTGCATTCATTCTTATTGCTCCGCCAATAGTTCCTGGTATTCCTGATGCGAATTCAAATCCTTCAATCTCTTCTTTTAATAATTTTTGAGCTAATAAAGCAAGTTTCACACCAGCTCCTACATCTACTATTACATTTTTATAATTATAAACTTCTTCCTCTTCTGCTACCTTATCATAACACACTTGCATTTCTACGTCTTGTTTTTCTTTTTGTATTTTTATATTTTGTAAATCTATTTTTAAAACAATTCCTCTTATTCCATTGTCTTTAACTAATATATTAGTACCATTTCCTATAATTGTTAATGGTACATTAAATTCCTTTGCAATTTTTAATACGTGTTTTATTTCGTCTACTTTCTGTGCAATAACTAATATATCTGCACATCCTCCTATTTTGAATGAAGTATGTTTTTTCATTTCTTCATTTACTTTTATATTAGATAGTGGTATTTCTTTTTCTAATTGATTATATATTTCTTTTACGTCCATTTAATCACCTTCCTATTTTCTAATATATTTTGCTTTTTAACATTCTAAATTCTATCATCTTTTTGCTAATATTACAATAAAAAGTTCTATAAAAAGTACCATGTTATTAGAATTTTTTATGATTTTCTTGCATACAATTACTTCAAAGAACAAATTTATTATTTATATATTTATACATAAGTTTATTGCAATTACATATAAAATAAAAAACTTTTCATATAATATACTTGAAAATCATGTAGAATAATGTATAATATATTTATATTATTTTAGAAAGGAGAAATTTAGATATGTTCTGTAAAATGTGTGGAAAAGAAATTCCAGATGGAAAAGAATTATGTGATGAATGTGCTACAAAAGCTCAAAATGTTACAGCTACTGAAACTACAGCAAACAATGCAGCTCAAAATCAAACTGTAAATAATAATCAAAACACAACATATTCAAACCCACAAAATGCTACAGTTATAAATAATGGTCAAGTTAATAATAATCCTCAAGCAAAATCTAAATTATGTGCTGGTTTACTTGGTATATTTTTAGGAGCTTTTGGTATTCACAACTTTTATTTAGGATATACTACTAAAGCTGTTGTACAACTATTAGTTTCTATAATAGGTGGATTAATTACTTGTGGTATAGCTACAGTAGCAATTGAAATATGGGGACTTGTTGAAGGTATTATGATTCTTACTGGATCTATTGCAACAGATGCAAATGGTGTTCCTTTAAAAGATTAATAAAAAAAATATAGGCTATTTTTATTTGCCTATATTTTTATTTTTTTATAACATAAATTCTATTTTTTTAGTTTTATTTATTATTGTTTAACTAATCCTGCAGCTTTACATGCATAATATTTAAGGATTTGCTGTGCATCTTCTGCTGTTACATCTCCATCCTCATTTACATCAAATACTTTATAAAAATCATCCGAATTTTTTATTCCTTTATTTTCTTTTATTTTATTATCTTTTACTAATCCAACATAAGTAACATAAGCACTATCATTTTCTGTTGTTTCATAGTTTCCTGCCATATAATTTGCAACTACATTTAATGTAATTACCGCATCTTCCACAGATATATTTCCTGTAGCTTCTGTTTGCATGTCTCCATCTGCATCACCTACATAATAATCTTTTCCTTCTACTTTTAAACCTATATTTTTTAAATAGTTAGAATCTTCTGTTTCTGTTTGATTATTTCCCTCTGTTCCAGTACTTGTTGCAAAAATAACATTATGTAATAATATCGCTGTAATAAATATTACCACTATTAAACTTATTCTTAATATTGTTCTTTTCATATAGTCTCTCCTTCCGTTAAATCTTGCTTTTTCTATATTTTATTATTGTATAAATTGAAAATACAATTATTGCAATAATACTAACAATCAATATATAACTCTCACCTGTTTTAGGTAATATTCTGTTCTTTTTATTATATGTGCTATTATCTTGTATATTTTGATTTTTTTCTTTTACTTGTACTTGTTGCCCTTTGTTATTTATTGAACTTATACCACTATTATTTTCTTTACTACTATTTTCTGGATTATCTTTTTTTTCATCAGATATTATATTCTGATCTTCTTTATTTTCACCATCTGGTTCTACAGGAACTACTATAGCACTATTGATATCTGAGCGTGGTATCGTTATATTGGTTAATACATAAGTACCTTTTTGATTTTTCTCTTTCCAAGTAATAACTACATTTTTTTCCATTGATCCAATAACTTTAAATTTTAGCGTTAATATTTTTTTAGTTCCAGTTACTGCAAAATCTTTTCCTCCACTAGAATTTTTAGCAAATCCAAATCCTACTTTATTATTTCTTCCTAACGCAATTTGAGACAAATCTGAATTATTTACATCATAAAAATCTCCATATTCATAAAAATTTTTTTCGTCTACTAATTCAACATCATCACTATACTCTATTCTTCCTTGTATTGATGTTGTAGGTTCATTTAGATCAGCTATTAATGTTACTGTAAATTGATCATTTAATTTTAAAGATTTTGCATTAGACTCTATTCTATAATTATTATTTTTTCCAAACACTGAAATTCCTATTAATAAAGTATTAATGCAAAGAATTGTTATTACTATATTTATTATCTTTTGTTTTTTTGTCATTTTTTCTTCCCCCTTGTTTTTATGATAACTTTCTTTTTCTAGTTTGTCAATATATACTTTTTAGGATTTTTTAACTTATATAACAATGCTTTAAAATTTTTCCAAAATATTTTTTTTATAAATTTTTTTATTTTCTATATCTTTTATTTTTTCCTTTTTTATTTTTGTTATTTTTTATTTTACTTTTCTTTACTTTATCTGCTATTTTATTATTTTTATTACTTTTATTACTCTTTTTATTTAAATTCTTACCTATCACCTTTTCATTTTTACTGTTTTTTTGTACTTTCTTTTGTACAGAAAATCCAAATTTTCCAATTTTTTTCCCTAATGCATAATATCCTCCATTTGAATATGCTATTAAATGACATTTAGAAATATCAAAAGCTCCATTATCGTCTATATATTCTTCGCTAGCATGAATTGCTAAAATTTCTGCAACAAACATATGGTGACTTCCCAGTTCTTTTATTTCTTTAACTTTACATTCTACAGAAACAGGACTTTCTTTTATCATTGGACAAGACACAAAATTAGCTTTTTCTTTTGTTAATCTCATCTCTTCAAATTTATTTACCTTTGCTCCTGTTTTTACTCCACACCAATCCGTTATATATGCTAGCTTTTCATTTGTTAAATTTATAACAAATTCCATATTTTCTTTTATTAAGTTGTACGAATAACGCTCTGGTCTTACTGATATATAACACATAGCAGGATTAGTATTTAAAATTCCTGTCCATGCAACTGTTATAATATTTGATTTTTCCATTGTTCCACATGATACCATAACAGCTGGTATTGGATATAAAAAGGTTCCTGGCTTCCACATTATTTTTGACATTTTATTTTCTCCTTATAATTTATAATTTAAATAAAATAATTCTAATCAAATAAGATTATTCTATTTAATTAGAATTATAACATATTTTATAGAATTTTACCGAAAATAAGACATAAATTAAAAATAATTAATTTATATTTCTAATTTATGTCTTATTAAAATAAATAAAAAAAACCTGGCGACAACCTATTTTCTCAGCAGGGTAACCCACAAATATCTTCGGCACATTGGAGCTTGACTTCTGTGTTCGGTATGGGAACAGGTATTTCCTCCATGTAATAATCACCAGAAATTCTTAGTATACTTTTCTTAATTAACTACTTCTAATATATCACATCTTCTTCTTCTTGTAAATATATTTTTTCATTAATTTTTTAAGCACACTCAAAAATATATAGTTAGAAATAAGCTAAACTTAATCGTTACCTTTTCTTATTTATTCGTGGTTAAGCCCTCGAATTATTAGTATTGGTCAGCTTAATACATTACTGTACTTACACCTCCAACCTATCAACCACATAGTCTACGTGGATTCTTACTATCTTACGATATGAGATATCTTATCTTAGGGTGGGCTTCACACTTAGATGCTTTCAGCGTTTATCCCTTCCATACTTAGCTACTCAGCCGTGCCACTGGTGTGACAACTGATACACCATCGGTATGTCCATCCTGGTCCTCTCGTACTAAGGACAGCTCCCTTCAAATATCTTGCGCCTGCGACAGATAAGGACCGAACTGTCTCACGACGTTCTGAACCCAGCTCGCGTACCGCTTTAATGGGCGAACAGCCCAACCCTTGGAACCGACTTCAGCTCCAGGATGCGATGAGCCGACATCGAGGTGCCAAACCTCCCCGTCGATGTGAACTCTTGGGGGAGATAAGCCTGTTATCCCCAGGGTAACTTTTGTCCGTTGAGCGATGGCATTTCCATTTACTACCACCGGATCACTAAGCCCTACTTTCGTATCTGCTCGATATGTCTATCTTCCAGTTAAGCTCCCTTCTGCCTTTGCACTCTTTCGCGCGATTTCTGTCCGCGCTGAGGGAACCTTTGGGCGCCTCCGTTACTCTTTTGGAGGCGACCGCCCCAGTCAAACTGCCCGCCTGACATTGTCCTATCACCAGCTTATGATGACTAGTTAGAATTCCAACAACTTAAGGGTGGTATCCCAAGGGTGACTCCGGAAAAGCTGACGCCCTTCTTTCATAGTCTCCCACCTATCCTGTACATAAATTGTCGAAACCCAGTATCAAGCTGCAGTAAAGCTCCATGGGGTCTTTCTGTCTTGTCGCAGGTAACTAGCATCTTCACTAGTACTACAATTTCGCCGGGTACATTGTCGAGACAGTGCCCAAATCATTACGCCTTTCGTGCGGGTCAGAACTTACCTGACAAGGAATTTCGCTACCTTAGGACCGTTATAGTTACGGCCGCCGTTCACTGGGGCTTTGGTTCTAAGCTTCGGTTTAACCCTAACTCTTCCCCTTAACCTTCCAGCACTGGGCAGGCGTCAGCTCCTATACATCATCTTTCGATTTTGCAGAAACCTGTGTTTTTGCTAAACAGTTGCTTGGGCCTATTCTCTGCGGCTGGCTTTTACACCAGCACCCCTTATTCCGAAGTTACGGGGTCAATTTGCCGAGTTCCTTAACAATGCTTCTCCCGCTCGTCTTAGGATCCTCTCCTCATCTACCTGTGTCGGTTTGCGGTACGGGTACCTTTACTCAATGTCATCAAGCTTTTCTCGTCAGTGTGCTTCTTGGAAATTCGTTACTTATTATTTTCACTATATCTTTCGATACGAGTCTTTCCTCTTCCTCGCTTTCCTTCCACTCCTGCGTCCCTTGACGTTTTTAAGAATATCGGTAGTGCAGGAATTTCTACCTGCTATCCATCAGATACGCCTTTCGGCCTCTCCTTAGGTCCCGACTTACCCTGGGCGGACGAACCTTCCCCAGGAAACCTTAGACTTTCGACGGCAAGGATTCTCACCTTGCTCTCGCTACTTATTCCAGCATTCTCTCTTCTACTTCGTCCACAACTCCTTTCGGTATTGCTTCGTCCTACAATAGAATGCTCCTCTACCACTTGCCATATCTTTCAATGACAAATCCGCAATTTCGGTGTATAGTTTAGCCCCGGTAATTTTCCGCGCAACTTCACTCGACCAGTGAGCTATTACGCACTCTTTGAATGAGTGGCTGCTTCTGAGCCAACATCCTGGTTGTTTATGCAAAATCACATCGTTTTCCACTTAACTATATCTTGGGGACCTTAATTGACGGTCTGGGCTCTTTCCCTTTTGACCACGGAACTTAGCTCCCGCAGTCTGACTCCTGTGCTTACACACATGGTATTCGTAGTTTGATAGAGTTCGGTAACCTGGTTAGGCCCCTAGCTCCTTCAGTGCTCTACCCCCACATGCTACTACACAAGGCTAGCCCTAAAGCTATTTCGAGGAGAACCAGCTATCTCCGAGTTCGATTGGAATTTCTCCGCTATCCACAGTTCATCCGGTGCCTTTTTAACGACAATCAGTTCGGACCTCCACTAGATTTTACTCTAGCTTCATCCTGACCATGGATAGGTCACCCGGTTTCGGGTCTATTATATATGACTTGAATCGCCCTATTCAGACTCGCTTTCGCTTCGGCTCCATACCTTACATAGTACTTAACCTTGCCATATACAATAACTCGCTGGACCGTTCTACAAAAAGTACGATATTGCACTTTAACGTGCTCTATCTGCTTGTAAACATAGGGTTTCAGGTTCTATTTCACTCCCCTCCCGGGGTCCTTTTCACCTTTCCCTCACGGTACTATTTCACTATCGGTCACCAAGTAGTATTTAGCCTTACGGGATGGTCCCCGCTTATTCACACGAGATTTCACGTGCCTCGTGCTACTCTGGATACTACCTCGCTAACTCATCTTTCATATACCGGACTTTCACCTTCTATGGTATGCTTTTCCAAAACATTTCTATTAGACTTATTAGATCGATTATGTAGTCCAAACCCTGAAAGTATTACTACTCTCAGTTTAGGCTCCTCCTATTTCGCTCGCCACTACTCTAGGAATCGAGTTTTCTTTCTTTTCCTGTGGGTACTTAGATGTTTCAGTTCCCCACGTTCCCTTCACATACACTACTTTACTCATGTATGGATAATTAGCTTATTTTTGCTAATTGAGTTCCCTCATTCGGATATCTATGGTTCGATGGATATTTGCTCCTCCCCATAGCTTTTCGCAGCTTATCACGTCCTTCATCGGCTCTTGGTGCCTAGGCATTCACCCTACGCTCTTAGTAGCTTAACCTTTGACTTATTTCTAAATCATTGTTATTATGGTTCAATTGTTTTTCTAGTATCTTATTAAGCTTTCGCTTTTTTGAATACTCTAGTTTACCTTATTTCTTCTATATATTTTTCAATGTGCTTATAGAGAAATTAATGTTTATTTAATTTTCTCTATGGTGGAGCTGAGGAGAGTCGAACTCCTGACCTCCTGCTTGCAAGGCAGGCGCTCTAGCCAACTGAGCTACAGCCCCATATTAATAATGTACAAAGTACATTGAAAAATAAACAATAAACGTTTAATTAGAAACTGGTTATTTTCTCCTTAGAAAGGAGGTGATCCAGCCGCACCTTCCGATACGGCTACCTTGTT